>ENA-OQCW01000754-OQCW01000754.1-human-gut-metagenome-genome-assembly--contig:-NODE-754-length-16199-cov-4.038452_pt1 | contig 16199 bp, 25 predicted proteins | sample MGYA00242767_ERZ504593 | MGnify/ENA primary metagenome ERZ504593 (study PRJEB26092, sample SAMD00036307) | human gut metagenome | host: Homo sapiens | study: EMG produced TPA metagenomics assembly of... | reverse complement strand
CATAGCTGCTGCTCCGAACATAGGACTTAATTTTAATCCAAACACAGGGTAAAGTACACCTGCCGCAAGTGGAATTCCACATACATTATAAAAGAACGCCCAAAATAAATTCTCTTTAATATTTCGGATAACTGCTTTACTCAGCTCTATAGCTGTTGCCACATCCTGCAAATTCATTTTTCATCAGGACGATATCTGCACTTTCAATGGCAACATCCGTTCCAGCTCCAATGGCAATTCCCACATCTGCTCTTGCAAGAGCCGGTGCATCATTTAATCCGTCACCTACCATAGCTACGGTTCTGCCTTCCTCCTGAAGTCTGGAAATTTCTCTTTCTTTATCCTGAGGAAGCACCTCTGCAATAACTGTATCAATATCCAGCTGCTTTTGAATTGCCTTTGCTGTTCTGGCATTATCGCCTGTAAGCATAATAACCTGAATGCCCAGTTTTTTCAACTCCTGAATTGCCTTTGCACTGGTTGGTTTTACTACATCGGCAACACCGATAACGCCAAGTATCTGCTTTTCATCTGCCAAAATAAGAGGTGTCTTTCCTTCTTCTGAAAGCTTTTCAATACTGCTTAAAGCCTTTTCACAGGAAATCCCCTGCTCTTTTATCAGTTTCTGATTTCCTGCATAATAGACACTGCCCTGAATTTCAGCAGTAATTCCTTTTCCGGGAATTGCTGCAAAATTTTCTGCATTGGGCAACTCCATGCCCTTTGCCTTTAAAAGCACTGCCTCTGCCAGAGGATGTTCACTTTTCTTTTCCAAAGCTGCACCGATTTTTAAAATCTCATTTTCGGACATTCCAAAACTGATAATATCTGTAACTACCGGCTTACCCTCTGTAATCGTTCCTGTTTTATCCAATACCACACTTTGTACATTATGAGTAATTTCCAACGCCTCGCCTGACTTAATTAAAATTCCGTTTTCCGCACCTTTTCCTGTACCTACCATAATAGCAACCGGTGTAGCAAGTCCCAACGCACATGGACATGAAATGACTAAAACAGCAATGGCGCATGACAGAGCAAATTCAAATTCAGCTCCCATAACCAGCCAGACAATTCCTGTAAGCAGTGCAATCCCCATAACAGTTGGAACGAAAATCCCTGCAATCTTATCTGCCATTCTTGCAATAGGCGCTTTACTGGAACTGGCTTCTTCAACCAGACGAATAATCTGAGAAAAGGTAGTATCCTTTCCTACTCTGGCAGCTCTCATTCTGATAAACCCTGTTTTGTTTAAAGTAGCTGCCGTTACCGTATCTCCTGTTTTCTTTTCAACGGGCATACTCTCTCCTGTAATGGCTGCTTCATCTACACTGGTCATTCCTTCTACTACAACACCATCTGCCGGAATACTGCTTCCCGGCTTTACCTGTAAAATATCTCCCTGCAGCACATCTTCTGCCGCAATTTCCAAAACCTGTCCGTTTCTTTCTACCAGCGCAGTTTTAGGCGCTAAATCAATAAGTTTTTGAATGGCTTCACTTGTCTTTCCTTTTGAACGTGCCTCTAAATATTTCCCAATATTGATTAAGGCAAGTATCATAACCGCCGATTCAAAGTACAAGTCATGTAAATAACGATGCACCAGTTCCATATTTTGTGTTCCAAGGCCATATCCCATACGGTAAATGGCAAATATCCCATATATTAAAGATGCCCCTGAGCCTACAGATATCAGCGTATCCATATTAGGAGCTCCGTGAATAAGTGAACGAAATCCTCTCTCAAAATATGCTCTGTTTATATACAGTACCGGTACACATAGAAGAAGCTGTGTTAATGCAAAAGACACTGCATTTACATCACCGCTTAAAAAGGACGGCTGAGGAAGCCCTGCCATGTGTCCCATTGCCACATACATCAGCGGAATTAAAAAAATAAAAGACCAAATCGTACGTTTTTTCATACTTTCAATATTTTTTTCTACAATATCTTCTTTTTCTTCTTTTTTCTCAGATTTTCCTGTAGAAATTTCCATTCCATAACCAGCCTGTATTACGCTGTCTGCTATTTTTTCCTCTGTCAGCTTATTTTCATCAAAATCCACCTGCATACTGTTGGTTAGTAAATTAACACTGACTGTATTAACTCCATCCAGCTTTTTTACACATTTTTCCACTCTGGAGGAGCATGCAGAACAAGTCATTCCTGTCACCTTATATTTCTTATTCAAATGTTTTTCCTCCTGTTATAAGATTTTACCCAATAAAGTTACCATTTCATCCACTTTTTCTTCTCTTTCTTCATCTGTCTTAGCTCCTGTCACGCAACTTTTTAAATGTGCTGTGAGAATTTCTTTATTTGCCCTTTTCAAAACAGCTTCTGTTGCCATAATTTGATGTGCAATGTCCATACAGTAACGGTCTTCCTCCACCATTTTCAGAATACCATCAATCTGACCTCTGGCTGTTTTTAATAATCTGTTTATCTGCGCTTTTTCTGCTTTCATTTGCATTTACCTCCTATACCCCGTGGGGGTGTATTTGATAGGGTAAATATAACATAGCATCCATTCTATTTCAAGTAAAAATATATTTTTATTCAAATACAGCCGCACACATTTCTTGTAAACACAGCTTCCCAAACATCATTATACTCAAAAAACTGCCAAAAACATACATTGTCCCTTCTATTCTGTCTTTTATGAAATGTGATAGACATTCTTTTTACCTAATACTATAATGATTTTATAAAAAAATATTTTCTAAAGGGAGGATATTCTATGTTTCATAAAGAAAAACTTTCAACAACGCCATATCAAAGATTTTTAAATCTGTTGTCTTTCCTTCTTTTTCTGGGATTATTCCTTTATCCTGTCCTGATTTGGTCAAAGATACCTGATGAAATCCCTACCCATTATAACTTCGCCGGAGAGGCAGATGCTTTTGGAAACAAATCTTCTATACTGATACCATCCTTTATCGGAGCGCTTCTCTACGGACTGCTGATTTTTGTCGGTCATTTTCCCAAAATCTGGAACGTTCCTGTGAAAATCACTGCCGAAAACAAAGACTGGGTATACCGAAATGTAAAAAGTCTTCTCTCAACCATAAATTTTCTTGTTATGCTTGTTTATTTTTATATGAACTATCAGTCTCTTTCACAAAAAAACTTAAATCCTATTTTCATTGCCGGACTGCTGTTTTCCTTGTTTGCTTCTATTTTTTTCTTTTGTCTGAGATGTAAAAAGACACCCCCTGCTCAAAAGGATGTCTCTTAATCTTTCTTCTCTATTCCTTTCTGAGAAATTTTTCCTCCTGTATTTCCACCAAAATAATATCCTCTCCAATCTGGCGAATACAGGAGAAAGGGATAACATATTCACTGACAGAACCAAATAAGCCGCACATTTTCCCCGGAATGGGTACAATCAATGCCTCTATTTTTCCTGTTTTGCAGTTAAACTCCACATCAAGCGGACATCCCAGAGTTTTGCAGGTGCAAATATTAATAACTTCTTTTTGTTTTAGCTCGCATACACGCATAAAAAGCTCCCAAACTCATGGTTTTAATCTATCCTATGAGTTTGAGAGTCAATCCAATACTATTATCTTTTCATTTCCAGCGATTATCTCTGTACACGACCTGAACCATCTCCGCCTGCAAGTTTTATCACTTCATCCATAGAAACCATATTAAAATCACCTTCAATAGAGTGTTTCAGACAAGATGCCGCTACTGCAAATTCAATAGTAGACTGTGCGTCATATCCGTTTAAGCAGGCACAGATTAATCCGCCTCCGAAGGAGTCTCCACCACCTACACGATCGACAATGTGCATTTTATATTTTTTGCTGAAATAATATTCCTGTCCATCATATAACATTGCAGACCAATTATTGTCATTGGCAGACAATGACTCTCTTAATGTAATGGCAACTTTCTGGAAGCCAAAACGGTCTGCTAACTGTTTTGCAACGTCTTTATATCCTTCATGGTTTACAGTACCTGTTGTAACATCTGTATTTGCAGCTTTAATACCGAATACATCTGCTGCATCTTCTTCATTGGCAATACATACATCTACATATTTACAGATTTTTCCCCATTATCTTACCAGCTTTTTCTTTTGACCATAACTTATTTCTATAATTTAAGTCACAGGATATTGCAAGGCCTGCTTCTTTTGCGGCTTTACAAGCATCTATACAGATATCTGCAACCTCATCATTTAATGCAGGTGTAATTCCCGTAAAATGAAACCAGTCTGCCCCATCAAAAATTTTTTTTCCAGTCAAAATCAGATGATTGTGCAGTAGCAATAGAAGAACCTGCACGGTCGTAAATAACTTTGGAAGGTCTCTGAGAGGCACCTTTTTCCAGAAAATAAATACCTATTCTTTCACCGCCACGTACAATATCTGTAGTATCAACTCCATATTTTCTTAAAGAATTAATAGCAGCCTGTCCGATTTCATGTTTTGGAAGTTTTGTAACAAATTTTGCATCAAATCCATAATTTGCAAGTGAAACTGCTACGTTTGCCTCTCCTCCACCATAAGTTGCTCCAAACGTATCTGCCTGTACAAAGCGATAATATCCTTCTGGTGCCAGTCTCAACATAATTTCGCCAAAAGTAATTACTTTTTTTGCCATAAGTCTTTTCTCCTTTTTGTATTTATTTCTTTCTGATTTCTGCTGCCAGTTTTACAGCCTCTTCCGTCATTGCTTTAATTTCATTAAATTTACCTTCTTTTATTAAATCACCTTTTACCATCCAGCTTCCACCGCATGCAACAATTTTATCACAACTTAAATAACTTTCCAAATTTTTTGCATTAATACCGCCTGTGGGCATAAATTTTACCCCCACATAAGGAGCTGCTATTGCTTTAATTGCTGCAACACCGCCAAACTGCTCTGCTGGGAAGAATTTCACAGCTTTTAATCCTCTCTTCACTGCCTGTGCCACTTCAGATGGTGTAATACATCCCGGAAATACCGAAATTTCTTTGCTTAAACAATAATCCACGATTTCCGGATCAAAGCCAGGACTTACAATAAATTTTGCTCCTGCTGCTACTGCACGATCTACCTGTTCAATAGTAAGAACAGTACCTGCTCCGACAAACATATCCGGATACTCAGAAGTCATAATTTTTATAGACTCCTCTGCTGTATCTGTGCGAAATGTTACTTCTGCACATGAAAGTCCGCCTTCCACCAATGCTTTTGCCAAAGGCGCTGCATCTTTTGCATCTTCTAATACAACAACGGGTATAATTCCAAATGCGGAAATCTTTTCTATAACTGTACTCATATTCTCCTCCTATTGTTTTTTATTTTATATTGCAAAATACTATTATTGATTATATCCAATTTTTATAAAAACTTGAGAAAATAAGATTAAGGGCTACATTTTAATTTTTAAATAGAAAAAAATTTTCATGCAAAACAATTTTAAAACGTTCTGTTTTGCATGAAAACTCTGTCTCATTCTCTTATCTGTCTTTTATTTGAATAAATTTCAGAGAATACATTGGCCCAAATCTATGATAAAAAGATTCCAACTCTACCATATAATGTTCGTTGTCCATATATATTTCTGCCGGTTTCTCTCTCTTAATAAATTTCAGGCTTCTTCCATTCTTAATACAGTACCGCTCAATTTCAATGCAAAATGCTTCTACGCTTTTTGGACACTCATCTAAATCCACTAACATCACTCTTTTTGGCTTAAAGGTGTGGTTTAATTCATCTGCACATTTAGAAATATACGCATAATCCAAAACCAGAAACCCAAACATCACGGCTGCATCAAGAAGCAAAATTATGCGAATTGGTGTTTGCCCTGCCATCAATGCTCCCAGTGCCAAAATCAGAATAAAAGCATTATCTATCCAGTAAACACTTGAAATACCTTTCATACAATATTTAAAAAATCCGTCTTTTTGTTTGCGTTCTTTCCTATAGTATACCCTAAAAAACAACATACCTATCAACATATAGCCTACAAGAAACAGTCCCAAATAAGGCAGTACTGATAAGGTAAATTCTTTATCCTTTTGGATTCCCAGATACACCGTTGTAATAATAAACATAACGCAGCCCATAAGCGCGCCATGTTTTATTATATCCTGCCCGTTTTCCCACAATCTCTTCATAATAATCCCTCCCTGACTCTATTTCTAAGTTCTTTTACATATTTTCTGGAAATGTAGGTACCATCTCCATTATCAAGTTCCGCCAGCATAATTCCTCCTGAAAAGGGTTTATATGTTTTTACTCTGTGAAGATTTAAAATTGCTGATTTGGAAACCCGCATAAAATAATAAGGCAACAATTTCTCCAGTTCATACAGCCTTTGTTTTACCTTGTAAACCTCTTTTTCCGTATGCACATACTGAACTTCCTGTATGGTTTCAATATAATAAATTGCCTCCAATTTTACGGGAATTTGCGCCTTTTCCTTCTGACACAATAAATAGCCGGGATAAAATCCATCCTCTGAAATATACGCTTCCAGCCGTTTGATACTGTCTGTTTCTTTATGCACATAAAGCTTTGCTTCTTCCTGCTCTGTATCAGAAATCAGCTTCAATGATACCTTCATTTGTTCACCTCTTTTCTTGGTTTTATTATATAAAAGACCTTAAAAAAAATCTATATTTATCAGGTAAGTGGCTCGCTGCTTATGGTAAGTGGTACTTAAAAAAAGATTATCTAAAACTGTTCTGGCATTTTCTACATTTTCTTGGGATGTCTGCCAGATTTCATACTCGCTAAATCCCGGAAGTCCCATGGAAACCTGAGGATTGCGAAATTCCATTTTGCTTTCCATTTTGATTTTTCCTGACAAATGATAAGAAGTAATCCCTGTTTCTTTATACAACTTTACAATGGTATCAGTATCTATTCCCGCACCTGCCAAAATTTCAATTCTGTTATTGCTTTTCTCCTGTAATTCCTTTAAGAGCATTCTGCCATCCCATGCAGAATTTTTCTGTCCACTGGTAAGAATTGTTTTTATTCCCAATGAAATGGCATCCTCCATGGTTTCTAAAGGATTTCTACACACATCAAATGCTCTGTGAATAGCTACATCCATCTTTCCTGCATCTTTTATAAAAATTTCCATCTGCTCTTTATCCAGACTTCCCTGTGGTGTTAGAACACCTGTGACAATTCCCTCTGCTCCCAGTTCTGCAAATTTCTGCACTTCTTCCCTCATCATTTCCAGCTCATAACCGCTGTAACAAAAATCTCCGAAACGAGGACGCAAAAGCACACGTATTTTCAAATCCGTATACTTTCTAATCATACGAAATAACACTTCCGAAGGCGTTACCCCTCCTACCGGCAAATCACCGCATAACTCAATCCTGTCCGCACCGCCCTTAAAAGCTGCAATGGCAGACTCCACACTGTCTACACAAACCTCTAACATTTTATATTCCTCCTCTCATTTTCCCTTTTTATCTTACTCTTTGCAGAAGAAAGAAAATGGGCTACTGTTCCAAAGCGCCCGCCCAAAACAGTAACCCAATATCTTAAAAGGGATTAGAACTTCCTTTGTTATTTACAAAGTTTTTTAAATTCATCAGCTACAAACTGCACTTTTGTTCCAACAATAACCTGAACAGCAGTTTTACTTGGTCTGATAACACCTGCTACACCTGCAGATTTAATTTTCTTTTCATCTACTAATGTGTAATCTTTGATTTCAAGACGAAGTCTTGTAATACAGTTGTCAATAGATGTAACGTTAGCAGCACCGCCAACACCTTCCAAAACGATTTTTGCAATACCTGTAAAGTCATTATTTGCAAGCTCTACTTTTGTTTCATCCATATCATCATCTTCTCTACCAGGTGTCTTCATATCGAATTTTACAATTACAAATCTGAATACTACATAGTAGATAACACCAACAACCAGACCGATTGGAATTAACCACAGTGGGTTCTGTGCAAATGGAGCTTTATAACTAAGTCCCCAGTCGATAAGACCTGCACTAAAGTTAAATCCTGCACGTACAGGAAGGGCTGCCACAACTGCCATAGAAATACCTGTTAATAAAGCATGTACTACATATAATGCTGGTGCAAGGAACATAAATGAGAATTCCAGAGGTTCTGTAACACCGTTTAAGAAAGAAGCGAATGCTGCAGACATTAAAAGACCTGCTGCAACTTTTTTCTTTGTAGTTTTGGCTGTATGATACATAGCCAGAGCTGCTGCTGGGAGACCAAACATCATTACAGGGAAGAAACCGGACATATACATACCTGTTTCTCCTAAAATACCACCTTCAATCTGTCCCCAGAATTTACCGATATCGCTAATACCTGCAACGTCAAACCAGAATACAGAGTTCAATGCGTGGTGCAGACCGAATGGGATTAACAGACGGTTGAAGAAACCGTAAATACCTGCTCCTACCGGACCCAATCTCATAATGAATTCACCAAGTGCAATTAATGCATTGTAAACGATTGGCCATACAAAGAACAATACTAAACTGGAAATTAAAGATGCACCTGCTGTAAACAATTGGCAAACACATCTCTTACCACTGAAGAATGAAAATGCATCCGGAATTTTGTATTTTAAATTTATTGTAGCATGCTGCTGCAATAAGACCACATAAAATACCGATAAACTGTGTCTGTGTTTTAGCAAAAGCAGGATCAACTTCTTCTACTGCTACTTTTGTAAGCATAGCTACAACATCTGTAGAAAGTAAAGTTGTTGTCATCAGCCATGAAACAAGACCTGCAAGACCTGCTGTACCATCATTGTCATCAGACATACCAACAGCAACACCAATCGCAAACAGAATTGGCATCTGGTCAATTAAACATCCGCCGCCCTTTAATAAGAAAGCAGCAATTACATTATTGGCACCCCAGCCAGTAGGGTCAATCCAATATCCAATACCCTGTAAAACAGCCGCAACCGGAAGACATGCAACCGGAAGCATCAGGGATTTTCCTAATCTTTGAAGATATCTCATCATAATAAAAATCCTCCTCTTTTTCCTGTTTTAATCCCTTTTATCATACAATGGAAACCCGCCTTAAACGTGCCGCCATCATTTTATTTTAGACCGGAAAAGCCGGTGTAAAATACCTTATTATTTCATTTTGATGCTTACCACATCATCCTTTGGCATTACGTCTTTACCGAAAATTCCTTCCACTGCTGCGTAATCATCTGTGTTGCACACCAGCATTGGTGTTATAATATCATATCCCGCTTCTTTTACAGCCTCTAAATCTACAGTCAAAAGCAAATCACCTTTTTTCACTTTATCCCCTGCTTTTACATGACCTTCAAAACCATTTCCTTTTAATTCTACTGTATCAAGCCCAACATGAATTAAAATCTCCACACCATTGTCTGCTGTCATACTTACTGCATGAAGAGTATCAAATACCATTGCAATTTCTCCATCAGCAGGAGCATAAATTTTGCCTTCGGAAGGAATAACTGCCACACCCTGTCCCAGCATACCTGTACTAAAAGTCGGATCATTTACTTCCTTTAAATCAACTGCTTTTCCTTTTGCCGGTGCTCCTAAAAAAAATGCATTATCCTGTTTTTTCTTAAAAAAATTAAACATATTCTCCTCCTATTTATATGAAAAATAATCTACTGTTTTTAAATGATTAAAAACTTCTTCTGCTGTGAGATAGCGCTCTCCCGCAAGAGAAACAGACTTCATGCCGCTGGCATCTATATAGACTGTCTGCCCATCCATATTAACTGCACAGAATACATAACTTTCTCCCTGTACCCAGCCTCCTTGCCAAGTTCCCGCTACAATATGGGCTTCCATACCGGTTCTGTTACAAAGCTCAGCCAAAATTTTTGCATATCCCAATACCGTTGCTTTTCCATCCAGAACTGCCACTGCGTGATTGCTGATATAATATTTATCCAACAATTCTCCAATATGTGATACCTTTTTTCCTGCAGTTTCCATGTCGTCTATAGGCTTCATATTTTCTTTCATCCAGTCTAGAAAATAATCCACTGTACTTTTCTCACCGCTGTTCTTAGGTATTCCTGCTATAATCTCATCCAAAAATCTGTTCTGTATTTTGAAGTTTTCTGCTTATTTCATCAACTTCGGTTTCATTGTTGACTGCCAGTCCTTCTCTGATTTCATTGAGATTGGAAATGGTTCCATCTTGTGCAAAGGCTGCTTGAATTTCAATTCCTTCTGCACAGGATAAGAATAAAATCACTTTAGAAATTTCATTTTCTGTAATTCGATTTAAGTCCTTATCCTCATACTGTACATAAACTTCATCTTCTGTCATGGGAATTTCTACAAAACCGTAAAAATAATTTTCTCCTTCACACTCCAGCGCTGTGACAATTCTCTGATATTCTTTTCCGTTTATTGGCTCAGGAAGTGTGAGTACCCCTCCTTTTAAATTCTCTATATTTTCTTTTTAAAAAAGAGATAAACCTCATGTTCTTTCTGAGTAAGCTGTTTGGAATAAAACTCACTTTCTACTGTCATTTGCTTTCTTGGATTATCCTCTAACTTTCCAGAAAGAGTATTGGATAATGTTATTTTCTCTGCCATGAAAAAAATACCACGAGAATAATTGTCATAATTCCAATAAGCAATGCTGCTTTTTTATGTTTTTTTATGTAATTCATTTTCTCTATTCCATTTCTCGAACAATCTTTCTAAGCTTTAAAATCATAGATGGGGCTACAGAAAGTTCATCTACTCCCATATTCACAAAAGTTTCTGTAAGCTCTGTATCAGCTCCCAACTCTCCGCAAATCCCTGCCCATTTTCCTGCTGCATGGGCATTCTCTACTACCATTTTAATCAGTTTTTAAAAATAGCTTTGTGATGAGGATTATAAAAATTCCTCTAGCTTCGCATTCTGACGGTCAATGGCAAGGGTATACTGTGTCAAATCGTTTGTTCCAATACTGAAGAAATCCACCAATTCCGCTAATTCATCACTAATCATAACTGCTGCCGGTGTTTCAATCATAATTCCTTCTTCCACATCTTTGTATGGGATATCGGAAGCAGTCAGTTCTTCTTTTACCTCTTTTACGATTTCTTTAATTCTCATTACTTCTTCCACAGAAGTAATCATCGGATACATAATAGAAAGTGTTCCATATACAGAAGCTCTAAAAAGCGCTCTTAACTGTACCTTGAAAATTTCCGGCTGTGACAGACAAATACGAATTGCACGATATCCCAATGCCGGATTTTCTTCTGTATCTAAATGCAGATAGTCAGCCTGCTTGTCTGCACCGATATCCAGTGTACGGATAATTACTTTTTTTCCTGCCATATTCTGCACAGCTTGCTTATATGCCTGGAACTGTTCCTCCTCTGTAGGAAGCTCATTTCTTCCAATATAGAGAAATTCACTTCTAAAAAGCCCAATTCCACCTGCGTCATTTTCCAGAACGTAGCCTATATCTCCTACACTTCCAATATTGGCGTAAATATTGATTTTCTTACCGCTTTTTGTAATATTTTCTTTTCCTTTCAGCTTCAGCAGAAGATTTTTCTTTTCTTCTTCCTCTGTAATTTTTGCTTTTGCTGCCTCCTGTACATTTTCATCCGGCTCTAAGATAAATTCTCCGGTAAAACCGTCTACTACCGCACAAATACCGGACTGAATTTCATCTAAATTCATATCCACACCAATCAAAGCAGGAATATTCATCATACGGGCGAGAATTGCCGTATGAGAATTTGTTGAGCCATGTACCGTAACAAAAGCAAGAATTTTTTCTTTATCCATCTGAACTGTTTCACTTGGTGTCAAATCATCTGCCACAATAATTACAGGTTCTTCAAATTCGGTGTCCATACCATTTTGTCCTGAAAGATTTCGCACCAGACGTTCTGAAATATCTTTAATATCTGCGGCTCTGGCTCTCATGTAATCATCGTCCATGCTTGCAAACATCTCTGAAAAATTTATCGCCTGTAGACGCAACTGCATACTCTGCATTTACCTCTTGGCTGCGGATAATATTTTCAATGGACTCATTATAATCATCATCCTCTAACATCATCTGATGTACTTCAAAGATTGCTGCGCTGGCCTCTCCCACTTCTTTTACTGCTTTTTCATAAAGCTTTTGAAGCTGTTCCTGGGATTTTTCTCTTGCAACCTCTACACGTTTTACCTCTTCATCCGGATTTTCTATTTTCACCCGTTTTACAACATAATCCTCTTTTTTCAGCACCAGAACTTTCCCCAGTGCCACGCCTTTATATACAGATTTGCCATTCAGATGTTTCATATCTATCCCTGCCATTTCTTACAAATTCGTTTCAAAAAACTCTTTCATTCCTTCAAAAGCAGCTTCTTCATCGCTTCCTTCTACCTGAATTTCTACTGTCTGTCCACATTTTACTGCTAAGGACATCAGCATCATCAGTTTTGTAACATCTACAGTCTTTCCTTCTTTTGTAATTGTAATTTTACTTTCGTATTTCTTTGCTTCCTTTACCAGCATCCCTGCAGGTCTTGCGTGAATTCCTAATTCATCTTTTACTGTGTACTCAAAACTTTTCATTTTTAATATCTCCTTTCAATCAAAACATACTTTATTTATGAAAACTCTAAAAAGTTTTTCCCTTACATAATGCGCTGAATATGAATAGCAAGAAAGCCAACTTCCTCTTTATCCAATTTTTTCTCCAGCATTTTTTCCATGTAATGACAAATCACTTCAGAAATTTGTCCTGCTCTTGGATACTTCTTACGGATAAAATCATTCAGCTCTATATTTACTGTCTCTCCGGTTTTTGCTCGCACTACCATATAATACAAATGGCTCATCAGGCGAATATAAGCAAAGGAGTCCTGATGTATTTTATCTCCTAAGCATTCCTCGATCATTAAAATGCAGTCATCAATAATCTGCGTTGTCTTCAAAGTATCTGATACCTGTTCATCAGAAAGTCCGGAATGAATATGGAGAGCAATAAATCCCGCTTCATCATCAGATATCCGATAACCTGTCATTTTTTCTATAATTTCTCTGCTTTTTAAAGCAACAGCGTATTCTTTTCCAAACAGAATTTTAATATCCGGCACAAAAGGATTTGATAGAAATATCTTCTCCTGCTCTCTTTTTGCTGCAAAAGCAATATGATCTGCCAATGGCAATAAAATATCTCTTTTAATAGTATCAAAGACCAACTCTGCTTCTTCGATAATTTTACCGGCAGCTTCAATATAAACAGGATCAATGGTATTTACCACATTCATGGTAGAATTTCTCTCCTCTCGTACCACCGGCGTATAAACCGATGCTCCCGGAATTTCTGTAAATTCATCTCCTGTTTTTTTCCCAAATCCTATGCCTTTTCCCAACAAAATTCTTTCACTGTCATCTTCTTTTACTTTTGCAAGCAGTGCATTATTGTTCAAAATTTTTAAAATACAGTACATTTTGTAGTTTCTCCCCTTTTTCTATGCAACAAAAAAGGCATAAACTCCCTGTTTTCAATCACTTCACTCGCTGTGAAGAAAACAGTTTCGTTTATGCCTGCTTAACCAGTAACACACTACTTTGTTTTCATTTGTATATAATGAACATACATAAACTATATACTATCGGGTGTTTATCGTCAAGCTGTATTTTTTTACCAATTTTCACTTTACTTTTTATGAATTTTTTACAAATCTTATATACTTTTTATATCCTTCCCTACTCTTCCTCCTTTTTCTGATGTTTTTTTCTGTACTTTACACATTCTGTCAGTAAATATTCTATTTGACCATTCATAGAACGAAAGTCATCTTCTGCCCACTGAGCAATTTCATTCCATAATGTTGCTGACAGCCTTAAAGGTACCTGTTTTTTTTTATTTTCCTTCTCCAGAATGTGTCACCACCTTGTTTTTTAATAAATACTACCGCTGTTTACAATCGGCTGAGCATCTTTATTTCCACATAAGACTACCAGCAGATTGCTTACCATTGCAGCTTTTCTTTCTTCATCCAATTCTACAATTTCATTTTCATTTAGTTTTTCAAGAGCCATTTCCACCATACCTACAGCTCCTTCTACAATTTTCTGACGAGCATCAATAATTGCCGTAGCCTGCTGTCTCTGCAGCATAGCAGATGCAATTTCCGGAGCGTAAGCTAAATGTGTAATTCTGACTTCCTGAATTTTAATCCTGCATTTTCTACTTTTTCCTGCAGTTCTTCACACATAATATTCGCAATTTCCTGACTGCTGCTTCTTAAAGATTTTTCATCTCCGCCTTCTTCTCCATCATAAGGATATTTTCTTGCAGTATTACGAATAATAGAGTCACACTGAATAGAGAGATAGCTCTTATAATTTTCCACATTAATAACTGCCTTTGTAGGATTTTCTACCTTCCAGATTACAACAGCGCCAATTTCCACCGGATTTCCAAGCTCATCATTGACTTTCTGTTTCTCATTATTCAATGTCATTGTTTTTAAAGATACTTTTCTGCTCACACCTTTTCCATTTGCAGCTACTTTAACTGTAGGATTAATCGCTGTGACAAAAGGATTTACCCAGAAGAACCCTTCTTTTCGTAAGGTTCCATAATAATTCCCAAACAATGCCAAAACTAATGCTTTTTTTGGATTGATTACCTTTAATCCACACAATAGCAGTACGCCAGCTATAATAATCAGACTTCCCAAAATAGTAAGTGCAACTGCCTGTACTCCCACTCCTGCCTGATCCCCAAGATAAATTCCATATCCCAGTCCTACTGTTCCCACCAATGTCAGAAATATTCCGCAGATTAGCATAACAAATCCTGACTTTGCCTGCAATACCTTTTCTTCCTGAATTTTACTTTCGCTATTCATATTGTACCCTCCTTGTGCTTTTCTTTTGTTATTATTTGATATCATTTTGATATCATAAAAATATCACTATTTTTTCACTTTGTCAAGATAAAGTTTACTCATATCTGACAATTTCTTTCTTTAATCGTTTCATTATTTTCTTTTCTAATCTTGAAATATAAGATTGAGAAATCCCCAATAAATCAGCTACCTCTTTCTGCGTTTTTTCTCCACCATCAGGCATATTGATACCAAACCTCAGACATACAATAGTCTGCTCTCTTTTCGTCAACTTCCCAATGGCTTTACCTAAAAGTTTTCTCTCTACTTCGTTTTCAATATCTTTATAGATTACATCTTCATCAGTCCCTAAAATATCCGAAAGCAGCAGTTCATTTCCATCCCAATCTACATTTAACGGTTCATCTATGGAAACTTCTAATTTTGTCTTACTATTTCTTCTCAAATACATTAAAATTTCGTTTTCAATACAGCGGGAAGCATACGTTGCTAATTTAATTTTCTTAATAGGATCAAAAGTATTAATAGCTTTAATAAGACCAATTGTCCCTATAGAAATTAAATCTTCTACTCCTACTCCTGTATTGTCAAATTTTTTTGCAATATAAACTACTAATCTTAAATTATGTTCAATCAAACATGCCTTTGCCTCCTCTTTCCCATCACCAGACAAGGCTTCTAACATTTCACCTTCCTCTTTTGCAGTAAGAGGTGCCGGTAAAACTTCTGCTCCTCCGATATAGTGCAATTCATTTCTTTTTGGTAGAAAAACCCCTTTAAATCCTGAAAATTTCACATTTTCTCCAACACAGATATCCATATTCACAAAACTCCTCCTCTTTATTTTTCTCATACCTCCGGACTTATAATTGCCTGAAATCTCCCTTTCTCAGACAATTTCGTGTATGAAATCCCAACAGCTGCACGTTGAATTTTTCTTTCTTCCTCCTGCTCTCTTACAGTAATCCTATCCACAGTCACAATAGGAAGCAGTCCCTTTTGACAGCCTACACTGGTATAGGGCAGAAATCTGGGATTTAATCCCCGAAAAAAAAGCAGCCTCTTCCTCTGCTTCTTTCTCCTCTGTCATTTCCATGGTGCAAAAGTTTTCCAGAAATTGCTGTTGTTTCTCCGTCAATAATTGAAAAAATCTGTCTTTTTCATATGACGTCAAATCAGCTTTTCCCGTTGCTCTGTCATAAAGACAGTTTCCTGTATCATACAGTCCTTTTATGTTTATTTCCTTTCCGTTTAGTACTATACGCACTTCACAGTAAAGTTCTCTTTTCCGTTTTTAAGTATTTACAGAGTCTTATGCCTATGTACAAATCCAATAACAAAGCGTTGTTATAAATTCAAATGTAAAAA
>ENA-OQCW01000750-OQCW01000750.1-human-gut-metagenome-genome-assembly--contig:-NODE-750-length-16291-cov-2.499691_pt1 | contig 16291 bp, 16 predicted proteins | sample MGYA00242767_ERZ504593 | MGnify/ENA primary metagenome ERZ504593 (study PRJEB26092, sample SAMD00036307) | human gut metagenome | host: Homo sapiens | study: EMG produced TPA metagenomics assembly of... | reverse complement strand
GTCAGCCTTAGCTGCGTCATCCTTGGACTCGCCGGCGCTTCCGGCTGTTTCCTTAGACTGCTCTGCGGCCGCCGGGTCTGTGTCCGTACTTCCTCCCTTTCCGGAACATCCGGTGACGGCAAGGCCTGCTGCCATAGTCATGGCCAGGACAGCTTGCTGCAATCTTTTTTGTTTTTTCACAATACATACCTCCTCTTAAACTATTGGGAATTTGTCATCTGTTCTGTAATTTCATCATAGCATTGTATTTGAAACGTGTCAATATTATTTTAAGGCATTTTGCACATTTATCCTATATTTTAACCGGGTTTTACATGAATTTTTTCTACTTTTTGCATATTTTTTTACATTTTAACGTATTTTTATCAAGCTGTCTCATCTACAGATTCCCGTTTTTATTGAATCGTATCCGCAACAGTTTTACAAAATGCCCGCCATATGGTAAAATTGAACCAAATATATAACCTGGAATGCATCATTTAAGGTGCACCATTTGAAAGGAGAACCGGCAGATGACTACTATCAAAGACATTGCTAAAGCGGCCGGAGTGGCCCAGGGCACCGTTTCCAACGTTCTCAACGGTAAGGGAAATGTGAGCAGTGAAAAAATACGGCAGGTCATGGACGCCGCCTCTGCCCTTGGCTACGTGCCCAATGAGCGGGCCAAGCTGCTGAGGAAGGGCAGGTCCAATACCCTTGCGGTCATTCTCCCCAACATCCGTTCCAAACAATATATAGACTTCTATCTGAGCTTTAAGGCATATGCGGAAAATCACGGCTACAGCGTGTCCCAGTATCTGACCAGCGATGACAACCGGGAGGCGGAATATGCAGCCATCCAGGATGTCCGTTCTTCCATGGCCCAGGGCATGGCAGCAGTCTCCTGCTGTTCCTTTGCCGACGCCAATCCCTATCTGGACGAGCAGGGTATGCTGGCGGACCATGTGGTATTTGCGGAACGCCGCCCTCCCTTTGCAGCCCCCTATGCAGGCTTTGACTATCACCGGGCAGGAAGCGAGCTGGCTTTAAGGGCGCTGGAGCGCGGCTTCTCCAGCCTGTGCCTTCTCACCGGAAGTCTCCAGCTGCCCAATGAATCCGACTTTTTCAACGGATTTATGAGCATCGCAGGTTCATCGGGCTGCCGGATAAACCACATCCAGACAGACCCCTACCGCAAGCTGCAGAATATCATGCAGATGTTCGGCGCTGCCGCCCCCCAGGCCATCTTCATTTCCAATTACGGCTTTGCGGAGAGCGTCAAGGATATATGGAACACCTTCTATTCCGGGGACAGCCCAGAAATTTATACGGTATCCCCCATGTTCACCATGCCAGAAAATGATTTCCAGAAATATGAACTTAACTACCGGCAGCTGGGAAAGGTTGCGGCGGAGTGCCTGATTCAGGATATATCAAAAGAAAAAAAGGTGGAAAAGAGCGGTCCGGAAGAATCAGAGGAACCAAACCAGCGCACCGGCCAGGACAACGGACAGGACAGCGGACAGGGCAGCGGACATCCCTGCCTGCTGCTGGAGAATTCCGGCTTCAGGGACTGGTTTGCGGATATCCTCATCCCATCCTCCAAAAAGCCCTTAAATGTGCTGACCCTGGACAGCCCCAGCGCCTACACCATGCGCAACCTGTCCCGCATCTACACGAAAAAAACCGGTGTCCCTGTGAACATCACCATCTATTCCTACGAGGAAATATATGAGGCCTTCAACCATATGCATCATGATTCTGTCTTTGATGTGCTGCGCCTGGACGTGACATGGCTGTCCTGGTTCGCGGACAAGATTCTGCAGCCCCTGGACCAGATTGACCCCGGCATCTCCAGCTGTCTGGACACCTTCCTGGACGGGACCATCAACCAGTATTCCATAGTGAGGGGCAGGGTATATGCCCTGCCCTCCACCCCCAGCGTACAGCTGCTGTACTACCGCAAGGACCTGTTTGAAAGCCCCATCTACCGCAGGATGTATCACGAAACATACCGCCAGGAGCTCCGGCCGCCTCAGGATTTTAAAGAGTTCAACCAGATTGCCAGATTCTTCACCAAGGCTTGCACCCCATCCTCTCCCGTGGAATACGGGGCCACCATGACACTTGGATCCACCGGCGTGGCCGGTTCCGAATACCTGGCCCGACTGTTCAGCCACCAGGAGAATCTTTATAACGAGGACTGCCAGGTCACCCTGAATTCCCCGGCGGCCATTGGTTCCCTCAGGGAGCTCATCGCCCTGAAGGAATACTCTGACCCCAAGTACTGTTCCTGGTGGACCAACACAGCCACTACCTTTGCAGGGGGCAATGTGGCCATGGCCATCCTCTACAGCAACTATGCCTCAGACCTTCTGAGCCATTCCTCCCGGGTAGCGGGAAATATCGGATATGCCCTGACGCCCGGCCGCAATCCAGTTATCGGAGGCGGTTCCCTGGGAGTGGCCAAGTATACCAAACGGCCGGAGGACGCCCTTTCCTTCATCAAATGGATGTGCAGCGAACCCGTGGCCTCCGCGGCCACGCTGCTGGGCAGCGTATCCCCCTGCCGTAAGTCCTATGACAATTACGAGATACTCAACACCTTCCCCTGGCTGAACCTGGCCAAGGACGGATTCGGCCTGGCCCATGGGCGCCGTACCCCCGAATTCTCCACCCAGCCCTTTGACGAGCGCAGCTTCCTCAGCATCATAGGCATGGCAGTGAAAATGCCTACAGCCAGGTCATGACGCCGGAGGATGCCCTGAACTATGCACAAAAGCGCTATGACGAGCAATTCCTCCATACCGGTCCATAATAAAGCGGGCATTAAGACAAAAGTTCCAGGCAGGTCCCCTGATTACAGGAGGCAGCCTGGAACTTCTATGTTAAAGTTAAAACACGTTTTAGCCGGTTTCGTCCGCTCCACCCTCTCAGCACAGCTTTGCCATGACAGATCGCTGGAAGGTTTTTTCATTACTTTATACTGCACTTGTCATAATATGTCCTGTAATATTCCGTGTACAGCATGTCAATCAGGAAAAGCTGGCTGATTTCCGCCGAGGAAGAGCCTGCCTGCAGCGGGCTTTCATTGGCCCCGCACAAGAGGGTCAGGTCTGCGTAGGCCGTAAGAGGCGACTTGATGAACCGGGTCACACAGACAATGGCCGCGCCTGCCTGCCTGGCCAGCTGGGCCACATGGATGGTGTCCTTGGTTGCCCCGGAATAGGAAAAGATAACAGCCACTTCGCCCCTGGACATGGTGGAGGCCATCATGGCCTGCATATGGGAATCAGGAGAACAGTAAACCTTTGGCTCAATCTTAAGAAATTTATCAGCTGCCTTCATGGCTGTTGTCATGCTGGTACCCACTCCGTAAAAGCAGATACGTCCGGCCTTATGGAAGCACTCAACGACCCGCTGGAACACGTCCTCCTTTAACAGGGAATGAGTCTCCTTAAGGGCCTTTACATTAGAATTGAGAACCTTCTCCGCCACCTGGGAAAAAGAGTCCTCCAGGCTGATATCGCTCTCCATCTGTCCGAATCCCTGCTTTCCCTCATGAAGGCTCAGGGATAAAAGCATCTTGAATTCCTGGTAGCCTTTACAGTTCATGGTCTTGCAGAAGCGGAACACGCTGGTATCCCCCACCCCGCAGGCCTCGGCCAGCTCAGTGATGGACATGAACAGAACCTTCTTGGGGCTGCTCAGGATATAATCAGCCACCTTTTTCTCCGCCTTTGTAAACTGGTTATACCCGCCTCTTATTTTCAACAAAAAATCCTCTGCCATTTTCCTTCCTCCTTCTGCTGCCCGCCCTGTGAAAATTTAATTTACTCTTATTATAAAAAAAAATATTTCTTTTAGCAAGAAATGTAGTAGAATTAAATTAAATAATTGCCATTTTCAAAGAGGGGGGCTGTATTATGAGGCATATCTCAAAAAAGGAGCTTTTGTCCATCCCCAACCTGATGGGGTATTTCCGTTTAATTATGATTCCTGTGTTTGTGTGGCTGTACCTGAAGGCATCCACAGATGCAGACTATTACAGGGCTGCCATTGTCATGGGGCATATCCTCCATCACAGACATGTTCGACGGAATGATCGCCAGAAAATTCAATATGATTACGGAGTTCGGCAAATTCCTGGACCCCCTAGCAGATAAGCTGACCCACGGCGCCATCCTGCTCTGTCTGTGGAGCCGTTATCCCCTGATTCTGCTCCTTCTGGTCCTGTTTGTGCTGAAAGAAGGCTTCATGCTAATCATGGGCGCCATCAAGCTCCGGGAAGGCAAGAAGTTAAACGGCGCCAAGTGGTTCGGCAAATGCTGTACCGCGCTTCTGTTCGTGGTGCTTTTCCTACTGCTGCTCTTCCCCCACATGTCACTTGTCACGGTCAATGTACTGATTTTGCTGTGCGCGGCAGCCATGTTCATCACCCTGCTTCTCTACATACCGGTATTTCGCAGCATGTAAGCGGTATAACATAGGGCTGGGGCCCGCATGCAGCGGGGCCTGTCTGCACTTTACTGCCGCGCTTCCTTATATACTCTCTTAAGGGTAAAGCCCCTGCCTCTCACCTCATTAATCTGGTTGATAATCATAAAGGCCTCCGGGTCTTCATCCATGACCAGGTTGTTCAGCCTGGGCAGATCCCGCCTGGAAATCACCGCCAGAATCATTTCCTGCTCCCTGTGGAGATAACCGGTCTCCATATGCAGCAGGGAGGTACCGCAGTCAATGCGCTCCGCTATGAGGCGGTTGATCTCCTCATACCTTCTGCTGACAATCTTCACCTGTATTCTGGCATTTCCCGACATAAGGACCTGGTTAAGCACCATGGTATACACGATAATCAGTATGATACCGTAGAGAATGGCATGGGAATCAGCCTCAATCAGCTGAAGCCCCAGAACCACACAGTCCATGATATACAGAGTCATGGACACATTCACATCCAGCTTTTCTTAAGCACCAGGGCAGGAATGTCCATGCCCCCTGTGGAGGCTCCCTGCCCGCATCACTATACCGATCCCCCCGCCTATGAGCAGCCCCGCATAGAGCACTGCCACCAGCTTCTCTTCCAGCACAAAGCCGCCAAATCCGCTTCCCTCCATCACCCCCAGCAAAACCGGGTAGATAATGGTGCTGAGTACGGTTGTCAGGGCAAACTGTTTACCCAGCACCCATGCCCCCAGCAGAAACATGGCCACGTTAAACACGCTGACAAAAAGGCTGATGGGGATGCCAAGGCTATGGTTCACAAACAGGGCCAGTCCCGTGGTTCCTCCTGTAATGAGTCCGTTCGGCACAATGAACAGCACCACTGCTGCCGCATACATCATATTTCCCACCAAAATTTCTCCCAGACTGAATACAATCTTAGCCGTCGTTTTTTCTTTTCCATGATTTTAGTCCTTTCTCACTGCACCGGAATGAATTCCCAAATTAAAAGACGGCAGATTTCTCTGCCGTCCTGATGTCTCAAATCTTCTATATATAAACACCCGGTTCCGCCGGGGCCTTCTTCTGTATGCTTTCAGTACCATCATGTTCTGCGCGCTCTCTGTTTCGTATAATGAATCCTGCATTTTATGGTAGCATGTTTCCCCAAACCTGTCAAGAGCCCCTTCCATCCGTCCATCCCATGTGCTAAACTGTAAGTATAAGAAACCATGTAAGAAACGCTCAATAGAAGGAGGTATACCTATGAAAAAACTGATTCGCTGCGCCAACCAGTACATCTGGGAGTCCGACTGGAGGACCATCGGACTGTTAAAATTCTGTCTCCTGTCCCTGGGCATCTGCGTCGGCATGGCAGTGCCGGAGGAAAAGAAAAAGACGGTCCTCAGAGCCGCCTTTCTGTCCTTTGTCATAAGCTATATCCCTCTTATGGCCAAATTCATCCGGATTATATGGTCTGATGAGGGCGACTGGTAGGCTCCCCCGTTCCATGCAGCAGAGGGTCCCGGTTCAGCACCTTCAGATAAATGCCGCAGAGCAGGATTTGCAGCAATGTGGAGGCCGGCGTGGCCAGACCGATTTTAAATAAAGACACCGGAACCAGATGGCTCATGAGATAGGACACCGGTATGCGGACACCGAAGGCTCCCGCGATTCCCTGAAACATGACAAAGGCGGTCCTTCCGCATCCGTTAAAGAAACCTGTCATGCAGAACATGAAGGATACCAGCAGACAGTCAATGGCATAGGCCCGCAGATAATCTGCCGCCGCCAGCACCACCTCCCGGTCCCTGGAGAACACACCAGCCAGCAGATCTCCGTGGAAAAATGAAAAATACGCCAGGAACACGCCCACTCCCAGAGAAGTGAGTATACCATATGCAAGGGCCCGTTTGGCCCGTTCCGGTCTCCGGGCGCCGATATTCTGGGCCACAAAGGCCGACATGGCCTGCCCGTAGGCAGATGGCACCAGCAGCACAAAACCGCAGAGTTTTTCAGCCACGCCTACACCGGCCGAAGGAATGACTCCCAGAGTATTGACAATGGCTGATATAACCAGGAAGGATATGGACACCAGCACATCCTGAAAAGCAATGGGGAAACCCAGCTTCACCACCCGGCCGGCCAGCTGCCTGTCATAACGAACGCTCTCCTTGCGAAAAGCAAAGGGGAGCTTCTGTTTTCTGATAATCAGGATTGACAGCACCACGCTGACCGCCTGGGCAAACACCGTGGCTATGGCTGCTCCCGCAGAAGCCATGTGGAATACCCCAACCAACAACAGGTCCCCTGCGATATTCACCAGGCAGGCAATGGACACGGATATGAGGGGAAGCCTGGAATTTCCCAGTCCCCTGAATATGCTTCCCAGCAGATTGTAGGCCACGATAAACAGCGAGCCCGCGGAACAGATTTTCACATACACCGCGGTACTGTCAAATGCCTCTTTCGGCGCCCGCATCCATGCGGTGCAGGGAACTGCCAGAAACTGCATGACCGCAGTCACCGCCAGACCGATGACAGCAAATATCCATATGCTGGCGCCCATAACCCGGCCAGCCTCCTCAGGCTGCCCCTCCCCAATCTTCCTGCCCAAAAGAATGGTGGTTCCCATAGCCAGTCCTACGATGGCCGTGGTTATGGTCTGCATGATCCAGCTGCCCGTAGACACCGCGGACACCTCCGCCGCATGGCTGAACTGCCCCACAATCATCATGTCAACAGCCCCATACATGGTCTGCAAAAACAAAGCAGCCAGCACAGGCAGCGCAAAACCCATAAGAGATGTGAGAATGTTTCCCTCTGTCAAACTGTGCGGTCTGCTCATAATACCCCCTGTCTATCCCCAATTTTACTCTGTCAAATCAGCTTTATCCCCAAAAACATACTGTTTTCGCACAAAAGCCGGAATCAGCATACCACATAGCCCCCTGGCTGTCAACATTCTGTATAAATACCACATTTATACTTGATAATTTTTATCTACTTTGCTATAATAGTATATAAGAATTGTTACAATTTTAACAATAAGGTGATAACACTATGATGATAACACGCGAATCCGATTATGCAATCCGCATTATCCGCGCCCTGAAGGACGGGGAACTGCTTCCCCTGGAACAGATATGCCAGCGGGAACTGGTGCCGAAACAGTTTGCATACAAGATACTGAAAAAGCTGGAGCGTTCCGGCCTGGTATCCATACGCAGGGGCGCCGGAGGCGGATGTATTCTGAACCGAAGCCTGGCGGATCTGACCCTCCTGGATATCATTAAGGCGGCGGACGAGGAATTTTTTCTTAATCCCTGCCTAGACAGTCAATACCAGTGCGGCTATGCCGCCAGTTTTGACGGCTGCAAAGTTCACTGTGAACTGGCAAGAGTCCAGCGTGTGCTGGAGGAGGAATTGAAACGCACCTCTTTAGACAGGCTCTTTAACAAATCCGGCTGATACATCTATTTTTATTCGCCCCAAAAGTGGATAATTTTTATCCACTTTATGATATTCAAACCTACGCAAACCATATATTTCAACAGGAGGTATCCATCATGAATCATTGTTACAGCTGCACAACCTGTAAAAGCGCAGACAAACCACTGGAATGTTACATAGCAGGTCTTCCCATGGAAACATCCCACCACCGTGTGGAAGGACAGTCCGTCAAATGCGGCTTCGGTCTCCAGGGCGTATGCTGCCGCCTCTGTTCCAACGGCCCCTGCCGTATCACGCCTGAGGCCCCTCACGGAATCTGCGGTGCTTCCGCCGACGTAATCGTGGCCAGGAATTTTCTCCGCGCAGTGGCAGCAGGATCAGGCTGCTATATCCACGTAGTGGAGACCACTGCCCTTAATTTAAAGGAGACCGCCCTTTCCGGCGGAGCCTTAAAAGGGATGAATGCCCTGGAACATCTCTGCCAGCTATTCGCAATCCCCCAGGGCGACCCACACACCCGCGCCGCAGCCGTGGCCCAGGCAGTCCTGGACGATTTATACCTTCCCGACTACACTCCCATGAAGCTCCAGCAGAAGCTGTCATACGCTCCCCGTCTGGCCAAGTGGAACGAATTAGGAATCCTGCCCGGAGGCGCCAAATCCGAGGTCTGCGCCGGCGTGGTGAAATGTTCCACCAACTTGAACTCAGACCCCACAGACATGCTGCTTCACTGTCTCAAGCTGGCATTTCCACCGGCGTATACGGTCTGATGCTGACCAACCTGCTGAATGACGTCATGCTGGGCGAGCCGAAATCACCCCTGCCCCCGGTTGGCCTTGGGGGTGATTGACCCCGGACTACATCAATATCATGATTACCGGACATCAGCACTCCATCTTCGTCCATCTCCAGGAACAGCTTAAGAAGCCGGAGGTCCAGGAGCTGGCAAAGGCAGCAGGGGCCAGGGATTCCGGCTGGTGGGATGCACCTGTGTGGGCCAGGACCTGCAGCTTCGGGGCGTTCATTACCAGGACATCTTCAGCGGCCACGCAGGCAACAACTACACCAGCGAGGCTGTCCTGGCCACCGGTGCCATCGACGCCGTGCTCAGTGAATTCAACTGTACCCTTCCCGGCATTGAACCCATCTGCGACCGTCTGAACATCCGGCAGATCTGCCTGGATGACGTGGCAAAGAAGCAGAATGCAGCGCTGAAACCCTTTGTGTTTGAGGACAGGGAGCGCATCAGCCGGGAAATCCTGGACGAGATACTGGAATCCTACAAAAACCGCAGGGCCCGGGTGCCCTTAAACCTCCTTCCGGAACACGGCAATACCAACACCATCACAGGTGTCAGCGAGGTATCCCTGAAAAAGTTCCTGGGCGGCAGCTGGAAGCCTCTCATCGACCTCATTGCTTCCGGGGATATCAAGGGAATCGCCGGTGTGGTGGGATGCTCCAACCTGACGGCAGGCGGCCATGACATCCTGACCGTGGAGCTGACCAAAGAACTCATTGCCAGGGATATCCTGGTCCTGACCGCGGGATGTTCCTCAGGCGGCCTGGAAAACTGCGGCCTCATGACCCCGGAGGCAGCCAGCCTGGCAGGTCCAAAGCTTCGGGCAGTCTGTGAGTCCCTGGGCATCCCTCCCGTGCTTAATTTCGGCCCCTGTCTGGCCATCGGGAGACTGGAGATGGTGGCCACGGAACTGGCCCAGGCCCTTAACGTGGACATTCCCCAGCTTCCCCTGGTGCTCTCGGCCGCCCAGTGGCTGGAGGAACAGGCGCTGGCAGACAGCGCCTTCGGACTGGCCCTGGGTCTTCCCCTTCACCTGGGACTTCCCCCCTTTATCACAGGCAGCAGCCTGGTGACAAAGATCCTCACAGAGGACATGAAGGCCCTTACCGGCGGACAGGTCATTGTAAACAGCCATGCAGGTGAATCCGCGGACATTCTGGAACAAATCATCATGGACAAACGACAGGCACTGAATATATAGGAGGGCGGCTATGAAACGGATATGGATTGACGCCGGCAGGTGCGATGGCTGCCTGAACTGCACACTTGCCTGCATGAATGCCCACAGGGCAGATAAAGGCAGCATATATGATTTGGATCTGACAGATCCTGCCAACGAAAGCCGCAACTTCATCCGCCGGCAGCCGGACGGTTCCTACCGCCCCATTTTCTGCCGCCACTGTGATGAACCGGAATGTGTGAATTCCTGCATGAGCGGCGCCCTTTCAAAGAACTGGGAAACAGGAATCGTGGAATACGATGAAAAACAGTGCGCCGGATGTTTCATATGCGTAATGAACTGCCCCTTTGGCGTCCTTAAACCCGACAATACAGCCCGCTGCCGCATCATCAAATGTGATTTCTGCAAGGACAGCGGCAGCGAACCCAGCTGTGTAAAGGCATGTCCCAAAAAGGCAATCTGGATTGAGGAGGTGGAGTCATGAGATATGTTATCGCAGGAGCCGGCCCGGCCGGCATCAGCGCAGCCAAGACCCTGCGCCAGCTGGACAGGGACGGTGAAATCGTCCTGGTATCGAAGGATGACCAGGTCCATTCCCGCTGTATGCTTCACAAATACCTGGGCGGTGAGCGGGACGCAGAAGGAATCAGCTTTATTCCGCCCGGCTTCTTTAAACAGAACAACATAACCTGGTATCCAGGAAAGGCAATGGTCCGGCTGGACTGCGCTGAGAGGCGCATCCTCTTAGATGACGGCACCTTCCTCCCCTATGACCGGCTTCTCCTGGCAACCGGCGCCTATTACCTTCTGCCCCCTGTACCCGGACTTAAGGAGGCAGAAAATGTGTACGGCTTCCGCGATCTGTCCGATGCCCTGGCCATTGACAAGGCCGTAAAACCAGGGGCCAGGGCAGTGATAATCGGCTCCGGCCTGGTGGGTATGGACGCAGCCTATGCCCTTATGGAGCGGGGAATCTCCCCGGTAATCGTGGAGATGGCCGGCCGGATCCTTCCCCTCCAGCTGGATGCCGAAGCTGCGTCTGAGTACCAGAGACTCTTTGAACACCACGGATGCAGCTTCCGGCTGGCAGCCAGGGCAAGCCGGACCCGTCTGGATTCCCGGGGCAATGTAAGCGCCCTGGTTCTGGAGGACGGCGAAGAACTGGCCTGTGACTTCATCATTGCGGCGGCAGGTGTACGCCCGGAAATCCGTTTCCTGGAGCATTGCAGCGTGGAGACGGGCAGGGCCGTCACAGTGGACCAGTATCTCTCTACCTCTGTTCCCGGAGTCTACGGGGGCCGGGGATGTGTGCGGCCTGTCCGGCATATGGCCCAACGCCATGAAGCAAGGCGCCGTGGCTGCCAAAAACATGTACGGCATCCCCACTCCCTACGAGGACACATATGCCATGAAGAACACCATGAACTTCTTCGGCCTGCCGGCCCTTGCATTGGCGACATCAACCGCCTGGACAGCCACACTCTGGTCATAACAGAGGAGGACAGCCAAAACTACAGAAAGGCCCTGGTGGAGGACGGCGTACTGAAAAAGCATACTGATGGTGGGAAATATATCAGGCAGCGGTATTTACCAGTATCTGATAAAAAATCCAGATAAAACCTACCGTCCGCCGACCGGAGCATCTTCAGGCTATCATTTGCCGACTTCTATGGATTTGACACGTCAAAGGGGATCCTATACATGGGACACGGACCTGTGCTGCGGTTAAGTTTCATTCCAGATATCACAAAACCCCCGGAAGATGTATCTTCCGGGGGAATTTTACTGTTTGGGCACAATATCAATTCAGATATATTATTTTATGATTTTAGCGTATAAGCTTGCCGAAATTATTCAACGATGCTTACAACTCTACCAGAACCAACGGTTCTTCCGCCTTCACGGATAGCGAAACGAAGACCCTGCTCCATAGCTACTGGATGAATCAGCTCTACGGTCATCTCTACGTTATCGCCAGGCATACACATCTCAACACCCGCTGGCAGATCGCAAACGCCAGTAACGTCAGTTGTTCTGAAGTAGAACTGTGGACGATAGTTGTTGAAGAATGGAGTATGACGGCCACCCTCGTCTTTTGTCAGAACGTAAACCTGAGCGGTAAACTTGTTGTGGCACTTAACAGAACCTGGCTTGCACAGACACTGTCCTCTTTCGATTTCAGTTCTCTGAACGCCACGCAGCAGAGCGCCGATGTTGTCGCCAGCCTGAGCCTCGTCAAGCAGCTTACGGAACATCTCGATACCAGTAACAACGCTCTTACGAACATCCTCATGGATACCGATGATTTCAACTTCGTCATTCAGGTGCAGAGTACCACGCTCTACTCTACCGGTAGCAACAGTACCACGTCCGGTAATGGTAAATACGTCCTCTACAGGCATCAGGAATGGCTTGTCTGTTTCACGAACTGGGTCTGGTACCCACTCGTCAACAGCCTTCATGAGCTCAAGAATCTTGTCGCCCCACTCGCTCTTAGGATCTTCCAGAGCCTTCAGAGCAGAACCCTGAACTACAGGAGTGTCATCGCCTGGGAACTCATATTCATTCAGCAGGTCTCTGATTTCCATCTCTACTAATTCAAGCAGCTCTGGATCATCAACCATGTCGCACTTATTCATAAATACAACGATATAAGGAACGCCTACCTGACGGGACAGCAGGATGTGCTCTCTTGTCTGAGCCATAACACCATCAGTAGCAGCTACAACCAGGATAGCGCCGTCCATCTGAGCAGCACCAGTGATCATGTTCTTTACGTAGTCAGCATGTCCTGGGCAGTCAACGTGTGCGTAGTGTCTGTTCTCTGTCTCATACTCAACGTGTGCAGTAGAGATAGTGATTCCACGCTCTCTCTCTTCTGGAGCCTTATCGATATTCTCGAAAGCAACAGCCTCGCCGGTACCTAATCTCTCATGAAGAGTCTTTGTGATTGCTGCGGTTAAAGTTGTTTTACCATGGTCAACGTGTCCGATGGTACCAATGTTACAATGAGGTTTGTTTCTTTCAAACTTAGCTTTAGCCATTTTATAACGTCCTCCTTAATTTGCGCCCTGTATAATGGGCTATTATAGTTAATGTCAGGCTATCAACCATTATATTCTATTTTCCTTTAGTTTACAAGCCTTTTATCAAGAATCTATCTTATTTCTTATGGTCGGAAAGTACTTTTTCCTGTACATTCTTCGGAACTGGTTCATACTTGTCAAAGAACATGGAATAGTTTCCGCGTCCCTGTGTTCTGGAACGAAGATCCGTAGAATAACCGAACATTTCTGACAGCGGAACGTATGCGCGGACCATCTTGCCGCCTCCGATGTCTTCCATACCCTCGATACGTCCACGGCGTGAGTTGATATCACCGATAACATCACCCATGTAGTCTTCCGGCATGGTTACTTCCACCTTCATGATAGGCTCAAGCAGGATTGGGTTGCCCTTGTGCATAGCTTCCTTGAATGCCATGGAACCGGCAATGTGGAATGCCATCTCAGAGGAGTCAACCTCATGGTAAGAACCGTCGTATACATCAGCGTGAACGCCCAGTACTGGGAATCCGCCAAGGATACCGGTCTTGCATGCCTCTTCAATACCCTCACCTACAGCAGGGATGTATTCCTTCGGAATAGCACCGCCCACAACGGAAGAAGTGAACTTGAAGGTCTCTTCTGCGTTTGCTTCCATTGGTGTAAAGTGAACCTTACAGTGACCGTACTGTCCACGTCCGCCGGACTGCTTCGCATACTTGCTGTCAACATCAACAGCCTTGGTAAATGTCTCCTTGTAAGCAACCTGAGGCGCGCCTACGTTTGCCTCAACGTTGAACTCACGGAGCAGACGGTCAACAATGATGTCCAGATGGAGCTCGCCCATACCGGAGATAATGGTCTGGCCGGTCTCTTCATCCGTGCGAACACGGAAGGTAGGATCCTCTTCAGCCAGCTTCACCAGCGCATCGCCCATCTTATCCTGGCTTGCTTTGGTCTTAGGCTCGATCGCGATATCGATAACCGGCTCTGGGAATTCCATGGACTCCAGGATAACCGGATTCTTCTCATCACAGATCGTATCACCGGTAGATGTCATCTTAAAAACCAACAGCAGCAGCGATATCACCGGAGTAAACACGATCCAGCTCGTTTCTCTTATTGGCATGCATCTGAAGGATACGTCCTACACGCTCTTTCTTGCCCTTTGTTGCATTCAGTACATAAGAACCGGAGTTCAGGCTTCCTGAATACACACGGAAGAATGCAAGCTTACCAACAAAGGGGTCGGTCATGATCTTAAATGCAAGAGCTGCAAATGGCTCATCATCGGAAGAATGACGCTCAACCTCATTGCCCTCCAGGTCAACACCCTTGATAGCAGGGATGTCTAATGGGGACGGCATGAACTCAATTACTGCATCCAGTAACTTCTGAACACCTTTGTTTCTGTAAGCAGTACCGCAGCATACGGGGATTGCCGCACACTGGCAGGTAGCTGTTCTCAGAGCTTTCTTCAGCTCCTCGTTGCTGGGTTCCTCACCCTCCAGATATGCCATCATTAAATCGTCATCCAGCTCACAGATCTTCTCTATCAGCTCAGAGCGGTATAATTCGGCATCATCCTCATATCCTCAGGAATTTCAACGATGGATTATAGTCATCGCCCTTATCATCATTATAGATGTATGGCTTTCATTTCAAACAAATCCACGATTCCCTTGAAATCATCTTCTTTGCCGATTGGCAGCTGAATGCAGATCGCATTCTTGCCAAGTCTGGTCTTAATCTGTTCTACGGCGCCGTAGAAGTTTGCGCCCAGAATGTCCATCTTGTTGATGAAGGCCATACGTGGTACGTTATAAGTGTCTGCCTGACGCCATACGTTTTCAGACTGGGGCTCTACACCGCCCTTTGCACAAAATACGCCGACAGCGCCATCCAGCACGCGCAGGGAACGTTCAACCTCAACAGTGAAGTCAACGTGTCCTGGTGTATCAATAATATTAATACGATGCTCTAATGCACCTGGCTTCGGCTTGCAGTTTTCCTGCAGGGTCCAGTGACAAGTGGTTGCAGCGGAAGTAATGGTGATACCTCTCTCCTGCTCCTGAGCCATCCAGTCCATGGTAGCAGTACCTTCATGGGTATCGCCAATTTTATAGTTTACACCAGTGTAATACAGAATACGCTCAGTCGTTGTGGTTTTACCAGCATCGATATGGGCCATGATTCCGATATTCCTGGTTCTCTCCAATGGATATTCTCTTCCAGCCAAGGGATTTTCCTCCTTAAATAATCAAACAGGTTAAACACATTCCAAAGATTAGAAGCGGAAATGTGAAAATGCCTTGTTTGCCTCTGCCATCTTGTGCATGTCTTCTTTCTTCTTTACAGATGCACCTGTGTTGTTGGCAGCATCCATGATTTCATTTGCCAGTCTGTCCTTCTGGGTCTTCTCGCCTCTCTTGCGGGAGTAGAGGGTAATCCAGCGAAGAGCCAGAGTCTGTCTCCTCTCAGGCCTAACCTCGATAGGTACCTGGTAGGTAGCTCCACCGATACGTTTTGCCTTAACTTCCAGAACAGGCATGATGTTGTTCATTGCTTCTTCAAAAACTTCCATAGCGTCCTTGCCGGTTGTCTCTGCAACACGGTCAAATGCGCCGTATACAATTTTCTGCGCAACACCCTTCTTACCATCTAACATAATGTTGTTAATCAGCTTGGTAACAACCTTGTTATTGTAGATTGGGTCTGCCAGAACGTCTCTTTTCTGAGTATGTCCTTTACGTGGCACGTTACTTCCCTCCTTAATAGAACTGTAAAGACCTGCGCTGCAGATCCCTTACAGCGTTTCATTAGATCATAGGTACTCGTGCTTTGAGTGCTTAACGAGGTCTCTCACGAGCTTAGCAATCAAGCACACCTGCGAAGCGGGCGCGTCTTTAAACGCGGCACTGAGCATGGTGCCTGCTGCTGTTTTTCCTCTGCACCTTCCACACGTTCATGCACGGTACTACAATATATAATCCTGCAACCTACAGGTCAATATCATCATTCCGGCACAATTCCTACAAATCAAATCTGCGGTCTAACTAAATTATTTCTTCTCTTTTGGCCTCTTAGCGCCGTATTTGGAACGGGCCTGCCTTCTGTTTGCAACACCTGCTGTATCCAGTGTACCTCTTACGATATGATATCTGGTACCTGGAAGGTCCTTTACTCTTCCTCCACGGATCAGTACAACACTATGCTCCTGAAGGTTGTGACCTTCTCCTGGAATGTAGCTTGTAACTTCGATGCCATTGGAAAGACGTACTCTGGCAATCTTTCTGAGTGCTGAGTTAGGCTTCTTAGGGGTAGCTGTCTTAACAGCTGTACACACACCACGCTTCTGTGGAGCAGAAACCTCTGTAGCCTTCTTCTGTAAGG
>ENA-OQCW01000747-OQCW01000747.1-human-gut-metagenome-genome-assembly--contig:-NODE-747-length-16361-cov-3.861340_pt1 | contig 16361 bp, 14 predicted proteins | sample MGYA00242767_ERZ504593 | MGnify/ENA primary metagenome ERZ504593 (study PRJEB26092, sample SAMD00036307) | human gut metagenome | host: Homo sapiens | study: EMG produced TPA metagenomics assembly of... | reverse complement strand
CTCCGCGTCGCCGGATAACGGGCTGCTGACGAGATTCATCATCGTGGCCGCGGCGTTCGTGGTAGTGGCGGTGCTGTTCGCCGTATGCTCGGTGTCGTGGAGCCGCGAGGCGGATCCGGATCCGGCCGCTCCGGCGCCGTGGCTGGGTATCGGGCTGCTGCCGGTGATGCTCAGCGGTCTGCTCGTGTTCGCCGCGTCATTCGTCATGCAGCTGATCTTCTGATATTTGACGGTTTCTCGGCGGGGAATATTGGTCTTCGCCAGTATGCGATGCGGGGAGTCGGTACCCGTCATTCAGCCAACGCGCTTCTTTCTTTCGGGTGGTGGAGTTCGTCGGCGAAGGGTCGCCATCATGAGCGGCCTGATCGAGACGGTCGCCACGGACCGCCCTCCGGCGACCGGCTCGCATGGAGGAGCCTGGGTCGAGGACCTCGGCTGCGCGCAATGACGCACACGCGGGGAAGACATGTCCCCTTGGGCGCTACGACGAAATCCGCACCGGCAAGACGATGGCCTCATCGTCCCGGCAATATCCAAACACGGAAAGTCCCGAACACGGACGCTGACAGCCGCATATTTTCAGTCTCGTTGCGTTACCATGCTATGAAGCCAAGGTGCTCAAGCAGCACCTTAAGACCGATGAGCACGAGCACGGCACCGCCGGCGATCTGCGCCGGCTTCTGCCAGCGTGCGCCAAACACGCGGCCGATATACAGGCCGGCAGCGGAGAACGCGCCGGTCACCACGCCGATGACGATCACCGAAAACCAGATGTTGACCTGCATGAATGCGAAGCTCACGCCGACGGCGAACGCATCGATGCTACACGCCACCGCGAGCGGCAGCATATGGCGCCAGTCGAACTGGGCCGTCTCCCGGCTGTTCTCCTCTTCCTCGCCGAACGCCTCGCGGATCATGTTGCCGCCGATGAACGCGAGCAGCGCGAAAATGATCCAATGATCAACCGCGGTGACGTATTTGCTGAACGTGTTGGCCGCGAAAAAGCCCAGAAGCGGGAACAATGCCTGGAAGCCGCCGAACCACAATGCGGTCTTGATGACGTCGACCGGCCGCACGCGCGTGACGGTCAACCCCTTTCCGATCGAGACGGCGAAAGCGTCCATGGCGACGGATACGGAAATAAGCAGTATCTCAATCATAGCTGGAACATAAAGGTTCATCCCGCCGGCTTCCCCGGGGGATGGGCCTCGACGGATAAACCGCCTACGCCTAGGGGGGCACGGACTTTGAGAACTGCCGGGCCAGCAAGCCGGCTTTGAATCCAAGCGAATGCTGTTCGCAAGTCGTGAAAACTACAAGGCACTACTGTAACACAACATCGCCCCGCTGGCGGGACGAGCCGTGAAGCAAACAGCGGAATCTGTTTGTAGGCGAGCCAGAAAGCTGTGGTCGATAAGATAATATAATGCCCCCGCTGGCGGGGGCTGTCACGGAGCGACTGGGGTGTCGTGGCACTTAAGCCCCCAGTCAGCCGATGGCTGACAGCCCCCGCCAGCGGAGGCGGAAGCGAAGCAAATCACTTCGACGCGTTCGCGAGACGCTCGCGCGCCTCCTTGATTTCCTTCTCGGCAACGTCCGCACCGGTCCAGTAGTCGCCGGGGAGGACTTCCTTGTTGGGTTCCAGGGCCTTGTACTGCTCGAAGAAGTGCTTGATCTCCTTGAGGTGGTACTCGTTGACGTCGTTGACGTCCTTGATGTCGTCGTAGCGCACGTCGGCGGGCACGCACAGCACCTTGTCGTCGCCGCCCTCTTCGTCTTCCATGTGGTACAGGCCGACGGCGCGGCACTCGATGACGCAGCCCGGGAACACGGAGTTCTTGACCATCACCAGCGCGTCCAGCGGATCGCCGTCCTCGCCGAGCGTGCCTTCGATGTAGCCGTAGTCGTCCGGGTAGCCCATGGCGGTGAACAGCTCACGGTCCAGGGTGATGCGGCCGGTCTCCTGGTCGACTTCGTACTTGTTCTTGGAACCACGCGGGATTTCAACGAGAACGTTGAACGTTTCTGCCATGATATTGCTCCTTAGAGTCGATTGACATAATCACACTCCACAATACCCCGTCGTACGCCGGAAGCGCCACGATTTCGCCCAAAAACGCAGATGGGGCCCGTCGCCGAAACGACGGGCCCCATCACCGAAACGGTCAGCCTGCCGGCCGCGCGTCCCTCATGCGTTCTCAGTCCTCATGCACCACGGTGAAGATGTGCGCCACATCGGCCCACGGTGCCAACGAGACGAAGTTGTCCCAGCTCCACGCGAAGTCGCGGCCGGTCAGCTCGTCGTGTATGTGCGCACCCCACTTCGGATCGATGCCATAGTCGGGCAGCTCCAGATGCACCATGGCCTGATGCGCCTCGTGACCGTCCAGGTTCACCACCACGATCAGCGTCTCCGGCTTGTCGGTGCCGGTCAGTTCGGCCGGTGTGTGGCGGGCGAATGCGAGGATGTTCGGGTCGGAGGATTCCAGCACCGTCAGGTTGTGGTAGCTGAACACCTTCGGATGCTCGCGGCGGACGCGGTTCAGGTTGGTCAGCAGCTCGGCGATGCCGTACTTGTCGGCGGCCGACCAGTCGCGCACCTTGACCTCGTACTTCTCGTTGTCGATCTGCTCCTCGAAACCGGGGGCGCTGCTTGTTCTCGATCAGCTCGAAGCCGTTGTAGATGCCCCAGCTCGGGCTGCCCATCGCGGCGAGCACCGCGCGCACAGCGTGGCCGGCGATGCCGTTGTCGCGCACGTAGGCGGTGAGGATGTCCGGCGTGGTGGGCCAGAACGTGTTGTGCTGGTAGTAGCCGTCGTCGCCGTTCGTGGTCTCCAGGTACTTGCCCAGCTCCTCCTTGGTGTTGCGCCACGGGAAGTAGCAGTGCGACTGCGTGAATCCAACGTAGCTCAGCGCGCGCATCATGCCCGGGCGGGTGAACGCCTCGGCCAGGAACAGGATCTCCGGGTGCTTCTTGGTGACCGCCGCGATGACGTCCTGCCAGAAGCGCACCGGCTTGGTGTGGGGGTTGTCGATGCGGAAGATCGTCACGCCGGCGTTGATCCACAGTTCGAGAACACGCTCGACTTCCTTCTCGATGCCGGGCATGTCGGCGTTGAAGTCGATCGGGTAGATGTCCTGATACTTCTTCGGCGGGTTCTCCGCGAAGGCGATGGAGCCGTCCGGCTTGTGGCGGAACCAATCCGGGTGCTGCTTGACCCACGGGTGGTCGGGCGAGCACTGCAGCGCGAAGTCGAGCGCGATTTCCAGACCCAGCTCGTGGGCCTTGGCGACGAGCGCCTTGAAATCGTCCATGTTGCCGAGCAGCGGGTCGACGGTGTCATGCCCGCCCAGCTCGGAACCGATGCCGAACGGCGAGCCCGGATCGTCGGGGCCGGCCTCCAGCGCGTTGTTGCGTCCCTTGCGGTTCGTCTTGCCGATCGGGAAGATCGGCGGCAGGTACACGATGTCGAAGCCTTCGGCCTTGGCGCGTTCCAGGCCGGACACCGACGTCTTGAGCGTGCCCTGGACGATCTTGCCGGTCTCCGGGTCGACGTAGGCGCCCTCGGAACGCGGGAAGAACTGGTACCATGCGGCGAAGCTGGATTCCGGACGCTGCACGAGGAAACGCTGGGGCTGGCTGGGCGAGACGCCGTCGCGCAGCGGGTTGGTCAGATGCAGCTGGGCGACCGGTTCGCTGGTCGCCGCGGCGAGACGGTCCTCGGGTGTAAGCGATGTGTCCTTCATGGTGGCGGCAGCGGCGACGAGCATCTTTCGCTGCGCGGCGCTCAGCTTGGCGTCGGCGGTCTTCGCCCAGCGTTCCAGCAATTGCGCGCCGGATTCAAGGGCGTTCTCGACGTCGTCGTTGACCTTGACTTTGATGGCCGCGTCATGCAGCCAGGACTTGTAGGTGTCCTCCCATCCTTCGACGGTGACGCTCCATTCGCCCAGCTGGCGCTTGATGGCGGCGAATTCGGGCTGCCACGGCTTGACGTCGCTGTGCTCGCCGCAGGTGAGCATGACCTCCCAGCGGTCGAGGCCGGGGTTGGTGCAGGTCATCGGCAGACGCTGCATCTCCTTGCCGCGGTGGTTGCGCACGATGGCGGTGGCACCGACTTTGGTGCGGCCTTCGATGAAGACCTGCGCGGTGACCTTGAACGGTTCGCCCAGCTCGACACGGGCGGGGAAACGGCCGGATTCCTCGTTCGGCGTCACGTCCATGACGGCGATGCGTCCGAACTGTGACGGGTCTGCGACGGGAATGGACTGCGCGGGGACCTCACCGTTGGCGACGGCGGCCGCAGTGGCGGCTTTCGTCGTTCTGGAGGCGCGAGGCGTCTTGGCCGTCGTGCGCTTGCGCGGCGAGGTGGTACGTGATGTGGACTGCTTGCCCGACGAAGTGCGACGGGTTGCGGATTTCGCTTCGGTCTTGTCGTCCGAATGCGATGTGGCTGATCGAGATGAACTACTGCTAAGCGCTGACGCGCCTTTCTTTTCTTCTGCCATACCGCCCATTGTATACGGCTGATGGCCAATGGGCGATTGTGGATAACCCTCTGTCTTATATGCCGAGAACCGCCAAATGTGGATAACTGCCGTGGGGAGTTATCCACAACACGCCGAAGGGGGGATAGCCTTCGACCACATTGCCTGAAATCCGGTGGCCGACGGCGTCCGGCATGGCATGGTGTCATCAACCGCCCATCGTGGACGCGGCGGGATTTCAGGAAGGGAATATCATGAACATGGTTGTATTCAGGCGATGTCAGTCCGCGCTGGGGGTCGCGGCCGTCATGGCTCTCGCATTGGTGGCCTCGCTGGTGTTTGCCGCCATGCCGGCCGCGGCGGTGACGTTGAGCAGGGCGGATGCCGGCACGTTTCTGCGCTATGAGCATGGCGGCGAGCAGGTCATCGGCGTCATGGCGAAGGATTCGACGAACAACTATTACTGCATCGAGGCTGACGAACGCGTCGAATACCAGCTGGGGGAGAGCGTCAAGCTGCGCGACGACGACACCGCGCGCCGGCTCGGCTGGCTGATGGACCATTATCGCGACGGGACGGCCGCGGAGCATGCGGCAATCGCGGTGCTGGCCCATGATCTGCTGGACCTGAAGCCGGACACGTGGAAATCCCGGCGCGTGTCCGTCATGCGCGACAATCCGACGCTGCGGCGCAAGGTAGAGCAGATGTGGGAGGAGGCGGGATCCAACGCCCCGGCGAATGCGACGGTGACGCGTACATACGCCGAAGGCACGCGGACCGGGCGTGTCACGGTGTCGGTGACCAATGCGCAGGGGAAGACGATCGCCGGGATCAGATACGCCGCGACGCTGAACGGTCCGGCGGTGTTCGCGAACGGGAGCGCGACGGTGACCGGGATATCCGGGGCGGAGCCGATCGTGTACTCGTGGAAGGCGACCGGCGAGGGTGAAGTGAAGGCGAGTGTGGCATATGACCGCAAGCAGGTGGACGTGTTCGCAGTCGCGGGAGGCCAGGATCTGGTGCGTTACGGCGGCTCTTCGCAGGTGAGCGGCAAGGCGGTGAATTTCTCGGTCCGCAAGGAGTTCGTGCCCACACTGGGCACCGCCGTCGCGGCCAAGGTGGTCGACGCCGGGCAGCCGGTCGTGGATACCGTCACATCCGGGGTGGATGACGGCGATTCCTGGGCGTCCGGATTGGAGTTGCGGGCGTCCGGATGGTATTTCGACGGGCTCGTCGTGGGCGATCTGTCCGAGCCGGTCATGCCTGGTGCCGACGAGACGGCGAAGGAGTTCATCGCGAGGCTGGGCACAATGGGATTCCGGCCGTCCGCTTATGGCGAGGCGTCGTTCACTGCTCCCGGGCAGCGCGTGGATGTGAGAGCAACGGCCGAGCCGGGCGGCGACGCGGCGTATGAGGCGCCGCGAGGTGGAGGATTCGGCACATGGGTGTGGGCGTTCGAAGTCGAGAAGTTGAGCGATACTGCGCGACAATATATAGGTAAGGATGTGGTCAGCGGGTTCCTGGAATACACGGAGACGAATTCGAACCGTGCTCGGGTGAGTGTGGAATCTACGGTCACGGAGCATACCGGCGTGGTTGGTTCCGAACTGAGCGACACCATTACGGTCGACGGATTCCCCGATGATCACGGATCCTTTGACGGCAATGTCAAGCTTGGCATCGGCGCTGACCGGGCGATGGCGCAGGTGAGCGTGTGGTGGGCGGGCGATCCGAATGATTCCGCCGGCGACGAGGCGTACCGGCCTCAGGGGGAGACGCCGCCGGCCGAGGACAGCAATCACCGGTTGATTGGCGTGTGGGATTATCCGGCGGTCAACGGGCGTATCCGAGTGGGCGCCGGGGCGCCGGACGCTCATGGCGATCCGGTGCACATCGTGGCCGAATCGCATGGATGGTACGTGTTCGTTTGGAGCTTCGACGGCGATGACCGGGTGATGCCGGCGTCCAGCGCATACGATGACGCGTGGGAGCGCGTGCGCATATGGGATGTGGCACGGCCGCGCAAGCCGGCGCTGACCACGCAGGTGGAGCCGGACATTGTGCGGGTCGATGAGCCGTTCCGCGATACGGCGCGGATTGTGGGCGATGTGCCCGAAGGGGCCTATGTGACGTTCACGGCGTACGAGGCGGTGGAGGAAGGGGCGGTGCCCGGCATGAACGGCGTGCTGCTTGACGAGGCCCGCGCCGAAGTGGACCATACGCTGTTCGAGCAGACGATCGTCAGTCCGCAGGTGCGCTCGCCGAAGGCGGGACTGGTGTATTGGAGAGCGTCGCTTCGCTCGCGTGACGGTGATGTGCTGGTTTCGCATGAGCTCGGCGTCGAAGGGGAGACCGTAACCGTCGAAGCGCCTGATGATCCACCCGCTGAGCCGAAGGCGGATCCAGAGCCCGAGAAGCCGGTGCTGTCTCATACCGGTGCGGGGGTCGTCGCCATCATCGTCGTCGGATCCGGAGCTGCCGCGGCCGCCATCGGTGCCCTGGCCTTCCGCCGCCGATCCCGCCGCTGACGCTGCCGCTGGCGAAGGTGTCTAGCGAGACCGGGGGATGGTTTGAGGCACTTGAGAAAGGCGCAATAGAACAGAAAGGCTAGGAATCTTGTAATTCCTAGCCTTCTATTTGGCATGGATTTGAACCATGGGCCTCAATGGTATATGGGTCAGGCGTGGGCGTTTTCGCGACGTCGCATGGTGCGCAACCGGTCGGCGATCCATGTATTGACGACGGCGTTGCGGCTGATTGCCAGCTCGGCGGCTTCCTCGTCCAGTTCGCTGACCGTCCATGCGGGCATCGTCAGCGTGATTCGCTTCTCCAGCGGAGGATGATGTTCGACTACGGGATTGCCGAGATCGACATAGCTGAGGATGTCGTCGCCGTTGTCGAACATCTCCTCAAGCTGGTCGCTGGTGATCGCCTTGGCATCATTTTTTGGCTTTCATGGTATGCCTCCTCGTTCTTGCGCGATCGGCGCACGGATATGATGCGGATGCGCTTGCCGCGTTTGGTTGTAATCGCCGTCCAATGCCTGCCGTCGATCATCCCGAGCACGATGTGGCGCACATCGTCGTTTCCGGGATTCGGGGCGGTCAGCGTCACTGGAGGCGTCGAGCCGGTCGACAAGATCGCGGCCTTCCGCGTACTACGATCAGGGTTTTGATTCTCGACTCCGTATTAGTCATATACAAATCATTTTTTATGTATGGATAAAAGATATGTGTAACAATATCATGGTTTGTAAATTCCTAATCCAAGACTTGAAAGTAAGTCTATGCATTGCTAATCTAGTTCACATGACTGCAGTGATGGTCTCGCCGGCGTTAAAGGCGCAGAAGCAAGAGCTGAGCCTTCAGGATCGCGTTACATACAACATGAAGGTTCTTATCGCCATTCGACAGACCTCTCAGAAGGATCTGGCGCAGGCTATGGGAATTGCCGCACCGACTCTATCCCAGAAGTTCAGTGGGCGCACCCGATGGAACATGGATGATATAGAAAAAGCCTCCGATTTCCTTGATGTGAAACCGGAGGCACTGGTAGCGGGGCATGGATTTGAACCATGGACCTCTGGGTTATGAGCCCAGCGAGCTACCGAGCTGCTCCACCCCGCGCCGGCTGTTTTCAAACAGCTCTATCTAAGATAGGGGAGAATGCGAGATTGTCAAATCGGCGTGTCGGATTTTTGCGCTGAGTGAAATGCCGGGATTGATAACCGGTCATAACTCATGGCGATAACCTGACGGCGTATCAATATCCCGGCCATTGCCATAATAAGAACATGCCTATCAAGATCCCAAGCGGCCTGCCCGCGCGTGCCATCCTCGACTCGGAACGCATCTTCGCCCTGGAGAAGCCCGAGGCGGAGCGCCAGCGTGTGCGACCGCTCAAATTGGTGATCCTGAATCTGATGCCCAAGAAGGTCGAAACCGAGACGCAGCTGCTGCGCCTGATCTCCAAATCGCCGCTGCAGGTCGAAATCGACTTCATGAAGACATCCACCCATGAACCGACCCATGTCAGTCACGATCATCTGGTCAAGTTCTATGAGACGCTGGATGCCTTCCGCGACAACTACTATGACGGTTTCGTCGTCACCGGAGCCCCGGTCGAGCACCTGCCGTTCGACCAGGTCGATTACTGGGACGAGTTCAAGTCGATTCTCGACTGGGCGAGCACCCATGTGTTCTCCACCATGTACCTGTGCTGGGGCGCGATGGGGGCGCTCAACTACCGGTATGGCGTGCGCAAGGTCGACCTGCCGGAGAAGATATTCGGGGTGTTCCCGCAGTACCTGCAGGACGAGTACTGCTTCCTGACCAATGGTTTCGACGAGATCGCGCTGCAGCCGCACTCCCGTCTGGCGGGTGTGAACGAGGCCGACGTGGCGGCGAATCCCGACTTGCAAGTGCTCACTTGGGGTTCGCAGTCCGGGCCTGGACTGATCGCCACTCGCGATTTCTCCGAAGTGTTCGCTCTCGGCCATTGGGAGTACGGCAAGACGACGCTTCAGGAGGAGTACGAGCGCGACATGGCGAAGGGGATGAGCAACGTCCCGTTCCCGCACAACTACTTCCCGCATGACGATCCGCACCTTGAGCCGTTGTTCGCATGGCGATCGCACGCGAATCTGCTGTGGCGCAATTGGCTGAACTGGGTGTATCAGACCACGCCGTACGATCTCACCGAAGTGCCCGGATTGCGGGCGGAGCGCCGGCTTGGCATCGATCGTTTCCGCCACGCGCCCGCCGGCCCGCGCAAGGACGATTTCTCACCGTTCGTCCATGACGACTACGGCGTGATGCGTGGCGAATGATGGTTCTCGCCTGCGCTGCGGTCGTTTGACGGGGATCTGGGACCATCCCGGTCGGCTCCCGGTGATGGTCTTTCGGATCTGGAGGGTGCAGATGACCTCGGAATCCCGCTGTAATTGGGCGGAGATTCGAGATTTGTTGCATTAGCACGGTTTGGTGTCCACATGGCGTACAAAAGAGGGCCATCGCCGTGCTCAATAGGTGGAATACCGCCTCTTTTGTCCATGCCTTATGAGCGGTGTTTAAAAAACCGTCCAAATAATGAGACAATGACCAATATGTTAACGCTCACAAATTTGGAGAAGAAACGCCGTACAGCCCTTGAAAAATAAGGCATGTTGCGTGTTGTCCAAGGTGGTCATAGGATAATCACTTAGTCATTCGGAGCGGAATGTCTGGGCAGGAACTCCGGTTGGTCGGTCTTATGCCCGGGCAGCTTCGATAACGGCTGGACGGACGATATCCAAACGTCACATTCGCCTCAACCGTTGGGCTAAACTGATAGCTGATAATGAGAGCAGGAGGCGCGATATGGTAGATGCGGTCGGTACGGGCGCACTATTGGCGGCCGACAGCGGTCCCGAACTGCCAACGGTCAATGATTTTCTTCCTCCCGAGATCCTGTTCCAGGGAACCCCCTTCGCGATCAATCGCATCATATTGATCCGCATCGTGGCGACCGTGGTGCTTCTCGTGGTGCTCGGTATCACGGCGAAGCGCGCCAAGCTCATCCCCGGCCGCTGGCAAGGCGTGGTCGAGATGGGCATCGACTTCGTGCGCGACAGCGTCGTATATCAGGTCATGGGCGAGCTGCGCGGCAAGCGTTACGTGCCGATGATTTCGACGTTGTTCTTCACGATCTTCGTGTTCAACCTGTGCGGCATCATCCCCGGCATGAACATGGCGGCCACCGCCACAGTGGTCATGCCGCTGGTGTTCGCGGTCTGGGTGCTCATCCAGTACTGGATCACCGCAGCACGCGAGAAGGGCCTGTGGGGCTACATCCGCGACGAGTGCTTCCCCCAAGGGAGTGCCGTGGCCGGTGTACATCCTGCTGGCGCCGATCCAGCTGTGCGAGCTGGTGCTGATCCGCCCCGCATCGCTGACCATCCGTCTGTTCGCCAACATGATCTCCGGGCATTTGCTCGTGGCATCCTGCCTGGCATTTGCACAGTACTGGGTCATCGACGCGACCAATAAGCTTGCCGGCATCCCCGTCGGCGCGTTGTGGTTCGTCTTCGGTTTGGTGCTCACCCTGTTCGAGGCGTTCGTCGCCTTCCTGCAGGCCTACGTGTTCGCCATCCTCTCGACGGTGTACATCAGCATGAGCTACCCGGAGGAATGAGCCGCACCCGCGTGAGACTCACCACGGACAATACGAATACTTTGCAATTCCCGAGACAACTGAAGAAATTAACCAAGCTTTTTTTTAACGGTTACGTTAGAAAGGAAACAGAAATGGACATCATTACTCTCGCTCAGGTCACCGGCACGGCCTTTCCGTGCCATCGGCTACGGCCTCGCGACCCTCGGCCCCGGCCTCGGCCTGGGCATCCTGTTCGGCAAGGCGATGGAGTCCACCGCCCGTCAGCCCGAGGTGAGCGGCAAGATCCAGATGATCATGTTCATCGGCCTCGCACTGGTCGAGGTGCTGGGTCTGCTCGGCTTCGTGGCCGCCCTGATCGTTAAGTGAGACGACAGGCGACGATTCACACGTTTATTCGACATTGAAAGGAGGGCTTCATGATGACAATAGCCGCAAGTGACGGCCTCAAGCTGTTCATTCCGCAGGTCTACGACATCGTGTGGTCCCTGATCATCCTTGTCATCGTCGCGCTGTTCTTCCACAAGTTCTTCATGCCGAAATTCAACGCCATCTTCGATGAGCGTGCGGCTAAGATCGAAGGCAACATCGCCAAGGCAGAGCAGTCCAAGAAGGATGCCGACGCCGCCAAGAGCAAGTACGAGGCCCAGCTGAGCACCGCTCGCGTCGAAGCCTCCAAGATTCGTGACGACGCCCGTGCCGAAGCTTCCCACATCATCGCCGACGCACGCTCCCGCGCGGAGTCCGACGCCGCCCAGATCACCGCCAACGCGCAGCGCTCCATCGAGTCGCAGCAGCAGCAGGCGCTGGTCTCCCTCAAGGGCGAAGTCGGTACTCTTGCCACGGCCCTGGCCGGCAAGATTCTCGGTGCCAAGCTTGAAAGCGACGACGTGCAGTCCTCGATGATCGACAAGATGATCGACGACCTGGACACGAACGACAAGAAGTGATTCCGGCGTTCCGGAAAGGGAGGTGACCAATGCGAGGAGAGGCATCCCGCATCTCGGATCGCGTTTCGCGTGACGAGTTGGCGCCCAAGCTGCGCTCGACCGGCAAGGACGCATGGCGTATCGGCAACGAACTGTTCACGATCACCAACGTGCTTGACCACACCGTGCAGCTCGAACGCGCTCTCACCGATCCGTCACGTCCGGTCGACGACAAGATCGGCGTGCTCAAGGAGCTCATCGGTGCCCAGGCCCATCCCATGACCCTGGAGATCATGAGCGATCTGGTCGGTCGCAAATGGAGCCGTGCCGCGCACATCGCCAACGCCGTCGAAGACTTCGGCGTTGACGCCATGATGTACTACGCGGATGCCGCGGGCGTCACCCTGCGCGTGTCCGTGGAACTGGCCGAGCTGCATTCCGCGCTGCTCAACCTGCCGGTTCTGCGTTCGAAGCTTAATGACGACAGCGTACCCGCCAAGGCGCGCATCGATCTGCTGAACGCCGTGCTGGGCAAGACCGAGTTCAACGAGGTCACGCTCCGGCTGGCGGAACACGCCGCGTGCAACCCGCGCAACCGGCGCTATCTGGAGACCATCCAGTGGCTGATCAACAAGTTCTCGCGCCACATGGGCGAGTCGATGATTACCGTGACCACCGCGTCGCCGCTGAACATCGACCAGATCAAGCGACTGACCGCCGTATATTCCGCGAAGCTCGACCATCCGGTGCACATCAACTCGGTCGTCGACCCCACGGTCCTCGGCGGCATGCGCATCCAGGTCGGCGACGAGGTCACGGACAACACCGTGGTCGCCCAGCTCCAGCAGCTGCACCGCACGGTAAAGGCGAAAGCCTGACGATACGGTTCCGGGCCGCGCCACACGCGGCGACGGAGCCCGACATGAAATTTTCCAACAATAAGGAGTGATCATGGCAGAACTTACCATTGATCCCGCCACGATACGCAAGGCGCTCGATGATTTCGTCGAGTCGTACAAGCCGAGCGACACCCCCACCCAGGAAGTGGGCTATGTCGCCACGGCCGGTGACGGCATTGCACACGTGACGGGATTGCCTGGTTGCATGGCCAATGAGCTGCTGACGTTCGAAGACGGCACGCTCGGCCTGGCGTTCAACCTTGACGCCCGTGAGATCGGCGTGGTTATCCTCGGCGATTTCGCAGGCATCGAGGAAGGCCAGGAGGTCCGACGCACCGGCGAAGTGCTTTCCGTGCCCGTCGGCGACGGCTATCTCGGCCGCACCGTGGACCCGCTGGGCAACCCGATCGATGGTCTGGGTGAAATCAAGGGCATTGAAGGGCGTCGAATCCTCGAAGCCCAGGCTCCTGACGTTATGCACCGTCATCCCGTCGACGAACCGCTGTCCACCGGCCTGAAGGCCATCGACGCGATGACGCCGATCGGCCGCGGCCAGCGTCAGCTCATCATCGGAGACCGCCAGACCGGCAAGACCGCAATCGCGATCGACACCATCATCAACCAGAAGAAGAACTGGGAGACGGGCGACCCGAAGAAGCAGGTGCGCTGCATCTACGTGGCCATCGGTCAGAAGGGTTCGACCATCGCATCCGTGCGCCAGAGCCTCGAAGAGGCCGGTGCCATGGAGTACACCACCATCGTGGCCTCCCCGGCTTCCGATTCCGCAGGCTTCAAGTACATCGCGCCGTACACCGGCTCGGCCATCGGCCAGCACTGGATGTACCACGGCAAGCACGTGCTCATCGTCTTCGACGACCTGTCGAAGCAGGCCGAAGCCTACCGTTCGATCTCGCTGCTGCTGCGCCGCCCGCCGGGGCGTGAAGCGTACCCTGGCGACGTCTTCTACCTGCATTCGCGTCTGCTCGAACGCTGCGCGAAGGTCTCCGACGATCTGGGCGGCGGTTCCATGACCGGCCTGCCGATCGTCGAGACCAAGGCGAACGACGTGTCCGCGTACATCCCGACCAACGTGATCTCCATCACCGACGGCCAGATCTTCCTGCAGTCTGATCTGTTCAACGCCAACCAGCGTCCCGCCGTGGACGTCGGCATCTCGGTCTCCCGAGTCGGTGGCGCCGCACAGACCAAGGCCCTGAAGAAGGTCTCCGGCACGCTGAAGATCTCGCTGGCGCAGTACCGTTCGCTGGAATCCTTCGCGATGTTCGCGTCTGATCTGGACGCCGCGTCCAAGAACCAGCTGAACCGTGGCTCGCACCTGACCGAGCTGCTCAAGCAGCCGCAGTTCTCGCCGTATTCGATGGAACAGGAAGTTGTCTCCGTGTGGGCCGGCACCCATGGCAAGATGGATGATCTGCCGCTGGGCGACGTGCTGCCGTTCGAGCACGCACTGCTCGATTACCTGGAGCACAGCACCGACATCCTCAAGACCATCCGTGAGACCGAGAACTTCACGCCTGACACCGAAGCCGCCTTGGACGAGGCCGTCGAAGCGTTCCGCGAGACGTACGTGACCAAGGCCGGCAAGCCGCTGGTCGTGAAGAAGTCCTCGACGCGCAAGCCCGTGCCCGTGGAGCAGGAGAAGATCATCGCCAAGGCCGACAAGCCCGCGCACGATCCGACCAAGCACCCGATGGCTGGAGAAAAGAAGTAGCCCATGGGATCGCAACTCGCATTGAAGGGCAGGATCGCCTCTACGGGATCGCTGGAGAAGATTTTCAACGCCCAGGAGATGATCGCGTCTTCGCATATCGCCAAGGCCCGTGACGTGGCCCTGAACGCGAAGCCGTACGCCGATGCGATTTTCGATGCCGTTCAGGCTGTGGTAGCCCACACCCGTATCACGCATCCGATTGTCAAGAAGGAGGAGGACAACCCCAAGGTTGCCGTCCTCGCCTTGACGGCGGATCGTGGCATGGCCGGCGCATACACCTCGTCGATCATCCGTGAGACCGAGGAACTGCTCACGCGACTCGACGACGCCGGCAAGCAGCCGGAACTCTACGTGTATGGCCGGCGCGGCGTGACGTACTACAAGTACCGCAACCGCGCAATCGCCGACACGTGGGAGGGGGATACCGACAAGCCGGGCGTTGAAATCGCCGAGGCCATCTCCAACGCACTGATGACCGCCTACATGAAGCCGGCCAGCCAGGGCGGGGTCTCCGAGCTCTACATCGTCTACACCGAGTTCATCAACATGGTGGTGCAGAAGGTGCGCGTGCTGCGTATGCTTCCCGTCGAAGTGGTCGAGGCCAAGGTCGAATCCGGCCCGGGCATGTCGCGCGAGAGCGAGGGCGACAACGCCGCCAGCTCCAAGGTGCGCCCGTTGTACCGTTTCGAGCCCAGCTTGGACAAGGTGATGGATGCCATCCTGCCGAAGTACATCCAGTCGCGTATTCACGAATGCCTGCTGGAGGCGGCCGCGTCCGAGACCGCGAGCAGACAGAACGCCATGCACACGGCGACGGAGAACGCGCGTAACCTGATCGACTCGCTGACCCGTAAGATGAACGCCTCCCGTCAGGCGTCCATCACCCAGGAACTTACCGAAATCATCGGCAGCGCCGACGCGCTGAACACAAAGGAAGAGTAGGAACGCATATGGCTGACAATCAGACCACAGCGGCTCCCGAGACGGCTGCAGAGCCGATCAATGGACGTGTGACGCGTATCCAGGGTTCGGTTATCGACGTCGAATTCCCGGTGGGCCACCTGCCCGATATCTACAACGCCCTGACCGTCGAGCTGACCAACACCGGCGCTCACGAGGAAGGCGAGACCGCGCACACGATCACGCTTGAGGTCGAGCAGCACCTTGGCGACTCCACCGTGCGCGCCGTGGCCCTGAAGCCCACCGACGGCCTCGTCCGCGGCGCTTCGGTGCACGACACCGGCAGCTCGATTTCCGTGCCTGTCGGCGACGTGACCCTGGGCCACGTGTTCGACGTGACCGGTCACGTGCTGAACAAGAAGGCCGACGAGACCATCAAGGTCACCGAACGCTGGCCCATCCACCGCAAGCCGCCGGCATTCGACCAGCTGGAGTCCAAGACCCAGATGTTCGAAACCGGCATCAAGGTCATCGATCTGCTGACCCCGTACGTGCAGGGCGGCAAGATCGGTCTGTTCGGTGGTGCAGGCGTCGGCAAGACCGTGCTGATCCAGGAGATGATCCAGCGCGTCGCCCAGAACCACGGCGGCGTGTCCGTGTTCGCCGGCGTCGGCGAGCGTACCCGTGAGGGCAACGACCTCATCGGCGAGATGGGCGAGGCCGGCGTTCTGGAGAAGACCGCACTGGTCTTCGGCCAGATGGATGAGCAGCCGGGCACCCGTCTGCGCGTCCCGCTGACCGCACTGACCATGGCCGAGTACTTCCGCGACGTGCAGAACCAGGACGTGCTGTTGTTCATCGACAACATCTTCCGCTTCACGCAGGCCGGCTCCGAGGTCTCCACGCTGCTGGGCCGCATGCCCTCCGCCGTGGGTTACCAGCCGAACCTGGCCGACGAGATGGGCTCCCTCCAGGAGCGCATCACCTCGACCCGAGGCCACTCCATCACCTCGCTGCAGGCCATCTACGTGCCCGCCGACGATTACACCGACCCGGCCCCGGCGACGACCTTCGCCCACCTGGACGCGACCACCGAGCTTTCTCGTGACATCGCATCCAAGGGCATCTACCCGGCCGTCGACCCGCTGAGCTCCACCTCGCGAATCCTCGATCCGCGTTACGTGGGCCAGGCTCACTACGACTGCGCCAACCGCGTCAAGGCGATTCTGCAGCGTAACAAGGAGCTGCAGGACATCATCGCCCTGA
>ENA-OQCW01000745-OQCW01000745.1-human-gut-metagenome-genome-assembly--contig:-NODE-745-length-16396-cov-2.574098_pt1 | contig 16396 bp, 20 predicted proteins | sample MGYA00242767_ERZ504593 | MGnify/ENA primary metagenome ERZ504593 (study PRJEB26092, sample SAMD00036307) | human gut metagenome | host: Homo sapiens | study: EMG produced TPA metagenomics assembly of... | reverse complement strand
ACTCAACCGCCTGTTCTACAAATTCTTCCAAATCTTTTTCCAATGCACTGATGTCTCTCCACACATGTTCTCCAATTACCTGTTGTTTTAAATATCCTGCCAATTCTTCTAATATTTCCTGCATCTGGCGTTCTACATGACGCATACTTTGTATGATATCTTGTTCATGACTTCCATTGATGTGAAAGAGATTCAGAATAATCGCAATGGTAATTCCTATTCCGACAAGCAAAAACTCATCAAATATAAATGCAACCGAAAAGTCTTGTGTAGCCAAAAAAATGTGTTCCGATTACTGCGTTGACAGAAATCGTATTTCTGCACCCTAATTTATCACAGATCAGTATCAGGAAAAACAGAAAAATCCCAAATTCAATCCATTTGCCAGACATCAAGTGAAAAAATTTCCCCAGCAAAGTGCAACTGACATCAAAAAAGTAAGGACTCTGAGGAGGGACAGCTTTAATGTCCCCCATTTTGTCGATACGAGCGAAAGCATGGCAATAATCCCTGCCGAAGGCGCAAACTGCAATCCTATCTTTTCCGCAATATAAATTGCTGCACTTCCTCCGATCGCAGTTTTTAATGCCAGAAGCAACAACTTTTGCCTTTTTAATTTTACATGCTCACTCATATGTTTCTCCTAAGTCCTTTCTCCTATTTTTCTTTCACTACTCCTCTATGATAATTCCAGTTTTCCTGTATACAACTGATAATAGGTTCCTTTCATCTGAATCAGATCTTCATGATCTCCACGCTCAATGATCTTTCCATGTTCCAATACGATAATCGCATCACTATTGCGGATAGTCGATAATCTATGTGCAATTACAAACACGGTACGACCTTTCATAAGATTATCCATACCTTTTTGCACGATACTCTCTGTTCGGGTATCGATACTTGATGTCGCTTCATCCAAAATCAGTACCGGTGGATTCGCAACTGCTGCTCGCGCAATCGAAAGAAGCTGTCGTTGTCCTTGGGAAAGTTCCTCTCCATCACCACTTAATACTGTATCGTATCCATTTGGGAGCATTCTGATAAACTGATCCGCATGAGACAGTCTTGCTGCTTCATACACCTCTTCATCTGTCGCATCCAGCTTTCCATAGCGAATATTTTCCATAATCGTTCCTGTGAACAAATGTGTATCCTGCAGTACAATGCCAAGCGAACGTCTCAGATCATCTTTTTTAATCTTTGTAATATTAATTCCATCATAACGAATCTTTCCGCCCTGAATATCATAGAAACGATTAATTAAATTCGTAATTGTCGTCTTTCCGGCTCCTGTGGAACCAACAAACGCAAGTTTCTGTCCTGGCTTTGCAAACAGACTGATGTCCTGAAGAATAACTTTGTCACTGTTATATCCAAATGTGACATCCTCAAAGCGGACATCTCCTTTTAGCTCTGTGTAAGTAACTGTTCCATCTGCTTCATGCGGATGTTTCCATGCCCACATACCAGTTCTCTCTTTGCACTCTACAATATTTCCCTTGGCATCTTTCTTTGCATTGACAAGCTCTACATATCCTTCATCCATTTCCGGCTCTTCATCAATCAAGTCGAAAATACGTTCCGCACCTGCCAGTGCCATTACAATCGAGTTGAACTGCTGCGCTACCTGCATGAACGGCTGTGTGAAACTCTTTGTAAACTGCAGGTAAGACGCCATCACTCCAAGCGTAATTCCCCCAACTCCCTGAACAGATAAAAATCCACCAAGTACAGCTGTCAATACAAACTGAAGATTTCCGATATTTCCAATAACCGGTCCCATCATGTTTGCAAACGTATTTGCATTCGCTGCGCTTTCGAACAGCTGCTCATTCAGCTTGTCAAATTCTTCTTTTGATTTATTTTCATGATTAAACACTTTTACGACACGCTGTCCATTCATACGTTCTTCTACGTATCCTGTCACATCAGCAAGTGCAATCTGCTGGCGAACAAAGAATTTTCCACTGTTTCCACCGATTTTCTTTGTCACTAACAGCAACACACCAATCATCACAACCGCAAGTACAGTTAGTAACGGACTTAAAATAAGCATAGAAATAAATGTTACTATGATTGTAAAAAATGACATCAATGCCTGCGGAATTGACTGATTGATCATCTGTCTCAATGTATCTGTATCATTTGTGTAAAGACTCATAATAGAACCATTTGTATTCTGGTCAAAGTAGCGAATCGGAAGCGTCTGCATATGCTCAAACATGTCATCTCTGACTTGCTTTAACACACCCTGACCAATCGTTACCATCATTCTTGTATACACAAAAGTAGAAACAACTCCCACTAGAAAAATACATCCCAGCACCGCCATAGCCTGATATAATTCCGCAAAGTTTGGCTGCTTTTGTCCGATCAACGGAATGATAAAATCATCCAATAAAAATTTCAAGGACAACGATACTGATATAGATGCCACAGAACTTAATAAAATACAGACAAACACAATAACAAACTGCACTTTATACATTCCTGTTACATATTTTAGGAGACGTTTTGCTGTCTTTGCTGTGTTCTTAGACACTCCGGATTTTTGATTCTTACTCATCGTCTCCACCTCCTTTTACTTGTGACTCGTATACTTCTCTGTAAATTTCATTTGTTTCAAGCAATTCTTTTGAAGTTCCGATTCCGCTAATGCGGCCTTCATCTAATACAATAATCTGATCTGCATCTTCTATAGAAGAAACCCTCTGTGCAATGATAATTTTCGTTGTATTCGGAATTTCTTCCCTAAATGCTTTTCGAATCAATGCATCGGTCTTTGTATCAACCGCACTTGTCGAATCATCCAAAATTAAAATCTTTGGTTTTTCAGCAATGCCCTTGCAATACAGAGACGCTGTTTTTGTCCACCGGACACATTGTTACCGCCTTGTACGATCATCGTATTATATTTATTCGGGAACTCCTGTACGAAACCGTCTGCCTGAGCCAATTTACAAACTCTTTGTACCTCTTCGTCGGTTGCATGTTCGTTTCCCCAACGGATATTTTCATAAATTGTCCCTGAGAAAAGAACATTTTTCTGTAATACCATGGAAACCTGATCTCGCAGCGCCTCCAAATTATATTCTCGGACATCAATTCCACCTACTTTTACACTTCCACCTGTCACATCGTAAAGTCTTGGAATCATCTGAACAAATGTTGATTTTGCACTTCCGGTTCCACCGATAATACCGATTGTCTGACCTGATTTAATGTGCATGTTAATATTTTTCAAAGACAGGTTGCCACCTTCTCCTGCATAACTAAAGTCTACATTTTCAAAAGATATGGAACCGTCCGGAACTTCTTTTACTGCGTCTTCTTTATCCTGCATCTCCGGAACTTCTTTTAACACTTCTTCAATACGATCTGTAGATGCCTCTGCAATCATAATCAAGACAAACACAAAAGTCACCATCATCAGTGACATCAAAATCTGCATTGCATACACCATAATACTTGTCAGTTCGCCGGTCTCCATCGTCTGGAATACAATATTGCGTCCCCCCAGATACACGATCAGCAATACTACGATATACATCGTAAATTGCATCACCGGAGAATTCCATGCTACAATTTTCTCCGCTTTTGTAAACAGGTTATACACAATTTTTGAAATTCCATGAAATTTTTCAATCTCATGATCTTCTCGTACATATGCTTTCACAACACGGGAAGCATTGACATTTTCCTGCACAGAATTATTCAAAATATCATATTCGTCAAACACCTTTATGAAATGCGGATGCGCTTTCTTCGCAATAAAAATGAGCGCGCCTCCTAAAAGCGGAATCACTACCAAAAACAACAGCGCAATCTCTACATTGATCGTGAGTGTCATAATCCATGACAGAATCACCATAATCGGCGCCCTCGCCAAAAGACGGATACTCATCATATATGCCATCTGCACATTTGTAATGTCGGTTGTCATTCGGGTCACCAAACTCGGTGTGGAGAAATGATCAATATTTTTAAATGAAAAATCCTGTATTTTATAAAAAATATCATGTCGCAGATTTTTCGCATATCCCGCTCCTGCTATTGCAGCAAATTTTCCTGCCAGCACACCAAACCAAAGCGCAAGCATTGCCATCACCACGAGAATCACACCCATTTTTACAATGTATCCTAAATCTCCTTTGGCAATTCCCACATCGATAATTTTTGCCATCTGCAATGGAATCAAAACTTCCATAAACACTTCCAGGATTACGAAAAGCGGTGCCAGTACAGATTGCTTTTTATATTCTCGAATCGATTTTAGTAATGTTCTATTCATTGTTTTCGTTTTCCTCCTTTTTTCTGCTTGTTGTGTCTCCGTCTGTGCAAGATTGTCAAACATCTTCCACAATACATACATGCACATCGAAAATTCTTCTTCTGAAATTCCTTTCGTCAGCCGCTTTTCCATAACGCGTATATTTTCCAGAATCTCTGCTCGAAGCGCCTCCGCCTTTTTGGTCGGTACAATCGTCTTAAGTCGGGCATCTTTCTCGGAAGATTCTCTGTAAATAAAGCCGTTCTTTTCCATCAGCTGAAGAATACCGGTTGCCGTTGATTTTCGTATCTGAAATTCTTCTTCTACATCTTTTTGGTAAATCTCTCTGCGCAACGTCTCCAATAGAATGAATTTCAATACATGCTTTTGCATCGTTGTAAGTCCGTCATCTCCACAAGGTATAATATTCTGACGTTTTAAGCGATGTGATAACATATGAATCAACTTTCCTGCATGAACCTTTTGTCTTTGTCCGTCTGTTTCCTGCACATCTTCACTTCCTTTCATTAGTTAGTTTCCTAACCTTTAACAAGTATAATGAAAGAAAATTTTATTGTCAAGAGAAAAGATATTCATATTTTCTTTTTTGTTCTCTTTATACTTTCCCTTACTCTTTCTCCATCGTTGTGATTGACACCTTTTTATAGGAATCTCCCTCTAAATTCTTCCATGTAAATGTCTCATCTTCCATAATCATATAACTATGCTCCGAATCCTCTTTTGGGATAGATACAGAGCCCGGGTTCATATAAATAATATTGCCAACGGTTCGATATGCTGGCACATGAAAATGTCCGTTTAACAAAATATCGCCCGCTTTCAGCATCGGAAGATGTTCTGCGTTAAATGTATGTCCGTGTGTGGCAAATATCATGCGGTCTTTTACATATAAAATACAGTACTCTGCCAAAACCGGAAATTCCAATACCATCTGATCCACCTCTGTATCACAGTTTCCACGGACACAAAGAATGTCTTCTTTGATATCATTCAACATCTGAATCACTTTCTTTGGATTGTATTCTTTTGGTAGATCATTTCGCGGTCCGTGATATAAGATGTCCCCCAGAAGCAGCAGCTTATCTGCTTTCTCTCTCCGATGACGGCCATCAATCATTTTCTCACAATAAAATGCAGAACCGTGTATATCTGATGCAATCATAATCTTCATATTCTCTTCTCCTTTTATACAAACTTAGGCGATACTATATTAGCATCGCCTCATTTCTTATTTTCTTTATTCTCGTTCATGATAGTTCCGGAAAAAGCTCTGATAACCCATTTAGTGTCTTCAATAATACCGGGATCTCTTCTTCTGTCAGTTTATCCACAACCGCCTGTGTCATCTGCGTATGGAAATCTTCGTGATGTCGATACGCCTTCTCCCCCTTCTTTGTCAGTCTGATATAGACAACACGCCTGTCCTCCTCACTGCGAATTCGGACTGCATATTTTTTGATTCACCAGGCTGTTCATAGAAGTTGTCAGAGAGCCAACTGTAATATTGAGCTTTTTTGCAATCGCAGACATGTTGTTGCCTTTGCCTAATCCGATTGCTTCTATAATGTGCATATCATTATTACTGATGTCTTTATATTCCTCCGTAATAATTGCTTTTTCTTCCAGTTCCCAGATCTCATTGAACAAGTGAACCAATATATCATTGATCGTCTCATAAGCATTCACGTTATTCTCTCTCCTTCAACCAGAATATCTTTCCTTTTCTATTATACACATTCTTGCATCAAATTCGCAATGACTTCTTTTACAGTTTCTATTTTCTCTGCTCGATAAGCATTTGCGCCGCAGAACAACAACCCCTCTTCTGTATTTCCTTTCGCCGCTTCTATGAGCGCTTTTGTGATACAATATGGGATTTGTCCAGGATCACATTTCGCAAGACAATGATAGCATTTTCTTGGAGGTATGTTCTCACCTCGCAACACGCTCTCAAGCATTGTATTTTTGATTGCTCTCCCCGGCATACCAACCGGGCTTTTCACAATTACAATATCTTCTTTGCAAGCTTTGATATACGCTTGTTTATACCGGATATCTGCGTCACATTCTTCTGTCGTGACAAACCTTGTTCCCACTTGTACTGCCTGAACTCCCAAGTTCAATACATGTTTCACTTTTTGCGGTGTGTCAATCCCTCCTGCCACCGCAATCGGAATCTTTGTGCCATACTTTTTGGCATACATATCGACTGTCTTTTGAATGTTTCCGATCTCATCGGCGTATTTCTCATCTGTATAATACGAAAGTTCTTCTTCTGAAAATCCCAGATGTCCGCCGGCTTTTGGTCCTTCAATGATTACCATATCTGCCGTTCGTCCATATTTTCTATCCCAATATTTTAAAATGACATTTGTTGATTTACAGGTAGATACAATCGGAGCAATCTTTGTATTACTCCCTTTTACATACGCAGGCAGATCTACCGGAAGTCCTGCACCGGATACAATAAGATCAGCACCTGTCTCCACTGCTGCACGAACATATTTTTCATAATCTCTTATCGCAGTCATAATATTGAACCCTACTATTCCATCCGGCGCAATATTTCTTGCTTTCCGTAATTGACTCTCTATTGCTCGCAAATTCGCTTCCAACGGATTTTCTTCAAAATCCGGCTCCAAAAAACCAATCTGTGCCGCAGAAATCAGACCAATCCCGCCTTCTCTTGCTACCGTTCCAGCCAGATTTCCCAGACTGATCCCGATCCCCATACCGCCCTGTATCACCGGAACTTTTATTTCTTTTCTCCTAGTTTAAACGAACCCATCCTTTTCCCTTCTTATACGTTAGTATTTTCGCAAAACGCGCATACCGATGTTCCATCAATTCTCCCTCTGTCATATTGGAATAAACACCAAAAAACTGTCCCATATAAATAGAAAGCCTTTCACAGACTCTTCCCATCCGATCTGCTGTCAAATCTGACTCTTCCAAAATCACGCGCTCCACAACACCCATCTGTTTTAAAATCTTCTGCTGTAAGGCGCATGACCTCCGCAGCCTCCTTCGCCTTCTTGCTGTCTTTCCATAAAATAGAAGCAAATCCTTTCCCGGTGAAAGGATGGAGTATACGGAGTTTTCCAACATCCACACTTCATCTGCCACTGCCACGGCAAGCGCTCCACCACTTCCACCTTCTCCAATTACAATCGAGAGCACAGGAACTTTCAACCCAGACATTTCAAATAGATTTCTCGCAATTGCTTCTCCCTGACCTCTCTCTTCTGCCTCCAGACCGCAAAATGCTCCCGGCGTATCTACCAGACAGACGATTGGGCGACCAAACTTCTCAGCCTGTTTCATTAGACGAAGTGCTTTTCGGTATCCTTCCGGAGAAGGCATTCCAAAATTACACTCAATATTTTCTTTCGTTGTTCTTCCTTTTTCCTGCGCAATCACTGTAACCGGAATTCCCTGGAACTTTGCAATTCCACCGATAATTGCCTTGTCATCTTTATAACAGCGGTCTCCGTGAAGCTCTATAAAATCCGTAAACAGACGTTTGATATAGTCACTTCCGGTCGGTCGATCTTTTCTGCGAGACAGTTGAACACGCTCCCACGCAGACATCATCTTCCTTTCTGCCTCTCTTTCATTTTCCTGCTGCTGCCTTTCTGCAATCGGAATGTCTCTTTTTTGATGCATGGAAAGAATTTTTGAAAGTACAGCCTTCAATTCTTTTCGCTCTACAATCCTGTCAATAAATCCATGTTCCAGTAAAAATTCAGAGCGCTGAAATCCTTGCGGGAGTTTTTGTCCGATTGTCTGCTCAATGACTCTTGGACCCGCAAACCCGATCAATGCCCCAGGTTCTGCCAGAATCACATCTCCAAGCATTGCAAAACTTGCTGTCACTCCTCCGGTTGTGGGATTTGTCAACACCGAAATATAAAGAAGCCCTGCATCACTGTGCCGCTTCAATGCTGCCGACGTCTTTGCCATCTGCATCAGCGACACGATTCCTTCCTGCATTCTCGCTCCGCCTGAGCAGGCAAATAGAATGACCGGAAGTTTTTCCTCTGTCGCGCGCTCAACCATACGCGTGATTTTTTCTCCCACAACTTCTCCCATACTTGCCATAATAAACCGACTGTCGCATACACCGATTGCTGTTTTGATTCCATGAACCAAAGCGCTTCCAGTCAAGACAGCCTCGTCAAGTCCTGTCTTTTCCTGCATCATTTTAATTTTCTCTTCATAGCCTTTATAATGCAGAGGATTCCTTGTCTCCAGATCGGTATTCCATTCTTCAAAACTTCCTTCATCCGCGACCATCTCAATTCTATGACGTGCATGGATCCGAAAATAATTGTGACATTTCGGACAGATATAGTCTGCATTCTTTACGTCCTGCGCAAAAATTGCTGATTTGCAGGCATTACATTTTTTCAACAATCCTTCCGGCACTTCCGGCTTTTTGGAGCTGTTTTCTGTAAGCGAAATATAAGTATTCTTTTTAAACATGTTTTTTAGTCTCAACTGTATCACCTGCCTTTTTTTCTATCCTTTATCAACACATCTTTTCGGAAATGAATTCAATATCCACATTTCCCGCCTGATAATCCGGATGATTCATAATTTCATACTGATAGTCCACATTCGTATCGACCCCCTCGATAATCACTTCTCCGAGCGCGCTTCTCATCTTGGAAATCGCCTCTTTTCTGGTCTTTGCATGCACAATCAGTTTTGCGAGCATGGAATCATAATACGCCGGCACTTCATAGCCATTATAGACAGCTGTATCAATCCGAACTCCTTTTCCGCCCGGAAAATACACATCTGTGATCAGCCCCGGCGATGGACGGAACTGCTCTTTTGGATTCTCCGCATTGATCCTGCACTCAATCGCATGTCCCCCAATCCTTACATCCTGCTGGCGATAGGAGAGTTTTTTCCCTGCCGCGATACGAATCTGCTCCTTGATCAGATCAATCCCTGTCACACATTCTGTGACCGGATGCTCCACCTGAATTCTTGTATTCATCTCCATAAAATAAAATTGCTCATTTGATTCCAGCAAAAACTCAATCGTTCCCGCATTGACATAATGTGCTGCCTTTGCTGCCTTTATTGCTGCCCGCCCCATCCTCTCACGAAGTGTATCTGAAATTGCTGCCGACGGAGATTCCTCTATCATTTTCTGATGATTTCTTTGAATGGAACAGTCTCGCTCCCCAAGATGAATCACGTTTCCATAGCTGTCTGCCAGAATCTGAAATTCAATATGGCGTGGATGCTGTACAAAATGTTCAATGTACATGGTGCCATCTGCAAATGCCATCTCAGCTTCTTTTTGTGCCGTCTGAAAACTTGTCTCAAATTCATCTGCATTGTGGGCGACACGCATTCCTTTTCCCCCTCCGCCAAGTGCGGCTTTTACGATGACAGGATAACCTATTTCCTCTGCAATCTTTGCTCCCGTCTTCGCATCATATATCGGCTCCTTACTTCCGGGAATGACCGGCACCCCTGCTTGGATCATCGTGTTTCTCGCCTCAGCCTTGTGTCCCATTTTGCGGATGACATCCGAATTCGGTCCGATAAAAAGTAATATGACACTGCTCACAAAGCTCCACAAACTTGCTGTTTTCCGACAAAAAAACCAAATCCGGGATGAATCGCATCTGCGCCTGATACAATCGTCGCACTGATGATCTGTTCCATATTCAGATAACTGTCTTTTGACGGTGCCGGACCGATACAGACCGCCTCATCTGCAAGCTGTGTATGCAGCGCTTCCGCATCCGCCTCTGAATAAACGGCAACGGTCTCAATTCCCATCTCACGGCATGCCCTTATAATGCGCACTGCAATTTCTCCTCTGTTGGCAATTAACACCTTTTTTATCATTTTCTCACCTATCCAATCATAAATGTCAATTCTGCGCTGACTACTATTTTCCCATCTACACTTGCTACCGCTTCACCGACTCCGACCGGTCCTTTTTGCCGAATAATCTTCGTCTCCAGCTTCACCTTATCTCCGGGTACAATCTTTCCTTTAAATTTGCACTTCTGAATTCCTCCGAAATATGCAATTTTTCCACGATTCTCTTCTTTTGCAAGAATTGCAACTGCGCCAACCTGCGCCAACGCCTCCACCGTCAGCACACCCGGCATAACCGGTTCCTGAGGAAAATGTCCAGCAAAAAATCTTCTCTGTATGTGACACATTTATATCCTGTAGCAAACACACCCGGCTCATAATCCTCAATGTAATCCACCAAAAGAAACGGATGTCTGTGCGGAATGATTTCCTGAATCTGCTTTGTACTCAAATACCTCATACGTGATCTCCTCTTCTCAACTCTATCCAATGCGGAACAATGGTTGTCCATATTCCACCATCTGCCCATTTTCCACCAAAACTTCCTTGATTTCTCCTGTGTATTCACTCTCAATCTCATTCATCAGTTTCATCGCCTCCACAATTGCAAGTGTCTGACCGCTTTTCACCTGATCACCAACCTGTACAAATGGATCCGCATCTTCCGAAGGAGCGGTATAAAAAGTTCCAACTAACGGAGACTTTACCACATACCCCTCTTGTTTTTCTGCCCTTACAGGCGCTTCTGGTATCAGAAGTTCTTCCTCCTGATAAACGGTTACCGCTTTTGCGGAATTTTCTTTTTGCAAAGATAGCTTTACGCCCTTTTCTTCATATTTAAAACTATTCAATGCGGACTTTGACACCACATCAATCAATTTCACAAGCTGTTCAAATTCCATATTTTCACACCTATCCTTCATATTTCTTGACAAGCAGCGTCGCATTATGTCCGCCAAATCCCAAAGAATTACTCATCGCATAACGAATCTCTTTCTCAATCGGCGCTCCGACTGCATAATTCAAATCACAATCTGCCTCCGGTTCTTTTGTTCCCATCGTCTGATGAATAAACCCTTCCTGTATCGCTTTTACACAGACGATCAATTCCACCCCGCCTGCTGCTCCAAGCAAATGTCCAATCATTGATTTTGTAGAATTGACGACGACATCTTTTGCCGCCTCACCAAATGCACTTTTAATTGCATACGTCTCAAACAGATCATTGTGATGTGTGCTCGTGCCATGTGCATTGATGTAGGCAACTTCTTTTGGCTGTATCCCCGCTTCTTCCATCGCAAGCAGCATCGCTTTTGCCGCACCGCTTCCATCTTCTGCCGGAGATGTAATATGGTAAGCATCCCCTGTTGCACCATATCCGACAAGTTCTGCATAAATATTTGCTCCTCTTGCCTTTGCATGCTCCAACTCTTCCAGTACAACGATCCCAGAACCCTCTCCAATCACAAATCCGCTTCGGTCTTTGTCAAACGGAATTGACGCCCGCATCGGATTCTCCTCTGCCGTAAGCGCAGTCAATCCGGTGAACCCTGCAACTCCAGTCGGGCAGATTGCACTCTCAGTTCCTCCTGCAACCATCACATCTGCATCGCCATATTGAATGGCACGAAACGCATCTCCGATGGAGTTTGTCCCTGATGCACACGCGGTTACAACATTCGTACACTTTCCTCGTGCTCCTAATTGTATGGAAACATTCCCTGCTGCCATGTTAGAAATCATCAGCGGAACCATCAATGGATTGACTCTCGAAGGTCCCTTTTCCACAATCTTTGTATACTCTCGCTCCACGACCTGCAGACTTCCGATTCCGGATCCAACCATCACTCCCACACGAAACGGATCTTCTTTTTCCATGTCAATTCCCGCATCCGCAAACGCTTCTTTTGCCGCAGCTACCGCGTATTGAGAAAATGGCTCCATACGTTTTGCCGCTTTAAAATCCATATGATCCTTTGCCTGAAAATCCTTTACTTCCGCAGCGATCTTTACTTTATACTCTGAAGTATCAAATTTTGTGATCGGTCCGATTCCTACTCTTCCCGCTCTGATACTGTCCCAAAATTCCGTCACACTGTTTCCGACTGGGGTGATCGCCCCCATTCCTGTTATTACAACTCTCTTTTTCATGCACTCCTGCTCCTTTTTTAAATTACCATTCCACCGTCTACATGAAGCACCTGCCCTGTAATATAGCCGGCCTCCTCCGACGCAAGAAATGCTGCCGCATTTGCCACATCTTCTGGACTTCCAAATGTTCCAAGCGGGATTTTCGCCTTTGTCTCTTCCTTCACCGCATCTGAAAGAATCTCCGTCATCTCAGTCTGAATAAATCCCGGAGCAATCGCATTTACCGTAATATTTCTGGATGCAAGCTCTTTTGCAGCAGACTTCGTCAGTCCGATCAACCCGGCTTTAGATGCCGCATAGTTCGCCTGTCCCACGTTCCCTGCAACACCTACAACCGAAGACATATTGATAATTCTTCCCTGACGCTGTTTCATCATATATCTTGACGCGAACCGGATACAGTGCAAATGCTCCCTTCAGACTTCGTTGCAATCACGTCATCAAAGGCCTCCTCTGACATTCTCATCATGCAAACCATCTTTTGTGATCCTGCATTATTCACAAGAACATCAATTCTTCCATATCTATCCACAATCTGTTGATAAATGTCTCGCATGCCGCAAAATTCAGCCACATTGCACTGCATAATTTCTGCATTTCCTCCATGCTCCAAGATTTCACGCTTCACTTCTTGTGCATGTTTTTTTGAACCGTTATAGTTAATGATCACAAACGCACCTTCTGATGCAAATCTTTCCGCAATCGCTTTGCCGATTCCTCTTGATGCCCCTGTGATGACCGCTATTTTCCCCTGTAACATATATTTTCTCCTATCTTTTCCACATCTTCCCACTTACTGACATGAAAAACCTTCACTTCTTTATTGATTTTACGTATAAATCCTGCAAGCGTCTTGCCCGGACCAATTTCCACAAACATATCCACACCGTCGGCAATCATTTGTTCCACACTTTGCTGCCATCTCACAGAAGAATATACCTGTTTCTCCAAAAGAGGCTTCGTATCCTCAATATCTGTGACATACTGCGCAGTCACATTTGTAACATATGGTATTTCCAGCTCTTTGAACGAAATTCCCTCTAAAACTTTTCCTAATTTTTCTCCTGCTTCTTTCAAAAACGGCGAATGAAATGGTCCGCTTACATTCAGTAAAATGGCTCTTTTAGCGCCACTGGACAACAGCGCCTCATTTGCTTTCTGAACCGCTTCCGCCTTTCCGGTAATCACAATCTGTCCCGGACAATTGTAATTTGCAACAAATACATCTGGCATCTCCTCTAAGACAGCCTCTACCGCCTCTCCTGACATTCCAAGAATCGCTGCCATTGCTCCGACTCCCAACGGTACTGCCTCCTGCATCAAAATTCCTCTCTGCCTTACCGCCATAATAGCATCTTGGTCATTAATTCCTCCTGCCATCGCCACGGCACAGTACTCACCAAGACTTAATCCCGCGGTCACATCCGGTCTGATTCCTTTGCTTTCCAACACTCTCGCCATCGCAAGACAGGTAGCTACAAGCGCTGCCTGTGTATATTCTGTCCTGTCAAGCTTCGCATTTTCTTCAAAACAAAGTTTCCTCATATCAAGCTGCAATGCTTCCGTTGCCATATCGTAAATGTATCTTGCCACTTCACTATTTTCATAAAAATCTTTTCCCATGCCGGCTTTCTGTACGCCCTGCCCCGGGAAAATAAATGCTGTCTTACTCATAAAAGCCGGTTCCTTTCATCAATGAATCTGTCTCCCTCACCAGTTTTTCGATCAGTTCCTTGCAGGTCATCTCTTCTTTGACCATTCCTGCAATCTGACCTGCCATCACACTCCCGTGCACAACATCGCCTTCTACCACTGCCTTTCGCAGACCTCCAAGCGTAAGCAGCTCCAACTCTTCAAAAGAGGCTCCTTCTTTTTCCAGACGAAGATATTCTTTGGTCATCTGGTTGCGAAGTGCACGCACCGGATGACCGGTTGTTCTGCCTGTCACTCTCGAATCAATGTCCTTTGCCTTTAAAATACATTTTTTATAATTTTCATGCACCTGAGACTCTTTTGTCACTACAAAATGTGTTCCCATCTGAACTGCTCTTGCTCCCAGCAGAAACACTGCGGCAATTCCTCTTCCATCTGCGATTCCTCCGGCTGCGATGACCGGAATTGAAACCGCATCTACAATCTGAGGCACCAGAACCATCGTCGTATTCTCTCCGATATGACCTCCGGCTTCTGTCCCTTCTGCCACAATCGCATCTGCCCCGCAGCGCTCCATCCGCTTTGCCATTGCTACCGATGCGACAACCGGAATCACTTTCACCCCCGCCGCTTTCCACATCTGCATATATTTTTCCAGGATTCCCAGCCCCCGTCGTCACAACAGGGACTCCTTCCTCGACAATAATCTTTGCCACCTCGTCCGCATTCGGACTCATAAGCATAATATTCACACCAAATGGCTTGTCTGTAAGCTTCTTCACTTCTCTGATCTGCTCACGCACCCATTCTGGCGGCGCACTTGCTGCTCCAATCAGTCCCAGACCTCCGGCTTCTGATACGGCGGCGGCAAGATGGTATTCTGCAACCCAGGCCATACCACCTTGAATGATTGGATATTCAATTCCTAATAACTTTGTGATCTCTGTCTTCATCATCTTGTTCCTTTTCTATTTTTCCAAATATGCTACCACCGCTCCAATGGTTGTTAATTGTTCTAAATCTTCGATGGAATCTCTTTTTCAAACTCTTCCTCAAACGCCATTACCATCTCGAATAAATCTAACGAATCTGCTCCCAAATCTTCTTTGAAAGAAGTCGCCTCTGTAAGTGTCTCTACATCTGCTCCCAATGAATCTGCTACAATTTCTTTTACTTTCTCTAACATCTTTTTTTCTCCTTTTATCTCACTTATTTTTGATTCTGTTTTTATGTAATCCCAAAGGGAAATTACCACTCTAACAAGCTTGCTCCCCACGAGAGGCCTGCTCCAAATCCAGCCAGGACAAGCTTTTGCCCTTTCTTTAGTCTGCCTTCCCGATTCATCTCGTCCAACAATAATGGAATACTGGCAGAAGATGTATTTCCATACTCCTGCAGATTCATCGGAAATTTTGTCAGCTCTACCTTCATCCTTTTGGCAACCGCCTCCACAATCCGCCGGTTTGCCTGATGTAATATAAAATAGTCAATATCTTCTACCATTAAGTGATTGTGTTCCACCACTTCTGTGATACAAGCCGGAACCTGTCTTGCCGCAAACTTAAAGACCTCCTGCCCGTCCATTTTCATAAACGAACCTGTGTCGCACGTCAGTGCTTCTCCCTTGCTCCCATCGGAATGTGTCACCATCTGATATGACTCTCCCTCTTCTACTCTGAGTACTACTGCCCCTGCTCCATCTCCAAACAAGATACAAGTGCTTCTGTCTTTCCAATCCACGAGGTTCGATAAACTCTCCGCCCCGATCACCAATACATTTTGATACATGCCGCTTGCGATATACGCCTGTGCCGTATTGTATGCAAACAAAAATCCTGTACAGGCTGCATTCAGGTCAAAACAGGTCGCATGTACTGCATGAATCTGCTTTTGGACTTCACACGCTGTGCAGGGCAGAATCACATTCGAAGAAATCGTAGATACAATCAACAAATCAATTTCTTCGGGCAGCATCTTTGCCGATTCCAACGCTTTTTCTGCAGCTTGTGCCGCCATCGAAACCGTCGTGTCTGCCTCCACAATATGTCTCCTGATTATTCCTGTTCGCTCTCGAATCCACTCATCTGAGGTATCCACTATCTGTGACAGATCATGATTATCCAGATACCTTGACGGTACATAAGAACCCGTTCCACTTATTTTTCCTATCATTATTTTTTCTCCAAACTATATTGTTTTTGCTTTCTTATATTTTTATTTTAAAGTATTTTTGATAATCAAAGTATATCACCAAAAAAATATTTGTCAAGAGAAAGATTACGTTGTGTGAACGTCAACACATTTTTTATATATTGTCATATTTTCTATTGCCATACGCACATTTTTGTGGTAATATATTTTTTGTTAGCGGAAATGTCGGAATGGCAGACGAGCTAGATTCAGGTTCTAGTGTGGGTTACCACGTGTGGGTTCAAGTCCCATTTTCCG
>ENA-OQCW01000736-OQCW01000736.1-human-gut-metagenome-genome-assembly--contig:-NODE-736-length-16646-cov-2.855258_pt1 | contig 16646 bp, 15 predicted proteins | sample MGYA00242767_ERZ504593 | MGnify/ENA primary metagenome ERZ504593 (study PRJEB26092, sample SAMD00036307) | human gut metagenome | host: Homo sapiens | study: EMG produced TPA metagenomics assembly of... | reverse complement strand
GGCACGATGGTCCCGATCCAGCGGATCGAACGCGCTGGTGCTGCAAGCCCGCGAGGAGGCGTTGCGCGCGGAGCAGGCCAAGCAGCGCATCCTGGCGGCGAACATGGAACGTGACCGCATCAGCGAGAGCATCCAGTCCGAGGTGACGATGACGCTGACCAGCGTGATCGACCAGGCGGTCGCCGGCCTGCGCATGCTTGACGATTGCGAGCGTCACGGCGAACAGCCGTCGTCCGGGGCCATCTCCGAGGCGTTCGCGGCCATCGGATCACAGGGCCGTGCGGCGCTGGCCCACATGCGCAAGCTGCTGGGCGTGCTGCGCGAGACCGGGTTCAGCGATGAGGCTCACCGGCAAGAGCAGCCCGGCATGCAGCTCAGGCCCGCGGCATCGCTCGACAAGCAGCTGCACGATAGCCAGCTGCACGGCATCGCGTCGTAATGAGACGGCGCTCCACGGCCCGCCGGGGATCATCCGACATGAATTCAGGGTTAAATCAGGGGACGTGATGCGGGACTTGTTCGCCGATGTTGGATACAGTGGAAGGCATGAGTGAGTTGCAAAGAATTCGGGTGGTCATCGCCGACGATCAGGAACTGGTGCGAGCGGGATTCGCAATGGTGATCGGATCCCAGCCGGACATACAGGTGGTCGGGCAGGCGGGCGATGGCGCCCAAGCGGTGTCGTTGGCCGAATCGCTGCACCCCGATGTGGTGCTGATGGACGTGCGCATGCCCGGCATGGACGGACTGGAAGCGACCAGCCGCATCAGCGCGCTGGAAGCGGCCGCCGGAGACGCGCCGCGCAAGACCCGCGTGATCATCCTGACGACGTTCGACTTGGACGAGTACGTGATGGCGGCCATCAACGCCGGCGCATCCGGATTCCTGCTCAAGGACACCGAGCCGGAGACGCTGCTGAGTTCTATTCGCACGGTATATCAGGGCAACGCGATTATCGCGCCTTCGGCGACGAAGCGACTCATCGAAAAGATGATGGAGGACGGGTACACCAAGCATGGGTTGACGGCGACTGACGGCTATGCGGACGGTTCGTCCACGATTCCCGGCGCCCGGCCGGTGGCATACACTGACCCGGAACTGAACCTGCTGACCGAGCGGGAGCGTGAGGTGCTGGTGGAGATCGCCCATGGATTGTCGAATCAGGAAATCGCCGACAAGCTGTTCATCAGCCTGCCAACCGCGAAAACGCACGTGGCGCATATCCTTGCCAAAATCAATGCGCGCGACCGCGTCCAGGCCGTCGTCTTCGCCTACGACAACGGTCTGGTATAAGGCGAATATAAAAACGCCCCCGCTGGCGGGGGCGCGATGCTCAGTCCGCCAGCGGGGGCGCTAGTTGTCAGATCGCGTGCTTGCGGCGGATCATCATGATCGTGACGCCGGCGGCGGCGATCAGGATGAACGCCGAGGCGATGCCGGACACGTCCGCGCCGGTCTTCGACAGCGGCTGCGTGCCGGAGGGGTTGCGGCCAGCGGCATTGTTGACACCGATGTTGCCGGCATTGCTACCGCCGTTACCGTTGCCGCCGTTGTTGCCGTTGTTGCCACTCGTCTCGCGCACGACCGAGGCCTGCGCCTGGCCGGGCTCGACCTTGACGACGTTCTTGCCGTCGGCGCTCAGCGTGACCTTGGCGCTGTAGGCCGCGGCGAGGTTGACTCGCGCCCAGCCCTGCGACGAGGCGTCCAGCGGATAGCCGGAGTCACCTTCGGTCGCGGCGAGCACGGCCTTCTTCTGCGCGGAATCCAACGACTTGAACGCGGCGACGTTGTCGAGCATGCGGACGGCCGAGTCAGGCACCACCGGCGCCTGTCCGGTCGTGCCCGTGGCCTGGAAGCCATAGGTCATGCGGGCCTTGTACGCGGCCAGTGCGGAGGCACGGTCGGTCACCGGCTTGGTCGAAACCTCGTCGGTGAAATCATTGCGGTAGCCGTTGGCGGCGTTCGCGCCGGTGTTCGTGATGCAGGCGTCGAGCGTATCGCCGTGGTTGTCGGCCTTGCACTGCGCGGTCAGGTAATCGACGACTCGGCGCGGGCGGCCGCGCCTTCCTGTGCGGTCTTCTCGCCGCTCACCGCGGTGGCGACGCCGTACTGGCCGGCGATGTGGCCGCCCCATGATGTCGAGCGGGTAGTGCACGCCGAGCACGATGCGGTTGTTGCCGGCCTCGGACACGCGGGTCATGATCTCCGGGCCGAGCTCGGGCAGCAGGTACGCCAGGCCGGCGCCCTGCGTGAACGCGAAGGTGGTGTGGCCGGACGGGAAGGACTGCGACGGCTCCTGATAGTCGGTGTAATCCTCGCCGTATTCCTGGCCGTCGATATTGATCATCGGGATGCGCTTGATGTCGAGCGTCGGGCTCAGACCGTTGAGGTCGGTGTCACCGCCGATCGTGCGGTCGACGCCTTCGTTCTCCTTGTTGAAGTACGGACGCGGGTAGTTGAAGTCCTTCTTGGCGCTGCCGGTGCCGACGAAGCCCGCGAACGAGTCCTTGCTGCTTTTGCTGAACACCAGGTCGGAGGTCTTGGGCAGCTCGCCCTGCGCGACGCCCTCGGCCACGTACTGGCCGATGATCGGCCCGAACGCGTCCTTGTAGATGCGCAGTGCGTCGCCGTCGCTCGCGTCGAGAGCGGCGCGCTCGGCCTGCGTGTAGGTGCCGTCGACCTTGGTGGTGTCGGCGGCGGCCTTGTTGTTGATGGCCACGACGGTCTTGTCGTTCTGTCCGAGCACGCTCTTGCCGGCATCGGTGACCTTGCCGCGGAAGGCATCGCCCTGCGGCGTGTTGTTCACGACCTTCTTCGGGGTCCACCAGTTGTAATACTCGCCGAGCAGCGAGGTGATGTTCGGCTTGACCGCACTGCCGTACGAGGGAGTGTCCGCGGCGTTCGCGGTGACGCTCACGGACATCAGCATCGCGATGGATGCGATGCCTGCCACGGCGCCCTTGAGGACCGCGGACTTACGCATTGTCTTGTGCATTCTTTCAGCTTCCATTGTGTGTTGGTTGATATGGAACCGATTCTGTTGTAGACCAACTGTCAGGTTCCGACCGCTGAAAGATAATGAAAATCACCTTCGATTAATGAACAGTTCATTTTGCAACGTACCGATTTTTTGCGTGTTCAGGTTATAACATCGCGCGTCGGGAGCCGCGTGTCACGGGTCGTGCGGTATAACGCCATATAGGCGATGAGGTCCCTTCTTTTGAGTGAAAGAAGGGACCTCATTGCACTGGCGGCTGTGTTGACCACCCACCGGCTCTACGAACTAGGCTTCAGCCAGAGCCTCGACAGGCTGAACCGTCAAACAGACAGTCCGGTGGACTGTCTGTAGGTGAAGTGAGCGGCTTGCCGCGAAGGCCGCCAAGAGGCTCAGGCTTCAGCCAGAGCCTCGACAGGCGGCGTCTTGACTGCGCGACGGGCCGGGAACACGCTGGCGAGCAGGGCTGCGATGGCGGCCACCACAAGCACGATGCCGTTCATGCCCCATTCGAAGGGGAACACCGTCTTGCCGTACAGACTGAACACCATGTACGACCCCAGCCATCCGAACAGCGTGCCGAGCACCACGCCGACCACACCTGCGACGAGCGACAGCAGCAGCGCCTCGACGGCCAGCGAGCGCCGCAGCTGCCCGCGGGTCATGCCGATGGCCCGCAATGTCGCGGATTCGCGGGTGCGTTCAATCACCGACAGACTCAGCGTGTTCGCCACGCCGATCAGCGCGATGAGCACCGCGACGGCGATCAGCGCGACCAGAAGCATCAGCATCGAGTTGATGATGGTCTCCCATTGTGCGCGTTCCGCCACGGGACCGGTGATGGACACGGTGGAGTCATACGAAAATACGTCCTGAATCTTGTTGAACACGTCACTCAGGGAGACGCCGGCCGACTGGGTATCCACACGCATGAGCAGCATGTGGCCGGTCGCGGTGATGTCGCCGTTGTTGAAATGGCTGGTGTTGATGAAGGCGACGGCATCATAGTTGGACGAGACGCGGCGGTAATCGGATTGCACCGGCTTGAGACGCATTGATGAGGAAACGCCTCCGTTCGTCGAGCTTGCGCTGGCGGACCCGTCTTGTTCGGTGCTTGCCGCAATGCCATTCGACTCCGCGGCAGTGAACCGCAGCTTCGCATCGGAGCCGAATGTGATCTCCTTGCCTGAGGTGGCGCGGTATTTCGGCAGCAGCACGGTGTCGTCGCCGACAGTGACGCCGCTCAGGTCGGCGTGCATGACGCCGGCGAGTTCGGAGGTGTTCTTGACGCCGACGAGCAGCAGGGACATCGTTCCCCCGTTCACGCCTTCCGCGGTCACCGTCGCCGTGGGCGCGTACATGGTGGCCGCGACGCCCTTGACCTGGGCCGCTTCCTTGACTGCGCTGGTCTTCAGGCCGTCGCCGGTGGCGATCATGTCGACACTGTACCGGGACGCGAGCGCCTCCCCATGCTCTGCTTGGCGCTGGCTGCACCGGTGGCGATGGTGGCGACCAGGGTCACACCGATCAGCAGCGCGGTGCCGGTGGCGGCGACGCGACGCGGGTTCTTCTGGATGTTGGCGTGGGCAACTTTGGCGCTCGGACCGCACATCGAGACGAGCGCGCCGACGCCGCGCATCAGCACCGGCAGCCAGAACGTGGCGGTGAGTACGAGCCCGAGGAACACCAGCGCGGCCCCGCCGATGGACATCAGCAGCACACTGCTGTAATTGTCGCCGGCCATGGTGTCCAGACCGTTCAGCATGCCGGACAGCTGCCATACGGCGACGCCAGCCAGTGCCAATCCCGCGATGATCGTCAGAACGCCAATCGTGGCGCGGACCTTTCCGGCGCGTGATGTATCGGTCAGCTCGATCGGGCGCAGGGCCTCAAGCGGCGTCACGCTGGTGGCGGACCGTGCGGAGCCGAGTGAGGCGAGTACAGTCATGATCAGGCCGAATGCGATCGGAACCACGAACGCTTGCCACGAGAGAATCAGCCTGGCCTGCATTCCCATCATTTCCATTACGCCCGTGTTCGTGACCAGCGCGATCAGACCGACGCCGAAGCCGACGCCCAGCACCGACGCAATCAGGCCAAGCAATCCGGCCTCCATCAGTACGGATGTGTACAGCTGGCCCTTCTTCGCGCCGATTGTGCGCAGCAACGCCAGCGTGCGCCTGCGTTGCGCCACCAGCACCTGGAACGTGTTGGCGATGACCAGGGCGGCAACGAACAGTGCGAGCACACCGAAGCTCAGCAGGAATATGGTGGGGAAACTGGTGTTGTTCGAGCTGAGGTCCCTGACGGCCTCCGCCTCGACCGATCGGCGCGATTCCACGCCATAGGATTTCGGCAGGAGCCCGGAGACCTCGTCGACGGTCCGCTGCGCGGCAGCGGCGTCGGCGTCGTCGATGTCAAGCAGGAGCATGTACGCCTGCATATGGTCGAAATCATCCACGCCGTATACCGCGGCGACGACGTTCTCCGACAGCACCGAAGCGCCACCGTAAAACGAGTACACACCAAACGGGTCGCTGGTCAGGCCAACGACGCGCACGTCACGCACCGCGGTGCCGCTCAGAGCGCTGCCGTTGGATATCGGAGCAACGTCCACCTTGTCGCCGACACCCACTCCAAGTTGTTTGGCGACGGATTTTGGCAACGCCACCTCGTTGTTGTCGACCGGCTGGTCGCCGGAGACGATGCGGACCGGCAGCAGCTTGCGGTCGGTTGACGTGCCGACGGCGTATCCGTTCGAGCGCTTGCCCGCTGCGGAGATCGAAACGCTGACGGACGTGTCGACGCGGGCGCCCTTCACGCCTTTCGTGGCGCGTATCCGGTCGAGGTTGAAATCGGCGACGGTGGTTCTGTCGGCCGAGCCGTTTTCGGAGACCGCGTCGTTGCTGTTTGTTTTCATCGTGGCGATGTAGTTCGCTTCGCCGAGCTGGGCGGTCCTCTGCCTGCGCAGCGAGTCGTCCATGGAGTTGGAGAACAGGAACGTGGCGGCGATGAACGCCGTGCCGATAAGGATGGCTATGCCTGCGGGGATGAGCATCCTCGCGCTTTTTTTCATGAGTTTGATGGTGATGGAGAACATGAGAAGTCCTTAATGCTGTGGGCGGGTCAGCGGCGGTGCTGGGCGACGGCGGCGTGCTGCGGAGCGCCCGGAACGCTTGGAGCCCCCGGAACGAAAGACGCCTTTTCGGTGTGCCCCTTGAGGGCCGCCACCGGCGGTCTTGGAACGGTGGTGCCCGCGGACGGCCCGCCGACCAGTTGGGTGGCCCGCTCGCGCTCGTTCATCAACAGTTGGTTCATGCTCTCGGCGGTCGGGCGCTGCTCGTCGGCGACGATCTGGCCGTCGGCGAACACGATCGCACGATCGGCATAGGATGCGGCGACGGCGTCATGGGTGACCATGATGACGGTCTGCCCAAGTTCCTTGACGGATCGCTTCAGGAAGCTCAGCACTTCGGCGCTGGAGACGGAGTCGAGGTTGCCGGTCGGCTCGTCGGCGAACACCAGCGACGGTTTGGTGATGAGCGCACGCGCGATGGCGACGCGCTGCTGCTGGCCGCCAGACAGTTCATTCGGCCGGTGCGTGAGACGTTCCTTGAGTCCCAGCGTCGTCGTCAGCATGTCGAACCACTGACGGTCGGGCTTCTGACCCGCCAGAGTCAACGGCATGAGGATGTTCTGCTCTGCGGTGAACATGGGCAACAGGTTGAAGCTTTGGAAGATGAAGCCGATCTTGTGGCGGCGCAGCATGGTCAGCTGATTGTCGTTCATGGTGGTGATGTCGGCGCCGTCGAACACGATATGACCGCTCGTGGCCGAGTCGAGTCCGGCGAGCGTGTGCATGAGCGTGGACTTGCCGGAGCCGGACGGGCCCATGATCGCGGTGAACCTCCCTTGCTCGAACCGCACATTGACGCCGCGCAGCGCATGCACCGCGTTTTCGCCATGCCCGTAGTCCTTGACCAGGTCGATCGCCTCGATGGCGATGGGGTGCCGCTGTTCCTGCGCCGCACCGGCATTGGTCTGCGGCTGCATGATCTGCTGTTCCATAACGTCCTCTTCCATATCAATACAGGGATTTTCCCTGAACGTTACTTTCACCATACGGATGGCGGGCTCGGACCGGCATCGTGCGGCGGGGTGAATCGCCATCGTGCCCATCATCCTTGAGTATTACGCGCTCGAACATTGTGCGCGGTTTCACTGCGCTCGGCGGCCTCTCTCGGCCGGGAACGCACGGGCCCGTGGCGATGACGGGGGGGGGATGATAGGAGGTGCCTGGCAAGAAGAATTGTACGATGAGCGAGAACAGTGTTGAGAACGAGGTTGTGCGGCGTCGTCCGCGTTGGCTAGTGCCGTTGGTTGCTGGCGTGTGCGTGATCGCGTTGGCCGGTGGTGTCACCGGTGGGGTGATCGCGTGGCGTGATGACAATGCGCAGGCGTTGGCTGATGCACAGTCCCATTGTGAGTGTTCGCTGGCGAAGGTCGATGAGGCGCGTAAGGCGCATGCGAAGATGGTCGAGAGCGCTGGCGGAATGAAGGCGGTGAAGGCGGAGCAGGTCGCGGACGCTTCGGCTGCACGACGTTCGCCGCCGACGTGCTCGCCCGCGGGATCGCCGGCCGGGCGTGCGCCGCCGCCATGGACACCAGGGGGCCGGTGCCGCGGGCGCCGGAACAGGCGGTATCATGGGCCGCCTCGCACGGCGGCGCGGACGGTCCCGCGCACCGTTCCGGCCATGGCGCGCGGCGCATCGGCCTCGTGTACGCCACCGGGGCCGGGGAATGCGGCATGCCTCCCCCGGCCGGCACGGCCGGCGACCCGTACGGCAGCGCCATGGCCGAGAACGCCGACGGCGCGTACAGGACCGGGCTCGTCCGGCGGCGCAAGCCCTTCCGAGATCCGAGGGACCCGGAATCGGCGACGTTCCGGCGGGTCTCGTGGCGGGGACTCGAAGCGTCCGCACCGGTCCTCGGGCTGCAGGACAACGGAACGGACCGAAACCGAGTATTATGCAAGCCAAGCGGCGCAAGCCGCCCCACTATAAGAGCAGAACAAAAACAGGCCATATCATCCAGTTTCGCTATTGCAGCGATTCAAGGCGATCTCTGAGAGTGTTGGTGCAAGCGACGGAGGAACCGCAAAGGACAAGTTCTTTGCAGAAATTGATGGCCCATTGGATGACAGATACGTTGGCCTTCTCACAGACGGTTCCAATGGGGCGTACGGCTACTCAGGCGTTGAGCCTAGCGAAGAAACCAAGAAGGCAGCATGTCAAGCTCTAGCTGAATTCATCTACTGAGTTTGTCATATGCTTCGTGGCTGGGGGCCAGTCGTAAGATACGTGGCCCCAGCCACTGCGGCATAAAGTGCCCAAGCACCCATGAAGAAGACCAGGTTTTCCTGCCAGTCCCCGACGAAAATCTCGTGTGTGCGAGTACTGCGATAGAACGAGTTCGTGACGGCAAGTAGCAATGCTGCTGCCCCGCTTGACAAAAGTCGTATCCACAGTGCCCTCACTCGCGGTTGCGGCCATCGTCGTGGCGGGTCAACTATCAAAAGAACCAGGCCGGCGAGGAACGTTCCATTAAGCGGAAGAACCATCAAAAGAGTGCCAGCTGCGGAGAGTCCCGCGGCGGGGATATAGAAAATCCCGAAGCAGATTCCTATCCATGTCGTGTAGGTACGGATCGCGTCCCTGATCGTGTGAGCAGGTGTGCCAAATCGGGTGGAACTGCTCATGAGCATGTGTCCTGCCACTACCGTGAAGACAATCCAACCGAGACCGAAATATAGGAGCGTCTCACTCCAGTGTTGAGATCCATAGTGGGTGGAAGCAACTGCATCAAACGCGATGAGCATGGTGGCTGCAAATCCTGCACCCAATACTCGGATCAGTAATGCTCGCCAGAGCGGCGGCTCCCATGTTGATGGCCGATCAATGACAAAAAGCAGCAGCCCGGCGAAAGGTGCAAGCCACAATGGAGTGTTCACCGGGGCGACTTCAGCAGTGAAGAGCAGAGAACCGGGCACTATCGCGAAGCCAAGGATGAGCCCTACCCAATATACGTAGGTCCGAACGAATAGTTTTAAAGACTCAACCATTCACACTTCCCATGGACTTCAGCACCAAAACCATAACGATTCTACGGCGGAGAGGCGACCCATGGCCAAAGACGGCACCAACAGGGGCGGACGCAGGGTCCGCGACGGAGCGAAACCTGAGGCGCTGAACGACAAGCTCGCTGCAGGCCGCCCCGCCACCCGGCTCACCACACCGGCCGAGCTCGATGTGTTCGACCTGGACGGCACCGACATCGGCGACGGCGCGCTGCTCGCAGGCGAGCCGATGCCAGAACCCGGCGAATACCTATCGGCCGAGCAGCGCGACGGCCAGCCGCTCGGTGCGGACTTGGTCTACCGGGAGACGTGGAACTGGCTGGATGAACGCGGCTGCACCGAGTTCGTCTCCAAACGCTTGATCGAGCAGTGCGAGCAGGCGATTTCCAAGTTCGGTCTGCTCGGCAAACACCCCACCACAGGAGCTGCGATCGCCAGCCCGTTCGTGGCCATGTCGCAGTCGTTCGGCAAGCAGGCCAACGTGTACCGGTACGAGATCTTCGACATCGTGCGCGCCACCTGCACCACCGACTACTCCGGCACCACGCCAGGCGATGAGGTCATGGAGCAGCTGCTCAAAGCCTCCTCCTAAGACCTCTCATCCAGCTCGTTTCGTTTCCTGCCTGCCCGATACCGGGCGGGCTTTCTTGTTGTTCGCTTTTGTGAAAGGAGTCCTCGCGTGCCTGTAGTGCGAAGCGCTGAATCTGTGTGTATCGACCACCCCGACAAGCTCTGCGACCTCATCGCAGACCACATCCTCGATGACATCCTTACCCACGACCCAGCGGCACGCGTGGCCATTGAGGTCAATGATTCTTAGATTTGTCCTCACGCCCCGAAACGGCATGTAACCGGTTAAAAACGATTTCGTGGCACAGGGAAATGCCACGAAATGCCGAAAACAGCGTTTTTTGACCGTTTCGTGGCACGAAACCCCCTGCTTGCATCACTGTTCAAGACAAAATGCCAAAATGTGGTCAGAACGGAGCTGAACAGCAGGATCGGACCATACGCCCTCCCGCTGGCGGGAGGTGGCGCGAAGCGCCGGCGGGTGGTTGTGCGGGCGACATCCCCCCCCGGCTTCACTACAGCCCGCCAGCAAGGGCTATATGCAACAACCCGCGCTGCATGACGTCAGCGCGGGTTTGTACGGGTTCCTCTTCTCGTTCCGTGTCACGGTTCCCCAGACCGGCGACGCGGAAAAACCTTGCGGCTATCTAGCCAAGACCATCACTTGGCCAGTCCGGAGGCGCGCAGCGCCTCGAAGCCGCCCTTGAGGTCGTCGAGGATGTCCTCGATGTTCTCGGTGCCGATGGACAGGCGGATGGTGCCCTGGTGGATGCCCTGATCCTCCAGCTCCTCCAGCGTCTCCTGGGAGTGCGTGGTGGAGGCCGGGTGGATGACCAGCGACTTCACGTCGGCCACGTTCGCCAGCAGAGAGAACAGGTGCAGATTGTCGATGAAGACGCGAGCCGCATCCTTTCCGCCCTTGATATCGAAGGTGAAGATGGAGCCGGCGCCGTTCGGGAAGTACTTCTTGTACAGCTCGTGGTCGCGGCGCCCCTCGATGGACGGGTGCGAGACGGACTCGACCTCAGGCACGGTCTGCAGGTACTCGACAACCTTCAGCGCGTTCTGCACGTGGCGCTCGACGCGCAGCGACAGGGTCTCGGTGCCCTGCAGCAGCAGGAACGCGGCGAACGGGGACAGGGTGGCACCGGTGTCGCGCAGCAGGATGGCGCGGATGCGGGTCACGAAGGCGGCTCCACCAAGGGCCTCGTAGAAGTTCAGACCGTGGTAGGAGGGATCCGGCTCGGTCAGGGTCGGGAACTTGCCCGGCACCTCAGCCCAGTTGAAGTTGCCGCCTTCCACGACGACACCACCCAGCGTGGTGCCGTGGCCGCCGATGAACTTGGTCGCGGACTCGACCACGACGTCGGCGCCGTGCTCCAGCGGGCGGAACAGGTACGGGGTGGCGAAGGTGTTGTCGACGATCACCGGCAGATGATGCTTGTGGGCGATTGCGGAGATGGCCTCGAAGTCGGGCAGGTCGGCGTTCGGATTGCCGAAGGTCTCGAAGTAGACGAGCTTGGTGTTCTCCTGGATGGCGTCCTCGAAGTTCTGCGGAACCTCCGGATCGACGAAAGTGGTGGTGATGCCGTCGCGCGGCAGCGTGTGCTTGAGCAGGTTGAAGGTGCCGCCGTAGATGTTCTTGGAGGAGACGATGTGGTCACCGGACTGGGTGATGTTGCGCACGGCGTACTCGACGGCCGCGGCGCCCGAGGCGACCGCGATGCCGGCGGTGCCGCCTTCAAGGGCGGCGATGCGGTCCTCGAACACGCCCTGGGTGGAGTTGGTCAGACGGCCGTAGATGTTACCCGGGTCGGCGAGTCCGAAGCGGGCCTCGGCGTGGTCGAAGTTGTGGAAGACGTAGCTGGTGGTCGCGTAGATCGGCACTGCGCGGGAGTCGGTGGCCGGGTCGGCCTGCTCCTGGCCGACGTGCAGCTGCAGGGTTTCAAAACGGTACTTCTTGTTGGCTTCGGTCATGGTGGTCGCTCCTTTTCCCATGTCGGGATGCTGTGGTTTCCGTGTCTTTCTTGTCGCCACCCGTCGGCGGTTTCCAGCGTCTGGCGAGGTGTTGGTTTAGACCATAGGGCACATGGATGCGGCATCGCAAGTCCGGCGTTATCGCGGTTGCCTATAACCCTTTAAAAGCCGTTGGCATCATTGGTGTCGCAGGTCGTAACAGGAGCCCTAAAACCGACTATCCACGATGCGACACGCCGCTGCCGTCAGAGCCGGTTCCACAGGTCACGGATCATGTCGGTGATGGTCAGGTCGCGCAGGGATACCATCTTCGGGAACGTGCGGATCAGACGGCGCTGCTGGCGGTTGAGCGAGCGACGGACCAGCTCGCCGGCATCCGCAACCGGTCTGGATGCCGCACGAATGCCCTGCTGGGCTCCGGCCGCGAACCGGTCATACGCCTGCTCCGCCTGCCCGCGCAGTTTGGCGGACGTTTCGCGCCACTGCTCGTCGGCCTCGCTGATGCGTGTGTCGATCTGTCTGATCTGCTGCGATTTGAGCGCCTTGATGCCCTCGCTGACCTTCGCCAGACGCGAGTCGAGACTGCGCAGACCGGCCTGGGTGATGGCCGCATCGATTACCACCACGACGAACGACAGTCCCGCGACGGCGTGAAGCAGCCATATCGGCCAGGACCGGACGATGTCGGACATCCACGGCTGGACCACCAGTTTGATGCACGTCGCCCCCGCGCCGAACGCCAGGAACCCGTTAAGATACACGCGCCCGTTGATGTTGAACGGCTTGCCGGAATAATCCCAGAAACGCATGTGGTACAGTTTCTCGATCGCCCAGCTCGACGCATATTCCAGTGTGCATGCGAGCACGCCGCTGGACAGGAACAGCGACAGCGGATTGTTCACGTCATGCAGCAGCACGACGACCAGCAGACCGCCGAACCCGTAGATCGGGCATATCGGCCCGTTGAGCATGCCCCGATCCTCGAACCGCTTGCGCAGCACGACGCTCAGGCCGGTCTCCCACACCCATCCCGCGAACGAGTACGCCAGCCAATACAGGAAGAAGCGTTCCACGACAATCAGAACATCCATAGGCGTCATGGCATCCTCCTTGCTATCATGCGGACGGAACCGCCGCACCGGGCTTCGTCCCGTCGTCACGTGTATCAGACAACTCTAGCGCGAGGCGTCACGCTCCGGCTTCCGCTCCCATGCCGTCGATACGATGCAGGTGGCACTTCCCGGCCGCCCGCCACCGGTGGCGCGCTGGGCGGGACCGCGTTACGCGGTGTGCGCCCGACGATGCTAGTCTCTGTTGTGTATCGTCATTGCCTACCAGTAAGGGGTGTTTCCGAATGACCGATGATGTGACGCTGTATGACCGCGACCCACATTACATTCCGCGCGTGGCCGCCGTGCACGACATGTGCGGGTATGGCAAGTGCTCGCTGACCGCGGCGATCCCGATCCTGTCGGCGGCCGGCTGCGACGTGTGCCCGGTGCCGACGGCCCTGTTCTCCGCACACACCAAGTACGCCGTGTTCACGTTCCATGACACGACGGACATTCTCTCCGGATATCTGGACGCCTGGCGCAAGGAGAACGTCGAGCTGGACGGCGTGTACAGCGGCTTCCTCGGCTCCCCCGACCAGGTGTCCATCATCCAGCGCCTGTACCGAGAATATCCGTCCGCGCTGCGGCTGGTCGACCCGGTTATGGGCGACGCCGGGCAGATGTACCCGACGTACACGCCGGAACTGTGCGAGGCGATGGGGGCTCTGGCGGACGGCGCGGACGTACTGATGCCGAACCTGACCGAAGCGAGCATCCTGACCAAGCGCGACTACCCCGGGCAGGATCTCGATGACGCCGCCGTGACCGAACTGCTGGACGCGCTGCTGGGACTCGGTGCTAAGAACGTGGTGCTCAAGGGCATCGACCACGGTGACGGCAAGATCATCAACTACGTGGCAAGCGCCGAAAAGGGCGCTGCCGAGAAGGTCGAGCTTGTGCACGACAAGCTGCCGTACATGATCCACGGTACGGGTGACGCTTTCGCGTCCGCACTGTGCGGTGCGGTGATGGCCGGCCGCGGCCTGGCCGAATCGGCTCGGATCGCGGGCGAATTCGTACGTCATGCAATGGAAAGCACCCGCAATCAGCCGCATTTCGAGGAGCGCGGGGTCAGTTTCGAGCTCGATCTCGGTGAGCTCACTTCGCTGGTGAAGTGAGACCGTGCCGCAAAGCCGGCAAAACGGAACTGCGCCGAAGCCCTGGCTGGGCCTTCGGCGCAGTTTTGCATCAGAACCACTCTGACTCGGGACCAAGGAATCCGGCCTGAGGGGAAGGCGTCAGGCCACTCCCGTATCGCAGCTCTCAGTATTCGCGCGTCTTGGGCGGGAAGTCATCGATGTGCACGGACTGCCACAGGATGGAGGCGTGAGGTGCCGATGAAGCCTCGGCATCGGCGGCATCGGCCATCCCGATCATCGAATGTGCGAGGAAACGTTCGTCGTCACGCGCCGGATAATCGAGCCTTTGCAGGGAACCGCGCGATTCGTGGCGCGCCTCGGATGCGCGCAGCATGGCTTCGGCGAGCAGTGTCAGGTGCCGTACCTCCCAGATCGCGGTTATCTCCTGATTGAACGCGGGCGTCTCCGAATGCGCCGTGAGACGGCTGGCGCGGGGACGGATCACAGTATCGAGCAGGTTCAGGGCCTCGCTGATGGAACGGGCGTCGCAACGCACCGCCAGCGCATGTTCCATCAGCGTTCCCAGATCGGCGGCGAGCCGATACGGGTTGTCCTCCTTGGAACCGGGCTGCGCGGAAGCATCTGAGCCGCCGAGCTCCGCTGTCTGCGGCATACCATCAGACGTATCGTCTGCCGCGTCATCGTCCACGTCCGGTCTGCCCGCAAGCATCGTGGCGACATCCTGCTTGCGCGAACGGGCGACGTCGTCCACCAGCGCGGCTGCCGCCTCGGCGGGACCGTCATCCGCATCGGCGTCGCGCATCCGGGTCGTCGACCGGCGACTGTGCGATGCGGGCCGCCAGCGACTCACCTGCGCGCGTGCCGAACAGGCATGCGTCGAGCAGCGAGTTGCCGCCCAGACGGTTCGCCCCATGCACCGACACGCACGAGCATTCGCCCGCGGCGAACAAGCCCTCCACGACCGTGCGGGTACCGGAAACGGCGTCGACGTTCTGGCTCCCTGACTCCGCCCAGCGATACACCTCTCCATCCGTGGTGATCGGGATGCCACCCATCGTGTAATGCGCGGTCGGTTTGACCGGCACCATGTCCTTGGCCGGATCGAGGTTCGCGTACGCCTTGATGGTCTCCACCACCTGCGGCAGCACCGCATTCATATGATCCGGATCGATGCCGGTCATATCGAGCCACACGCAGTCCTTCGGACCGTCCGGGTCTTTCGGGTCCGCGACGCCGCGTCCGCCGTCGATCTCGGCCATGATCGAACGGCTCACCACGTCACGCGCGGCGAGGTCGCGATGCTCCGGCGCATAACGTTCCATGAACGCCTCGCCGTCGGCGTTACGCAGCACGCCGCCCTCCGCACGGGCGGCCTCCGACAGGAGTATGCCCGTGTGCGCGAGACCCGTCGGATGGAATTGGACGAATTCGATGTCTTCCAGCTGGAGTCCGGCGGACAACGCCAAGGCCATGCCGTCGCCGGTCAGATCCCATGAATTCGACGTGGTGTGGAACAGTCGTCCTGCACCGCCGGTGGCGAACATCACGTTGTGCGCATGAATTGCGTGGGTGACGCCGGCGTGCGTGTCATAGGCGACCACGCCCGCAACGGCGCTCCCCGACTTGTCAAGCACCACATCGGTCACGTACCATTCCTCGGCGAATTCGATGCCGGCCGCGACGCACTGCTGCCACAGCGAGTGCAGGATCTGATGGCCGATGCGGTCCGCCGCATATGCCGCCCTGCGCACGGGCATCTTGCCGAAATCCGCGGTGTGGCCACCGAACCGTCGCTGCGCGATGTGGCCGTCATCGGTGCGGGGAGAACGCCACGCCCATACGCTCCAGGTTGATCACGGTCTGCGGGGCGTACTCGGCGAGCAGCTTGGCCGCATCCTGATCGACCAGCCAGTCGCCGCCCTTGACGGTGTCATAGTAATGCCAATGCCCAATCGTCCTGTTCCACATTGCCCAGACTCGCCGCGATGCCGCCCTCCGCTGAACCGGTGTGCGAGCGCAACGGCTGCAGTTTGGATATCACCAGGACCTTCGGCTCGATGCCGGACTCCTTCAACTGTTCGATGTCAGGGGAGTGCATCAGCCCCAGCGCCGCCGACAGGCCGGCCGCCCCGGCGCCGACGATCACCGCGTCATACATTTCTTCCACATGTTTCGGACTCATATCCAAGATTGTCGCACAAGGGCTGACGTTCGCCGCGCACGTGACGGGGGCACGGCGGATAATACCGTTCATGGAAGAAATATCCGACAGCACGACAACGCCCGGCAACACGACAACGCCCGTCAATGCGGCAACATCCAACGGCACAGCGTCATCCGGCAGCACAGCGTCGTTCAATAGTGCGACATCGTTCAACAGTGCGGTGTATGACATCGTCCGGCGGATCCCGCGCGGAGCGGTCGCGACCTACGGCCAGGTCGCGACGCTGGCCGGCCGCCCACGCAATGCGAGGTTCGTCGGCTTCGCGCTGCACGCCAATCCCGAACCCGGCGTGATTCCCTGCCATCGCGTCGTGTTCCGTGACGGTTCGCTGGCGCCCGGCTTCGCGTTCGGCGGCCCGGAGCGGCAGCGCGCGATGCTCGAAGAGGAGGGTGTGCCGTTCATCCCGCCGCGGGCGGGTCACGACAATGCCGGTGACGGTGGATGGCGTGTCGACCTGGCACGATGCCAATGGCAGGCGTAACGCACGCCAAGGCACCATGCTTTCGCCTGTACCATCCGCCACGAGTGAGTA
>ENA-OQCW01000733-OQCW01000733.1-human-gut-metagenome-genome-assembly--contig:-NODE-733-length-16700-cov-2.194413_pt1 | contig 16700 bp, 17 predicted proteins | sample MGYA00242767_ERZ504593 | MGnify/ENA primary metagenome ERZ504593 (study PRJEB26092, sample SAMD00036307) | human gut metagenome | host: Homo sapiens | study: EMG produced TPA metagenomics assembly of... | reverse complement strand
GAATGTTACCCTGAGCGATACCTTTCGCTGCCTGCAACAGGTCTTTGTCGTCACGACCAAACACCACCAGCAGTTTGACGTAAGGATTCTGCGGATGGTTGATCATCTCAATCACCGGGGCTTTTACCGCCGGATGATCGCGCAGGAAGTCCGGCCGTTTGTCGTTGGTTGCAAAGACAATGGCATTGCGATCCGGCAGTTGGTTATAGAGCACCGGGAAGTTCTGCCCACGCCAGCCAGAACGCGAACCAAACCACGAGGCGACAATGGCAGATGCTTGTTGCAGCCCAACATCCGGCGCACCCGCAAAGACCATCGGCAAGGTGTTGGTGCGGTTATCACGCGGGTCAAAGAATGGCACCGGGAAGTGTGACAGGTCATTCTTCACATTCAGGGTCTGATAGGTCAGATCCAGTCCACTGCTCCGCCCAACATCCAGCCAAAGCGTGGTGCTGGCCGGGTTTTCGCACACGTCCTGATAATGGCCGACAAACTCCAGCCGCACACGGTTGAAGTCGGTAATAAACAGTGGGTTAATGGGCATTTGCGCCAGTGTTTTTTTACCCAACTGTTCTTTGGTCACTGGCAGCACGCCCATCAGTTCATCATTGAGATAAACCTTTAACTGCGACTGGACAGGCAGTAACGATGGCGATGGCGTGTATTCGAGGTTGAGCATCGCCTTCGTCACCACTTCATCGCTGCGCATACCAAACTCAATGCTGCCGTTCGGGTTAATGCCACGTAGCACCATGCTGCCCGGCGGCGGCGCAATTTGCGCAAAGGTCAGCTTCACATCACGCGAAGGACCGTTCTGCGCCACGACTGGCGCATCAGCGCCCTGCACGCCCGGCATCACTTGCCCCACCTGCGGATTTTGTTCCGTCTGGGCGGCTACAGCTGGCTCAGCATTGATCAGTGGTTGCGTTGCTGGCGTCGCCTGCGTCATGAAAGAGGGGAACGCACTCATCCCCATAGCCACTGCACAAATCCAGAATAGTTTTCTTTTCATCGCGTTATCATCATTGTTGAGCCAAAGCCTGATCCGATGGTTGTGCCGTTTCGCTCCGCTCCGGGCGGCGCGGAATAAACGATACAACCCAGGAAACCAGAGAAGTCAGCACACGGAATATGCCCTTCACCGAAGAAGGCGCAAACTCCGCCAGATGGCGGTAGCCACGGAAGCCGAGCTTCAGAATATCCAGCAGACTTTCCAGCGGCTTATCTTCCGGATAGCTGTCCTGCCAGAGCGCCCATGTATCCGCACGGGCAAACGTACACTGCACAAAATCGATATGTTGCTGGGTGGTGAGCGGCATTAATTTCAACCCAACTTCATTACCCATCACGCGCGCCACCTGGGTCGGGAAGACGTATTCCTGCTGACCGCGTTTAAGCAACAGATTCACTTTCTGCCCTTCCAGAATCTGCGCCTGACCGTTGATCTTGATCCCCAAACCACCGTCGGAGAAATCCTGAACGGTACACGAGAAGAGGTGACCATCTTCGCGGGCAATTGCCGCGGGCATCGTCATCTCCACGCGGTGCGATCGGCGCACCTGTTTGCTTTCTACCGATACCGCAACTGCGCCGCCAAGAACAATCAGGTTGTAGAATACCCACACCATACTGACGACCACAGTGAGCATCTCGGTTGGCGGGCCATAGAAGTAGCGCCAGATGCCTACCGCAACGCCCACCAGGTTGAGCAGAACAAGGAAGATGTAGGGCCGCGAGATCACCCAGTCGACGTACTCTTCTTCCACCAGTCCACCTTTGGCGGTGACGTTAAATTTGCCTTGTGAGGGTTAATCAGCGCCACCAGCGTCGGTGGTGCGATATACCACGCCAGCACCGTTTCGTAGATTTCACTCCAGAAAGAATGGCGATATTTGCCCTGGATCTTGGAGTTGGTCAGGCTGGCATGGATCATATGCGGCAGCACGAACAGGGCGATCATCAACGCTGGCGCATAGATGATGTAGGCATGAAGCAGCAGGAACGCCAGCGGCGCAGTCAGGAAGATCAGCCGTGGAATGCCCGACAAGAAGTGGAACATGGCGTTGACGTAGCACAGCCGCTGAGCAAACTTCAGCCCTTTACCGGTGAGCGGGTTATCGAGACGGAAGATTTGCACCATCCCGCGCGCCCAGCGAATACGCTGACCGATATGCGCCGACAGACTTTCGGTCGCCAGCCCCGCCGCCTGCGGAATACGCATATACGCGGAGGTATAGCCACGACGGTGCAAACGCAGAGAAGTATGCGCATCTTCAGTCACAGTTTCGACAGCAATGCCGCCAATTTCATCCAGCGGCTTACGGCGAATCACCGCACAGGAACCGCAGAAGAAAGTGGCGTCCCACATATCGTTGCCATCCTGCACCAGACCATAGAACAGCGTGCCTTCGTTCGGTGTTTTACGAAAACGCCCCAGGTTGCGTTCAAACGGGTCCGGTGAGAAGAAGTGGTGCGGCGTCTGCATCATCGCCAGCTGCTTTTTCTTTCAGGAACCAGCCCATGGTCATTTGCAGGAACGATCGCGTTGGTACGTGGTCGCAGTCGAAAATCGACACGAACTCGCCTTTGGCATACTTTCAGCGCATTGTTGATGTTGCCCGCTTTCGCATGTTCATGAGTGGTGCGGGCGATATATTTCACCCCCACGTTTTGCGCAAACTGGCGAAACTCTTCCCTGCCGCCGTCATCAAGGATCCAGATGTTCAGCTTGTCTTTCGGCCAGTCGATACCCAGCGAGGCGTAAATGGTATTTTTCACCACGTTGAGATCTTCGTTGTAAGTCGGGACAAAGATATCCACCGACGGCCACAGCGACATATCTTTCGGCAATGGCACCGGCTGACGATTCAGCGGCCATACTACCTGGAAGTAACCGAGCACCAGCACAATCCACGCGTACGTTTCGGCGAACAGCAGAATAAGCCCGCACACCAGGCTGACAGGATCGTCCCAGTTCAGCGTAGAGGTGTAGCGCCACCAGATATAACGGCAAGAAACGGTCAGCGACAGCACAATCAACATTAGCGCCGAGAAGCGCCCCGGCATCCGCCGTACGATCAGCGCTACACCCCACAGCAGCATCAGGAAGATAAACTGCGCCAGCGGGTTAAACGGCTGGGTAACGCAGATTAACGCCAGAATCAGCGAGAAGGTGACGATGATACCGAGGATCAACCGCCGCGCCCCTGCGCTCAAATGGCCGAGTTCTTTTTTCTCATCGAGATGCTGTGTTTTATGGCTAACGCGCTCAGGCAGCTCGTTCATCCATTGATGGTAACGTCCACGAATATTCTGCAGACCTGAAAATGTCCGCCTGCGCGGTTTCGGCGTTTCTTTGCGCGATGTACCGATCAGTAACCAGCATGTTTGAATGAGATAACGGACCGGGTCCAGCGGACGCGGACGCGAGGCGTTGATATGCGGATACAGGTTTTTATGTTCTGCGCGAATACGCTGCCAGCGCGGGTGCTCCAGCGGAATAAAAATCCAGGCCAGGATCAACCAAAAACAGCCTAGCGTCGCGCTGAAAGCCGACGCGCCGTGACGACGATAATCGCGATAACGCCCGATAAGCCGCGCGTTGACCGGCGGGATAAGCAACCACCGGGTCAGGATACTCATGATGCACTCCCGACTGGCGTTTTCAGCCCGGAATAGTTCAACAGGCACCAGTTCGCCAGCGTCAGTATCTCTTCAGCCGCCAGCGCACCACTGCGGTATTCACCGACTGGTTGCTTAGCCGCCAGGCATTCAGCCATCGCTTCATCACGATGAATGAGCATCGGCAGTAATCGGCGCTGGCTTTGCAACCAAAGCTGGTAAATATCGTCCTGAACCTGACTGCCGATACGGAAGTCATTAATCAAAATATGTGCGCCATCCGGCAGCGCTTGCTGATGCAGTCGGATATGGCAGTTGGCATCCACATTGACGATTGACAGCGAGTGATCGCACAAACTCAGCAGCTGGTGGGTTATCTGCGAGGCATCACGCGGTAAGTCGATTAAAATCCACTGGTAACGCCCGCTGGATTTTAGTTGCTGTAAGCCGGAGCAAATATCGCTCAACCGGGTTTGCCAGTGCTGTGGATTTTCTGTTCTTCAATGGATAACTGACCAAAAGGCAGCAAATCGAGCTGCGAGGTGTAGCGCAACCCGGCGTCACGCCAGTCCTGGCCATCCAGCATAGCTCTGGCCCAGCCCTGACGGTGGGTAAAATCAACGTTAAATGACAGGCGCAACAAGTTGTCCGGCAGGCATCGACCACCAGGACATTTTCTCCCAACATTTGTAATGACCAGGCTAATGCGGCGGTGATGGTTGTTGTCCCCACGCCTCCCCGCACCCCCTGCAATCCCAGTACGGCCATTCACCAATCCCCTACTTTTGTTGCGCAAACTCTGCCAGCAACGGCCAGCGTTTTAATGCCGCGGCCAACTGTTCGCGTTGGGAAATATCGGCATAATCAATATCAGGCAGTGAAAATGCCTGCTTTAACGCCAAAATATCATTCTGGAAGATATAGCCTATCGCGGGATCAGGCAGAGTATCTGGTTCATTGTTATTCATTTGCTTGATCCCTATGAAATAACCGTACCGTTCATGAGACAATTCTAACCGTGAGCATTTCGCCGGTTTATTGTTTACGGCGAGACGGGAATTTGCTCACTTTTTGACTTTCCGTTACGCAACAAAAAAAGTTAAAAACGAAAAGACTAAAATCACACGTCTTGTGACCTGCTAAATTGATTCACATGCTAAATCTGATAAGTTTTAATTTCAATGGTAGGTTTATTTCTTAGCTTTCGCTAGTAAACTGATAATCAGACAAAATGATGACATGAGGGACATTGTGGACCCTGTATTCTCTATCGGTATCTCATCATTATGGGATGAGCTGCGACATATGCCAGCAGGCGGCGTCTGGTGGTTTAACGTCGATCGCCATGAAGATGCTATCAGTCTGGCGAATCAAACAATTGCATCCCAGGCTGAAACCGCACACGTCGCGGTCATTAGCATGGACAGCGATCCGGCGAAAATCTTTCAATTAGATGATTCTCAAGGGCCGGAAAAAATAAAATTATTTTCAATGCTAAATCATGAAAAAGGTCTATACTATTTGGCCCGTGATTTGCAGTGTTCTATTGATCCCCATAATTACCTTTTTATTCTTGTTTGCGCAAATAACGCATGGCAAAACATTCCTGCCGAGCGGCTTCGCTCATGGTTGGATAAAATGAATAAATGGAGCAGGTTAAACCATTGTTCGCTTTTGGTAATTAATCCCGGAAATAATAACGATAAACAATTTTCATTGTTGCTTGAGGAATACCGTTCACTTTTTGGTCTTGCCAGTTTGCGTTTTCAGGGCGACCAACATTTGCTGGATATTGCCTTCTGGTGCAACGAAAAAGGGGTCAGCGCCCGTCAGCAGCTTAGCGTTCAGCAACAAAAGGGTATCTGGACCTTAGTTCAAAGCGAAGAGGCGGAGATCCAACCACGCAGCGACGAAAAACGCATTCTGAGTAATGTTGCTGTACTGGAAGGTGCGCCGCCGCTATCGGAACACTGGCAACTGTTCAACAATAACGAAGTCCTGTTCAATGAAGCCCGTACCGCTCAGGCGGCGACGGTGGTCTTTTCTTTACAGCAAAATGCGCAAATCGAGCCACTGGCCCGCAGCATTCATACCCTGCGTCGCCAGCGCGGTAGTGCGATGAAAATCCTCGTACGGGAAAATACCGCTAGCCTGCGCGCCACCGATGAACGTTTGTTATTGGCCTGCGGTGCAAATATGGTTATCCCGTGGAATGCGCCACTCTCCCGTTGTCTGACGATGATCGAAAGCGTGCAAGGGCAGAAATTTAGTCGCTATGTGCCGGAAGATATCACTACCTTGCTGTCAATGACCCAGCCGCTCAAACTGCGTGGTTTCCAGAAGTGGGATGTGTTCTGTAATGCCGTCAACAACATGATGAATAACCCTCTATTACCTGCCCACGGTAAAGGCGTTCTGGTTGCCCTACGTCCGGTACCGGGTATCCGCGTTGAACAAGCCCTGACGCTGTGTCGCCCTAACCGTACCGGCGATATCATGACCATTGGCGGTAATCGGCTGGTGCTGTTTCTCTCATTCTGTCGGATTAACGATCTGGATACCGCGTTGAATCATATTTTCCCATTGCCGACTGGCGACATTTTCTCAAACCGTATGGTCTGGTTTGAAGATGATCAAATCAGTGCCGAGCTGGTGCAGATGCGCCTGCTTGCCCCAGAACAATGGGGCATGCCGCTGCCTTTAACGCAAAGTTCTAAACCGGTCATTAATGCCGAGCACGATGGTCGCCACTGGCGACGAATACCAGAACCAATGCGACTGTTAGATGATGCTGTGGAGCGCTCATCATGATGACCATCAGCGATATCATTGAAATTATTGTCGTTTGCGCACTGATATTTTTCCCGCTGGGCTATCTGGCGCGGCACTCTTTGCGACGCATTCGCGACACCTTACGTTTGTTCTTTGCTAAACCTCGTTATGTTAAACCGGCCGGGACGTTACGCCGCACGGAAAAAGCCAGGCAACCAAAAAATGACTCAATTTACGCAAAATACCGCCATGCCTTCTTCCCTCTGGCAATACTGGCGCGGCCTTTCCGGCTGGAACTTCTATTTTCTGGTTAAGTTCGGCCTGTTGTGGGCGGGATATCTTAACTTCCATCCGCTCCTCAATCTGGTGTTTGCCGCGTTTCTGCTGATGCCCATTCCGCGCTACAGCCTGCATCGCTTACGCCACTGGATTGCCCTGCCGATCGGCTTTGCTTTGTTCTGGCATGACACCTGGTTGCCTGGCCCGGAAAGCATAATGAGCCAGGGTTCGCAGGTGGCGGGGTTCAGTACCGATTATTTAATCGACCTTGTCACACGCTTTATTAACTGGCAGATGATTGGGGCCATTTTTGTTTTATTAGTGGCCTGGTTATTCCTGTCACAATGGATTCGCATTACCGTTTTTGTGGTTGCCATTCTGCTATGGCTGAACGTACTTACCCTGGCGGGACCAAGTTTCTCCTTGTGGCCTGCCGGTCAACCGACGACCACTGTAACAACGACGGGTGGTAACGCAGCGGCAACCGTTGCCGCGACGGGTGGCGCACCGGTAGTGGGTGATATGCCCGCACAAACTGCACCGCCAACAACGGCGAACCTTAACGCCTGGCTGAATAATTTCTATAACGCAGAGGCGAAACGTAAATCGACCTTCCCGTCTTCGCTGCCCGCTGATGCTCAGCCATTTGAACTACTGATGATTAATATTTGTTCGCTTTCCTGGTCGGATATTGAAGCCGCCGGGTTGATGTCGCATCCGCTGTGGTCGCATTTCGATATTGAGTTCAAGAACTTTAACTCCGCCACCTCCTACAGTGGCCCGGCGGCGATCCGTTTACTGCGCGCCAGCTGCGGGCAGACTTCGCACACTAATCTGTATCAACCGGCAAATAACGACTGCTATCTGTTTGATAACCTGTCGAAACTGGGCTTTACCCAGCACCTGATGATGGGACATAACGGCCAGTTCGGCGGTTTTTTGAAAGAAGTTCGCGAAAATGGCGGCATGCAGACCGAATTGATGGATCAAACAAATCTGCCGGTTATTTTGCTGGGCTTTGATGGTTCGCCGGTTTATGACGATACCGCCGTGCTTAACCGCTGGCTGGACGTTACCGAAAAAGATAAAACAGCCGTAGTGCCACGTTCTACAACACGCTTCCACTGCATGACGGCAACCATTATCCGGGCGTCAGCAAAACAGCGGATTACAAAGCGCGAGCGCAGAAATTCTTTGATGAGCTGGACGCCTTCTTTACTGAACTGGAGAAATCGGGTCGTAAAGTGATGGTGGTAGTGGTGCCGGAACACGGTGGCGCGCTGAAGGGCGACAGAATGCAGGTATCTGGCCTACGTGATATCCCCAGCCCGTCTATCACAGACGTCCCCGTTGGGGTGAAATTCTTCGGCATGAAGGCACCACATCAGGGGGCACCGATTGTCATCGACCAACCGAGCAGCTTCCTGGCTATCTCCGATCTGGTGGTTCGCGTTCTTGATGGCAAGATTTTCTCCGACGACAATGTTGACTGGAAAAAACTCACCAGTGGGTTGCCACAAACAGCACCGGTCTCCGAGAACTCAAATGCAGTAGTTATTCAATACCAGGATAAACCGTACGTTCGCCTGAATGGCGGCGACTGGGTACCTTACCCGCAATAAGAACGAAAAAGGCCGCAGAGTTTTCCCCCTGCGGCCTGGTCCGGGCGCAAATTGCCATTACGGCAGCCTGACGCCCGTCTGACACGTTACTTCCGCGTGTTCAGCCAGTTCACGATCAGACTGGCAAGAATGCCAGCAATGACCGGAGCCGCTAAATCATGCCAGAAGGCCATGCCCAGTTCTGCGAGCGTCATATAGCCGCCTCTGTTGTAATGACAACGTTTCGCGGCTATTCTTGTATTGTTGGATCAGCAAGAATGGCCCCCCGTGGATGTTGCTCAGGTGCATACCTGCAACGTGCGGGGGTTTTCTCTCTCCAGCAACCAATGCCACCAGGGATTAAGCCCCCGCAACATTGCGCCTCACCGGAACCTTTCCGGCTTGCCGCTGATTTTACGATTGCTTTTTACCGTCAGCACCCGGCTATCTTCCTCATTGCGTGATGCCTTCCAGCTTAATTTCTTTATTTGCAATAGTTGCAGTTCATATCCGGGCTGACTCCAGACTGGTAGTGAAATGCGCAATTTTGTAGAATTGCGCCTCCTCGCGACCTCCCCAGTGAATCTATTGCCTCATTTTTTACATACTGCGTATCGACTTCTCCACCTGTTGCGCAAGAGAAACTGGGTTTATTCATTTTTGCGAGGCCGACTTCTTTCTGGACAGGACTTTATGCAGCACAACACACTACCGAAACACGATCAGAAATTGCCGTTTACACGCTACGACTTCGGCTGGGTTTTATTATGTATAGGCATGGCGATTGGTGCCGGAACCGTGCTGATGCCAGTACAAATTGGCTTGAAGGGAATTTGGGTATTTATTACCGCAGCGATCATTGCTTATCCTGCCACCTGGGTAGTGCAGGATATTTATTTAAAAACCCTTTCTGAAAGCGATTCCTGTAATGACTACACCGATATTATCAGTCATTACCTGGGGAAGAACTGGGGAATTTTCCTCGGGGTTATCTACTTTTTGATGATTATCCACGGGATTTTTATCTACTCTCTCTCCGTGGTTTTCGACAGCGCCTCGTACCTGAAAACCTTCGGTTTAACCGATGCCGATCTTTCACAATCTCTACTTTATAAAGTCGCTATTTTCGCCGTACTGGTGGCGATTGCGTCTGGTGGTGAACGATTACTGTTTAAGATTTCCGGGCCAATGGTGGTGGTCAAAGTAGGGATTATTGTCGTGTTCGGTTTTGCGATGATCCCGCACTGGAATTTCGCCAATATAACCGCCTTCCCGCAAGCCTCCGTCTTTTTCCGCGATGTCCTGCTTACCATTCCATTTTGCTTCTTTTCTGCAGTATTTATTCAGGTACTTAACCCAATGAATATTGCCTATCGTAAACGGGAAGCGGATAAAGTACTGGCAACCCGGCTCGCGCTGCGTACCCACCGAATTAGTTATATCACGCTCATCGCGGTGATACTGTTTTTTGCCTTTTCGTTTACCTTCTCAATTAGCCACGAAGAAGCCGTTTCTGCCTTTGAACAAAATATCTCGGCACTGGCACTGGCCGCGCAGGTGATCCCTGGGCATATCATTCATATCACCTCTACGGTGCTGAATATCTTTGCCGTACTGACCGCATTCTTTGGCATTTATCTCGGTTTCCACGAGGCCATTAAAGGCATTATTCTCAATCTGTTAAGCCGAATTATTGATACCAAGAAAATTAACTCACACGTGCTGACTCTGGCGATCTGCGCTTTTATCGTCATTACGTTGACGATTTGGGTTTCGTTTCGTGTATCGGTGCTGGTGTTCTTTCAGTTGGGAAGTCCGTTATATGGCATTGTGTCGTGCCTCATTCCATTTTTCCTGATCTATAAAGTCGCACAACTGGAAAAACTTCGCGGATTTAAAGCCTGGCTGATTCTGCTTTACGGCATTTTGCTATGCTTGTCGCCACTGTTGAAGCTGATTGAGTAAACCGGAGCGCACGGCCCCGGTTTTATGAGTTAACGCTGCGGATTTTCATCCTGATCAACAGCAAAGCAGGCTACCAGTTGACCGCCGTAGTCTTTTAGCTGCGGCTGCAACTGGGTGCAGGGACCGAAGCGTCGACGACAGCGAGCGTTGAAGGCACAGCCCGGCGGTGGATTGAGCGGGCTTGGCAGTTCACCGGTGAGCTTAATGCGCTCGCGGCGATCGTCCGGGTTCAGGCGCGGCGTCGCGGAGAGTAGCGCCTGAGTGTACGGATGACGCGGGTTATTGAAGATTTGGTCCTTCGTTCCCTTCTCCACGCAGCGGCCCAGGTACATCACCATCACTTCATCAGCAATGTGCTCCACAACCGACAGGTCGTGGGAAATAAAGACATAAGAAAGCCCCAACTCCTGCTGCAAATCCATCATCAGGTTGAGCACCTGCGCACGCACTGAGACGTCCAGCGCGGAGACCGGCTCATCGGCAATCACCACGTCCGGGTCGAGCATCAGACCACGGGCGATGGCGATACGCTGACGTTGTCCGCCGGAGAACATATGCGGATAGCGGTCATAATGTTCGGTTTTCAGGCCGACTTTCGCCATCATCGACAGGGCGTTTTTCCCGACGCTGTTCTTTGCTTAAGCTGGTATTAATCAGCAGCGGCTCCTCAAGAATTTGCCCGACATTTTTTACGTGGATTCAGCGAACCGTAAGGGTTCTGGAAGACAATCTGGACTTTTCTGCCGACGCAGCTTCTGCGCCTGCGGATCGTGCTTGAGCAGATCCTGCCCCTGGTAATACAGTTCACCACCGGTGGGCGTTTCGATCATCGTCAGCAACCGACCGAGGGTCGATTTACCGCAGCCAGATTCCCCTACTACCGCCAGCGTTTTGCCGCGTTCAAGGTTAAACGAAACGCCGTCCAGCGCCTTCACCAGACGTTCCGGCGCGAACATACCTTTCTTCACCGGATAATGATTTTTTCAGGTCGATAGCCTGCAACAGCGGTTGTTGCGAGGTGGCCTCTTGCGTACTCATAGTGTCGGCCTCCCGGCATCATCAAGTGGGTAGTGGCATTTGGACTGACGCCCGTCAGCGAGCATATTCAGCGCCGGTTCTTCAGCACGGCATTTGTCAGTGGCGTAGGGGCAGCGCGGGTTAAGCAGGCAGCCGTTCGGGCGGTCGTACTTGCCGGGAACGACACCTGGGCAAACGACGCCAGACGTTCTTTGTCCTGAGCAAATTCCGGCAGCGCACGCAGCAATGCCTGAGTATACGGGTGACGCGGCGCATGGAAGATAGCGTGCGCATCGCCCGTTTCTACTACCTGGCCTGCATACATCACGATGATTTTATGTGCCGCTTCCGCCACCAGTGCCAGGTCATGAGTGATCAACACCAGCGCCATGTTCTCTTTCTGCTGTAGCTCCAGCAGCAGTTCGATAATTTGCGCCTGAATGGTCACGTCCAGCGCAGTGGTCGGTTCATCGGCAATCAGCAGTTTTGGCCGACAGGCAATTGCCATAGCGATCATTACACGCTGGCTCATGCCGCCGGAAAGCTGATGCGGATAAACATCCAGACGCGATGCCGGATCGGGAATACCGACCTGATTCAGCAGGTCAATCGCCCGCTGACGGCGGGTACTTTGTTGCCGCCCTGATGCACCTTAATCGCTTCCATAATCTGGAAACCCACGGTGTAGCACGGGTTAAGGCTGGTCATCGGGTCCTGGAAGATCATCGCCACTTCGGCACCCACCAGGTTGCGGCGCTCTTTTTCTGATATACGCTGCAAATCCTGACCGTTAAACACCAGCTTTTCCGCCATTACGCGGCCCGGATAATCAATCAGCCCCATAATCGCCAGTGAACTGACCGACTTACCGGAGCCAGACTCACCCACAATCCCGACCACTTCGCCCTGTTTTACGCTGTAGCTGATGCGGTCTACGGCGCGGAACGGTGCGCTTTCGTCGCCGAAATGCACCGATAATTTATCTACATTTAATAACGCCATCTCGAACCTCTTACTGCTTCAGTTTGGGATCGAGCGCGTCACGCAGACCGTCACCCATCAGGTTAAATGCCAGCACCGTCAGCAGGATCGCCAGACCCGGGAAGGTCACGACCCACCAGGCGCTTTGCGCGAACTGCAACACGTCGGAGAGCATGGTGCCCCACTCTGGTGTTGGCGGCTGCGCCCCCATGCCGAGGAAGCCAAGGGCGGCCATATCGAGAATGGCGTTAGAGAAACCGAGCGACGCCTGAACAATCAGCGGCGCAAGGCAGTTCGGGAAGATGTTTATAAACATCTGGCGCATCGCCCCGGCACCCGCCACGCGAGACGCGGTAACGTAATCGCGATTCACCTCCACCAGCACGGCGGCGCGGGTTAAGCGCACATAGTGCGGCAAGGCAACGAAGGTTAGCGCCAGCGCGGCGTTACCAATCGACGGGCCGAAAATCGCCACCAGCACCAGTGCCAACAGCAGACTTGGCAGCGCCAGCATGATATCGACCACGCGCATGATGATGTTATCGACCAGGCCGCCGAAGTAACCGGCGATCAGGCCGAGAATAACGCCCATAATCAGCGATAACACAACTACCAGACAGCCAACCAGCAGTGACAAGCGCGCACCGTACATCAGCCGCGACAGTACATCACGGCCTACGTCATCGGTGCCAAGCAAGTGCGCCATGCTGCCGCCTTCCTGCCAGGCAGGCGGGGCAAGCAGTGCATCACGGAACTGTTCCGCCGGGTTATAGGGTGCAATCCAGTTGGCAAAGATCGCGATAAACAGCACGATGACGACGTAAACCAGCCCGACAACCGCGCCTTTGTTGCGTTTAAAATAGTGCCAGAACTCCTGTAACGGGGTCATCGGCACCGGTGCGCTAATCACTTTATTTTCAGTAACCTGTGACATGATGTCCCCTTACTTCTTATGACGAATACGCGGGTTCACCACGCCGTACAGCAGATCGACCAGCAGGTTGACGAGGATAATCATCGTCGCCACCAGCAATACGCCACCCTGCACTACCGGATAATCGCGGCGTTGCAGTGCGTCAATCAACCAGCGCCCCAGACCGGGCCACGAGAAGATGGTTTCGGTCAGAATCGCCCCCGCCAGCAATGTTCCCACCTGAAGGCCGATAACGGTCACTACCGGCAGCATCGCGTTACGCAGCGCGTGGACGATAATCACCCTAAGGCGGGTCAACCCTTTGGCGCGCGCGGTGCGGATGTAATCTTCACCCAGCACTTCAAGCATCGAGGAGCGCGTCATACGCACAATCACCGCCAGCGGGATAGTACCCAGCACAATGGCGGGCAAGATCATATGGGCGACGGCATCGATAAAGTTACCGTCTTCACCCCAGATGGCGGTGTCGATCAGCATAAAACCGGTTAACGGATTGGAATCATCGAGGAACACCATGTCGCTCACGCGACCGGAGACGGGCGTCAGGTTCCAGTGCACCGAAACCAGCATGATCAGCATCATGCCCCACCAGAAGATAGGCATTGAATAACCTGTCAGCGCCAGGCCAACCGCCGTGTGATCGAAAATGGAACCGCGTTTAACCGCAGCCAGCACACCAACCGGAATACCGACTGCAGTCGCAAAAATCATCGCGCAGACGCCAAGTTCCAGCGTGGCCTGAAAGCGCGGCACGAACTCTTCCCATACCGGGATGCGGCTTTTCATCGAAATGCCTAAATCGCCGTGCATTACGCCCCAAATGTAATGGAGATACTGCTGCCACATCGGTTTATCTAAGCCGAGTTCAGCCAGCAGCTGCGCGTGACGCTCTGGGGAGATCCCACGTTCGCCCGCCATGATCATCACCGGATCGCCCGGGATCATGTGGACAAAGGCAAATGTGAGAAGGGTAATACCGATAAACGTGGGGATGACGAGTCCCAAACGTCGGAGAATAAACTGCAACATAACCCGGATTCTCTGTAGTGACCCGCAGCCTGGAACTGCGTGTCTGTATTGCTCACAAATCAATTCCCGCCCAGGTCGGGCAGGGAATGAAGTATTGCTGCCGGATGGCGCTGCACGCAGAGGCACAGCGCCACCGGGTATGGCCTTTTAATTATTCGATAGAGACGTTTTCGAAGTGATGTTTGCCTAATGGATCAACCACATAGCCTTTAACTTCTTTGCGTACCGGTTCAAACACGGTGGAGTGAGCGATGATCAGTGCCGGAGCCTGATCGTGCATCACCACCTGCGCTTGCTTGTACAGTTCAACGCGTTTGTTATGGTCGTCGGTGGCACGCGCCGGTTGAATCAGATCTTCAAACGGTTTGTAGCACCATTTTGAGTAGTTGGAACCTTGTTCAGAAGCGGCGCAGCTGAACAGGGTGGCGAAGAAGTTATCCGGATCCCCGTTGTCGCCAGTCCAGCCCATCATTACCGTCTGATGCTCGCCATCTTTCGCACGCTTGAGATACTCACCCCATTCGTAGGTGACAATTTTGGCCTGCACGCCCACTTTCGCCCAGTCTGCCTGAATCATCTCTGCCATGCGGCGAGCATTCGGGTTATACGGACGTTGTACCGGCATTGCCCACAGGTCGATGGAGAAGCCTTTTTCCAGGCCCGCTTCTTTCAGCAAGGCTTTCGCTTTTTCGGGATCGTAGGTGTAGTCCTGAACGTCGTCGTTATAGCCCCACATGGTTGGCGGGATCAGGTTTTTCGCTGCCACGCCCGCGCCCTGATAAACCGCTTTGATGATAGCGTCTTTGTTCACCGCGTAGGTCAGAGCCTGGCGAACTTTCACGTCATCAAGTGGTTTTTTCTGCACGTTATATGAAAGATAGCCGACGTTAAGCCCCGGCATTTCCATCAGGTTGATGGATTTATCCTGCTTCATGCGAGCGATGTCTGCCGGGTTCGGGTACGGCATCACCTGGCATTCGTTCTTCTGCAATTTAGCGTAACGCACGGAAGCGTCAGGGGTAATAGAGAAAACCAGCGTATCGATCTGCGGTTTGGTGCCCCAGTAGCCATCAAACGCTTTGTAGCGGATACGGGAATCTTTTTGATACTGCTGTAACTGGAACGGACCGGTACCGATTGGGTTGAGGTCCAGTTTTTCCGGTGTACCGGCTTTCATCATCGCGTCAGCATATTCTTTTGACAGAATAGAGGCGAAGTCCATTGCCAGATCCGCGAGGAACGGCGCTTCCGGGCGAGTCAGCACAAACTGAACGGTGTTATCGTCCACCTTTTTCACTTCGCTGATCAGCTCCGGCAAGCCCATGCCTTCGAAGTATTCGTAGCTGCCGCCAGAGACTTTATGGTACGGGTTTTGCGCGTTTTTCTGACGATCGAACGAGAACACCACGTCATCGGCGTTCAGTTCGCGCGTCGGTTTGAATTCTTTATTGTCGTGCCACTTCACACCTTTACGCAGATGGAAGGTATAGGTTTTACCGTCTTCGCTGACTTCCCACTTTTCAGCGAGGCCCGGGATTACTTCGGTGGTGCCGATTTTAAATTCAACCAGGCGGTTATAAAGCGGCACGGAAGAGGCGTCATAGGTAGTACCGGAGGTAAACAACTGCGGGTTAAACCCTTCCGGAGATCCTTCTGAGCAATAAACCAGAGTTTTAGCCTGAACACTTGCTGCGACGGTCATAGCCACCAGGCTGAGACCAAGCTTCAGCATCCCTGACTTTTTCAAGGAAATACGCATTATTCTGCTCCAATTGTGATGTTTGTTGTTTTAACCCTTTGCAGTGGGTTGTCGCCGCCTGACCTTTTTTGTTTTTTGCCCGGTCGGGTCAACGTTATGAGGTGGGGATGCCGTACTAATTAACATCAGTGTAACAGTGCGGATCCTCCATAAAATGCCCCTCGTGACCTACAATCTGTCAACAGAATGTGAAAACGTCAATACAGCCAACCGGGATTTACACCAACGGTGAGAATCCACAAACAAAGATTAAAAAAACTTCAAACAGCTATTTGCAGCAGAGAAATTTGTGCTACTCCAACATGACCAGAACAATCAGCTTAATATTTAGCAACATTTGGTGATTAAGTTTTATGCATTTAGTGAAAAAAATCTGAGGATAAGGTGGATATCTGAGCGATTAATACCATGAACGCTAAAACGCACAGCGGAAAATGCCAGCGCCAGTCATAAGTAACGCAAAAAAAGATTTAAGCAAATATAAAAAAAGACATGGTTTCTGTCACAAATCCGTTAATGGATAGTGAGATATGGGGCGCAAATTTGGCAGGGAAATGTGTGGTGTGTAGGTCGAATAAGGTGTTCACGCCGCATCCGACAATGGGCCGGCACATTTGCCTGATGCGACGCTGGCGCGTCTTATCAGGCCTTGTATTATCCCTCCTGTGCAGAGAAAATCGGCCAGTTTTCTCTGCCTGCAGTCCGCATGCCGTATCGGGCCTTAGGTTTTCAACCTGTTGCG
>ENA-OQCW01000725-OQCW01000725.1-human-gut-metagenome-genome-assembly--contig:-NODE-725-length-16829-cov-3.794815_pt1 | contig 16829 bp, 18 predicted proteins | sample MGYA00242767_ERZ504593 | MGnify/ENA primary metagenome ERZ504593 (study PRJEB26092, sample SAMD00036307) | human gut metagenome | host: Homo sapiens | study: EMG produced TPA metagenomics assembly of... | reverse complement strand
AAAAAGAAATTGCGGTAGACGATCAGTGTAAATTTTTTCTGTTTGAATGCAGAATTTCTTAGATAAAAATGTGAATAGCTTCTCGCCAGCAAACCTGTATGGAGAGGATGCAAAACAGGGTTGTCTTAAAATATGTTCTCCTATTCGGAAACCATTTCAAGGCAACCCTGTTCTGCAATTTTCTATTCTTCTTTCTGCAAATATTCCAGCAGGTTGTGATACTGCTTTTTCATATAATTATAACCATGATTATAAAAGTCTGTTAAAGTATCTGCATTCCGCTCCAACCTTGACACGGTCTTCATCTGCGGTCTGAGCACAAAAATCTTTCCTTCCTCTTCCAGCTTCTCTATCTTCTCCATTGTACGGTTATAGACAATGCTGCGCCTTGCGATCGTACGAAGCAAATTTGGATATGTCTTATAAGACGAACGATAAATCTTCATCACGCCTTTGGACGGCATCTTTTTCCGATATCCGGGATTTCTTGTCAGAATCACAACAATTTTCTCATTCCCAATCTCAAGTGCCCGTTCGATCGGAACAGAATCTGCAAGCCCTCCATCCAGATACGGTGTCCCATCAATATTCACGATCGGTGAAAACAACGGAAGACTGCTGGAAGCCCGGCAGATCTTCATCAGGCGCTTTGGGTCGGACTTTTCTGTCATATATTCCGCCTTCCCAGTCACACAGTTTGTCGTGACCATCTCACATACGATGCCTGACTGAAAATAGGTGTCGAAATCAAACGGATAAACTTCATTTGGAAATTTTTCAAAGATCATATCCATATCAATCAGGCTTCTCTCTCGGACAAATTTCCGAAGATTAATGTAATCGTACTCTTTCTCTGTATGAATCATGCAATTCTTTGTTCGGCCAATTTGTTTTGACACATAATCTACCCCGTTACATGCTCCTGCTGACACTCCTATCACATGTGACATATATAACTTCTGTTCCATCAGAAAGTCAAGTGCTCCTGAAGTAAACACACCTCTTGTTGCACCGCCTTCCAAAACCAGTGTTGCTTTTTCCATATGCATTCCTCGCTTTGCTTTTTTTTAAAATTATATACCCCTTTTTTCATTCCTTTCAAACAATTTTTTTCTTAATTTTCTCCAAAGATATGCTTTGCCTTGCCATTTTTACCTTCTCATGGTAAGATAGGGCTTGGAAATATCCGTAAACAAGCCAGTTTCTGCAGAGGAATCTCACCTGTGGATCTCTGGCAGAAAATAAATGAAACAGACAAAGGAGATTTATCAGATGATTAGTGCAAATAATATCACATTACGCCTTGGCAAAAAAGCGCTGTTTGAAGATGTCAACATCAAATTCACAGCCGGCAACTGTTATGGTATGATCGGTGCAAACGGAGCTGGAAAGTCCACTTTCCTAAAGATTCTTTCCGGTCAGTTAGAGCCAACAAAAGGAGAAGTTGTTATCACTCCGGGAGAACGTCTTTCTTTCCTTCAGCAGGATCACTTTAAGTACGATGAATTTCTCGTACTCGATACGGTTATCATGGGAAACGCAAGACTCTATGAGATTATGAAAGAAAAAGAAGTCCTCTACGCAAAAGAAGACTTCACCGATGAAGATGGGATCAAAGCAAGTGAACTGGAAGGTGAATTTGCTACTATGAACGGATGGGAAGCAGAATCTGATGCCGCTACTCTCTTAAATGGTCTCGGCATCGACACTGATCTGCATTACAAATACATGAGAGATCTGAAAGGTTCTGAAAAAGTGAAAGTCCTTCTCGCACAGGCACTTTTTGGTAATCCGGACATCCTCCTTCTCGACGAGCCTACCAACCACTTAGATCTTGATGCGATCGCATGGCTCGAAGAATTTTTGATCAACTTTGACAATACTGTCATCGTCGTATCACATGACCGTTACTTCTTGAATAAAGTCTGTACACAAATTGCAGATATCGACTACGGTAAGATCCAGCTCTATGCCGGAAACTACGACTTCTGGTATGAATCCAGCCAGTTGCTGATCCGCCAGATGAAAGAAGCTAACAAAAAGGAAAGAAGAAAAGATCAAAGAACTTCAGGAATTTATTTCCCGGTTCAGCGCCAACGCTTCCAAATCAAAGCAGGCAACATCCCGTAAGAAAGCACTCGAAAAAATCCAGCTGGACGACATCCGTCCATCCAGCCGTAAATATCCTTACATCGATTTCCGTCCAAACCGTGAGATTGGAAACGAGGTACTTACTGTAGAGAACCTTTCCAAGACAATCGATGGTGTAAAAATTTTAGACAGTCTCTCTTTCACGATCACACGCGAAGAGAAAGTTGCTTTCGTAGGTGGAAACGAGCTTGCAAAGACTGTGCTCTTTAAAATTCTTACCGGGGAGATGGAGCCGGATGAAGGAACTTATAAATGGGGAGTCACTACTTCTCAGGCATATTTCCCGAAAGACAGTACAAAGGAATTTGACAATGACTATACGATCGTAGACTGGCTGACACAGTATTCCGAAAACAAAGATGCAACTTATGTCCGCGGATTCCTTGGACGTATGCTCTTTGCCGGGGAAGACGGAGTGAAAAAAGTACGCGTACTCTCCGGTGGAGAAAAGGTGCGCTGCTTGTTATCAAAAATGATGATCTCCGGTGCAAACATCCTGATCTTAGATGAACCTACGGACCATCTTGACATGGAATCCATCACAGCTTTAAATAACGGTCTGATTAAATTCCCTGGAGTCCTCTTATTTGCTTCCCGCGACCACCAGATCGTACAGACAACAGCAAACCGTATCATGGAGATTGTTCCTGGCGGAAAGCTGATCGACAAAATCACAACTTATGATGAATATCTGGAAAGTGATGAGATGGCAAGAAAACGTCAAACATACAGCATGGATGCCGCAGAAGAAGACAATTAATCAATCGTGGATCCACATTGAGAAAATCATAAAGAAATCCCGCAGAGTCCAATCGAAACTCTGCGGGATTTTTTATTTATGTGTATTAATCTCAAATACTGCTTTATCTGTCAACATGTAATGTTTATTACATAGAATAGGTTGTAACTCCTCATCGTATATTTTTTCCTGGACCATTGTCATTTGCTCCCCTTCTTTCATATACTCTGTAAGAATAGAAGTTCCAGCTGAATTTGGATGAATCCTCAGCTGCGAACGCTCTGCTTTCTCATAGATTTCTGTCTGAGCAAATCTAACAACCTCTTCTTTTTTATTTAAATCTAACTGATATTTTGTGACTGTATGAGGTGACATTACTCCAAAGGTATAACCGGTTAGCTCCGTTCCTTTCCAGTACCAAATATGAATTGCTACAATTACAGGGGTATCTAAATTCAACAATTCTTTTTCATAATCATTAGACGGTTCTATTTTCAACTCAAATGTTGTTCGATCAAATTCTTCTCCCATGCATCCGGCCATAGGATGCGTCAGCTTCTCCAGACTGGAAGAAACTATTTTATTCCCATCTGCAACAAAATTCCCTGCTCCCCGAACTTTTCTTAATTTGCCATCGTCATGAAGAAGATCCAGAGCCTGCCTAAGCGTCATTCTACTGACTCCCAGCATTTTTGCCAGTTTCGGTTCTGCGGGTAATCTGCTTCCAACCGGAAATGTTCCATCCTCTACCATTTTATAAAGTGCTTCATATACTTGTACATGGGCCAGTTTTTTGTGTGTAACTTCTTTCTTTCCCTGTAATTCCATTCTTTTCCCTCATCTTTCTAACTCTGCTCTTTCCAAATATTTTACCACTTATTCTTCAATATTTCCAGCAGCCTGAGGTCCTTTTACCTTTCGTCCAAAGAAAAGAAGCACAAATAGCGTAATAAAATATGGAAGCATCAACATCAATTGATTTGGAATTTCCACTTTCAAACTAATTCTCAATGCCTGTGCAAATGCAAATACAAGGCTTGCACACAGAGCCCCAAAAGGATTCCATCCACCGAGAATCATTGCGGCCAATGCCATGAATCCCCGGCCGGCAACCATTTCTTTTACAAATAAGTTGCTTTGCACGATGGAAAGATAACCACCTGCAAGCCCGCACAACATTCCACAAAAAGTAACAGCTACATAGCGATATAATGACACATTGATCCCTACTGTCTGAGCTGCCTGCGGATGGTCTCCAATGGCACGAAGCCTGAGTCCTGCCTTTGTCCGATACATAAAAAACCAAGCTCCGAGCACAATACCAGCAGTGATAAAAAGATATGGGGACTGTTCTGTAAACAATGTTCCGATTACTGGAAGCTCTTTTAGTCCCGGAATACTGACTGCTGGAAGTTTTTCCACTTGTCCACTCATTCCATCTGATTTCCAGACTGCCCGGGTAAGAACAATCGTAAGTCCGGAAACAAATACGTTGATCCCGATTCCGCTGACGGATTGATTTGTCTTAAAGCGAATACATAGTACTGCATGCAATATACCAAACAATCCGCCTACCAAAATAGCAAATAAGACCCCAATCCATGGATTCCCACTGATATAAGTTCCATACACTGCTCCAAATGCTCCTGAAAGCATCATTCCTTCAATTCCTAAATTAATAATCCCACTTCGTTCACACAGTGTGCCCCCGACAGAAGCTAACACCAGCGGAATGGCCATACGCAATGTACTCAAAAGCATTTCCATCGATAAGATACTATCCATATTACGATTCTCCTTTCTTCCGTTTGATCAATCTGATGATATTCGGAGTTGCCACGAATAAAATCACCAGCCCCTGAATTACATTTACCATACTTGTGGAAATCCCTGCCGAATAACTCATTTTCATAGATCCCGCTTCCAAGATCCCAAATAAAAGCGCGCTTAAAAGAATTCCCATCGGATGGTTGTTAGCCAATACCGCTACTGCAATCCCGGTAAATCCAAACCCTGGAGAAAATCCGTCAATAAATCTTCCCATTTTCCCAAAAACTTCTGTTGTACCTGCAAGCCCGGCAAGTGCGCCGCTGATTCCCATCGTCAAAATAGCCGTTGTCATCATCGGGATTCCCGCTGCCTGCGCTGCTGACTTATTCTCTCCCACTGCCCGGATATGATACCCTTCTCTTGTCTTCTTAAAAAAGGAAAAACAAAAGAATCGCTGCTGCAACCGCTACTAACAATGCTGTCGTCAATTGCGTCTTCGGAATCAGTTTCGTCAACATATAATTCGCACCAATATCCACTGTCTGCGCTGTCATGGCACCTTCCTGCTTCAATGGATATGTAACAATATACGAAGTAAAATATTGAATGATATAATTCAACATAATTGCCACAACTACTTCATTGACCTGAAGCTTGATTTTTGCAGCTCCGATAATTGCTCCTACACATGCTCCTGCAAGCATTCCTGCACAAAAGGAGCAAAAAATCACCAGGAATCGCGGTGCTCCCTGCATCATAAGCGCTGTCACCGTACTTGCCATTGCTCCTGCATATAATTGTCCTTCTCCACCGATATTAAAAATCCCGCCTTTATTTGCGAATGCCACTGCGAGTCCGGTAAACAGCAGCGGGATGCTCTTGCTTAACGTATTCGCAAATGCGTTCTTAGATCCAAATGCACCTTCTATCAAAGCGCTGTATGCCTCTAATGGATCATATCCGACCAGAAGCATCACACCTGCTGCAATCAACAACGAACATAAAATTGCACCAAGAGATAATAAAAGATTATGGAGAACTGTCTTCTGTTTCATACCTACACTCCTTTCTTGCCTGCCATAAGTAAACTAATCGATTCTGTCGTATACTTTTCTGTCTCTTGAAGTGACATCATCTCTCCTTTGTAGAGCACTCCAATTCTGTCACTTAACTGAAACAAATCTGACAATTCTGCCGATATCAACAATACTGCCTTCCCCTGATTGCGAAGTTCCAACAAAACATTATGAATAAACTTAATCGCACCGATATCCAGACCTCTCACCGGCTGACATGCTAAAATCAGATCCGGATCTTTATCCACCTCTCTGCTCAGCACTAATTTCTGCTGATTTCCACCTGACAATGCTCCGATGAGCTGATCTCCGTTTACTGCCCGCACATCTGAACTTTTTCCATTAATTTCTTTTGTTTTCTTTTCAATATACTCCTGATTTAACATCCCTTTTCTGGCATAACTATCTTTGTACTGATTTCCGAGGAGATAATTATCTTTCAGAGAAAATCCAGGTAAGATTGCTCTTTTATAGCGGTCAGACGGTATATATCCGATTCCTCTTTTACACCGTTCTTTCACAGACATTCCGGTAATTTCTTCTTGTTTAAAGAAAATTTTTCCACATTTTACTTTCTCTAACCCCATGATCATCTCTTCCAATTGCTGCTGTCCATTTCCCTCTACACCGGCAATTCCTAAAATTTCTCCGGCACGTATTTCCAAATCCACCGTCTTTTCTGCCTGAGGAAGAAGTCTTACATTTTGTAAAGAAAGAATTGTTTCCCCTTTTTCCACTTTTTTTCTTTCCAACGTCATATCAATCTCATATCCAACCATCAGCGCTGCCAGTTCCTTCTCCGTTGTTTCTGTTGTTTTGAGAAATTCCACTGACTTTCCGCTCCGCAGAATCGTTACATGATCTGATACTGCCATTGTTTCTTTCAGCTTATGCGTGATAAAGATAATCGTCTTTCCCTCTTTTTTCATTTCCAGCAAAATCTGCAGAAGTTGTTCTACTTCTAACGGAGTAAGAACTGCTGTCGGTTCATCTAAAATAATAATTTCCGCACCTCTGTATAATGTTTTCAGAATCTCCACTCTCTGCTTCATCCCAACTGAAATCTCAGAAATCTTTGCATCCACATCCAGATCAAAATGATATTTTTCTGATAAATGTTTTACAATTTCCTTCCCTTTTTTTCTGTCGATCATAAAGTTTCCCGGTTCACTGCCAAGAACAATGTTTTCCCATACTGTCATATTATCGATCAACATAAAATGCTGATGCACCATTCCCAGTCCCATTTCAAATGCTTTCACTGCTGTTTGATGTTTGATCTCATTCCCATTAATTTTGATGCTTCCCCCGTCCGGCTGGTAAAGCCCAAACAAAATCTTCATCAGTGTAGTTTTTCCTGCACCATTTTCTCCAAGCAGACTATGAATCTCTCCCTTTTCCACAAGAAATTCAATCTGGTCATTTGCGATCATTCCAGGAAAGCGCTTTGTAATCCCACGCATTTCTACCGCATACATTCTATTTTCCCTCCCTATCTAAGAATAGATGTATTCCAGTTTTCCTGACATACATCTATTCCCCATTTTCTTATTAATACTGATTTTCTTTCACAAATTTTTTGGCATCTTCAATTGTCGACGGCACTTTGATTTCTCCATCCACAATCTTCTGCTTAATTTCGTCAAGGATCTGAATATCTTCTTCAGATACCGGAACCTTGCTTTCTTCCAATGTATAGTCCATTCCCTCATCAGAGAGTCCCAAAGATACTGTTGTTCCTACTGCAAGATCCTTGTCAATGATTGCACTTTTTGCAATATCATAAGATGCTGTATCTACTCGTTTTAAAATACTTGCAACAATGTGTTCTGGATTGACTGTATTCTGATTTGAGTTACATCCAATTGCATAGAAATCATATTCTTTTGCCGCATCAAATACTCCAAGACCAGCTCCTCCAGCTGCGTGGAAGATAATGTCTGCTCCCTGGTTTTTCTGGCTGATCGCAATCTCTTTTGCTGTTGTAGTATCTCCAAACGGATTATCTCCCGCTACAAAATCTGAAAGACAGTTGATCTTTGGATTTACATACTGTGCTCCCGCCATATATCCAGAATTCCATTTCAAAAGAATCGGTGTCTCCAACGCCGCAATAAATCCGATTGTATCATTGTCTTCCACACCATATGCTGCTGCATCTTTTTTCATCAGTCCCGCAAGAGCACCTGCCAAAAAGGCTCCTTCTTCCTCTTTTGCCGCATAATTTACGACGTTTTCTGCCTCTAATGTTCCATCAATAAATGCGAACTGCTGATCCGGAAATTCCGGAGCGACTTTTGACAATGCATCTGTCTGGTCAAACCCTACACAAATGATTGCACCGTACTCTCCTGACGAAGCCATATCCCGCATCATCAATTCAAACTCTGATACCTGAGTTGGTTCTGCATAATCAAAATCAATATTTAATTCTTCTTTTGCTTTTTCAAGTCCCTCATAGATCAAATCATTAAATGCCTGATCTCCAAGACCTCCAACTCCTAAAATACATCCTACTTTCCCTGCACTGTCTTTTGCTTCCTTTTTACTGTCTTTCTCTGCATTTCCACATCCTGAAAAAATTACAGAAGCCATCATCACCATCGCCAGTCCAACTGCCACACTTTTCTTCTTCATCTTCCTTTTCCTTCCTTTTTTGTTTTATCAAATGTCTGATCTATTCTCTCCAGAATACAGACATAAGTTCATTGATCGCTCTTTCTGCATCTACTTCTAATGCAAAACTAATGTATTCTGCCTCAATCGGCTTTTCCCGTAAATCCGTTACAATCATTCCGCGGCAATAGGTACCGGAGCACTCTACTCTCGCCTTTCTTTTTTGTATTTTCACAATACTTGGAACAACCGCAGCTACCATTGCCAACGGATCGTGCAGCGGACAATTATCCGGTGTATAATTCTGTACTCTTGATCCGTTCATATAGTACTCTAAAGCTTTTTTCATATATTGCACTGCAGGCTTACATCTTTCCGAACAGTATGTTTCCATCTGTTCTACATGTTTTTTTCTCAACCTTGTCTTCAACGTCACATCCAGTCCAACAACTGTAATGTCCATTCCTGTAAGAAATACTTGATCGCATGCTTCCGGGTCTCCTGCAATATTCGCCTCTGCGACCGGAGATACATTTCCCGGTGCATTTACAGTTCCGCCCATCATCACCAGATTTTTTACAAGCTTAGTTGATTCTGGATATTTCTGTTACCATCATTGCGATGTTAGTCAGTCGTCCCAATGTTACGAGTGTTAACTCCTGCGGGTATTTCTGCAGCATCTCGTAGAGAAAATCTTCTGCTTTGATATCTGTTCTGTAAGAGAAATTCCCCTTCTCCAGCAGTACGTTCCCCACTCCGTTTTCTCCATGGATCCATGCGACCGGACCTTCCCAGGTTCCGTTTAAAGGCTGATTTGCCCCGACAACGACTGGTATTTCTTTCTTTGTATTGGATAATTCAATTATCCTCACGGTATTTTCTGCTGCCTGTACTGCATCTACATTTCCACATCCGGTTGTAATTCCCACAATTTCAACCTCCGGATGATTTAATGCATACAGAAGTGCAATGGAATCATCCACCCCTGTATCGACATCTATTAACATTTTTACCATACTATTTCCTCCGAACTTTACTAATTTTCATTTATTTGTCTACATTATACTTCTGTTTTAGACATATTTCAATTTATTTGTACTTATCATTATATATTTGTCTAACTTATAATTCATAACAAAATGAAAAGAAAGCTGTCACTTCACGACTTTTTTATCGCGAAAGCAACAGCTTCCTTCTTCATAACCTCTATGAACTTCTAATCAAATTGAATACGCAGTCTTTTTTACCGACTTGCTTTCTATTTCTTCCTGCCAACAGAGTGTTCTGCCTGCCCCATCGTTCCATATCCATATAACCTTACGGTACACTCGATGATTTCTTCCACCATATTTTTACCAGCTTTTGCATACTCCGCCACAAGCTGCCCATATCGTACCAATGTCTCCATCGAGTAAGTTTTCAACTCTCCTCTCAGATAGGTTTCAAAAGAAATGTCCTCCACCGTATCTTCCTCTGTATGGATGATCCGCGCCTGCCCCGACAATTGTGGGTATTCCCCTGCCATCTCTTCTCTCCAGCTTACCTGAATGGAAACAATCCCTTCGATCAGCTTTTTCTTTTCTTCAGAAATCTTTGGGAGATTTTCTTCAATCCTTCGATACTCTTCCGGTACTGTTGACTCCATCATATACGCATATTTTTCCATAACAAGATTACGTCCCGCACTTTCCCCGTCGAGAAGATCTCTTTCATAAGAAAGAAGCAGTTCCTTTTTCCAACTGGTAAACTGACTTTTTCTCATAATGTAAAACGTCTCCCAATCATCCTGACATCCAGCTCTGCCTCCGGTATTTCTTACTTTCTGAAACATGTTCCATTCTAATTGAATGATTGCTTCCAAAATCTCTGTCTTTTCTCTTTTCATTCTCTCTCCTGCCTTTAAAATTCTGTCTGTGTGAATTTCTAGAAAATCTTCCCATCCGTATGTCAGTTTCTGCTCGCGAAGCCGATCCAAAATCATAGCAGAAATCTGCTCGATCTGACATACAATCGGATCGTCCCAATTGACCTCCTGTACTTCTCCTACAGCCTTCCAGTGATCCCTTTCCGGACGTTCGTTTGCCAATGTTTCTATTCGCTTTTGCATTTCTTGCGCTCCGGACAAGTTTTCCATCCCCCGCCATGCCCATTTATAATAAGGCATGTACGCGTGATGAAGCAGATACTCTATATGCACTGCTTCCCGAAGAAATTCCCATAACGCAAAAGAAGCAGCTGTCGTATCGCCGCGACGCATACAGCGGGCGTAATTATATTGTCCTGCCTGTGCCGCTTTTGCTATCGCTGTTGCAGTTTTTTGCAGCCACAGTTGTTCTGGCATTTCTCTCATTAGGCATTCCCGGACTCTTGAAAATTCTCCAAGTGGATCTGTAAATACTGCTCCATTTACCACCATCGCAAGTCGTTCTTCCTGGAAACCGGCCCATACAGAAAATACTTTTTCTCCATCTACTTTTTTATCATCTTCCAGAACAGAGAACCATTCCCTGCCAAGAAAGTTTTCATAGAAATCCGGAATCGAAAATACTCCATCTCGACCAGATCCACGAGCAGAAGCAATTCTCCTCTTATGACCTTGCACCTTCGACGGGAGTTGTTCATAAGCGCTCTGAAGTCGGTCGCCAATCTTGTCATAGTCTTCCTGTGTCAGCCACATACAGAATGCTGCGCCATAATCGTGATCTTCTGAAAGCATATCATCAAATCCAAGGCATTCCGATCCTTCCCCGACAAGTCCAACCGCGATTCTGTCCGCATATTCCGGAAACTGTTCCCGGATCATACGTTTCCCAAACTGTTCGTAATAAGCGCGCGCCAGTTCTATCCCTTTTTTTCGGTCTTTTTCGCTTTCTGGTCTTCTTTCATATGATTTACTTTCCACTGCAGAACACCTTTTTCTTGCATGCGCCGCCTTTTCCCGGAGGATTCCTGCTTCTTTTGGAAATCCCGCCGTCTCCAGCACCATTGCACAGTTTTCACAGGTAACTGCATAGGCATCATTTTCTCCATACGTATCTAAAATCATTCGGAGTGCCTTTGTATAGCTGTCAATTGCCTCTTCATATCTGCCCGCCAGATAATAGCCATGTCCACACGCAGAAAGTGCAGCTGCATAGTGTGGATCTTGTGTATTCCCTGCCTCATATAACACCAATGCCTTCTCCAGACAGTTTAAACCTTCCGAAATCTGCCCTGTTTTCAAATACAATTCTGCCAGATTCGTGTAAGTTGCCGCTGTCTCTTCCTTTGCATCTGCAGTTTGTAAAATGACGGAAAGCGCTTTTTGCAGACAGCTGAGCGCCTCTTCATGCGCATTTTGTCTCTCATAGGCCAAACTCATATTATTATAAAGCCCTGCAAATCTTGCATCTTCGGAAGGAAGACAGATACTGTAGATCTGCTCCGCCTCCCGGTAAGCTTCCAGCGCAGCTTCATACTGCCCCGCTGCCCGCAGTGCAGTCGCTGCGTTTACTAAAGTCGTTCCATGTTCTGCACTTTCCGACATGCCAAGCTTTCTGATCTGTTCCAATGCCTCCCGAGCATTCTGCACTGCCTCCTCATGTCTGCCAACACTGCGATAATACCCTGTCAGTTCATTTAACAGGATCAGCACCTCCTCCCCACTGCTTTTCTTCTGACTTTCTTCTTCTTTTGCCTGCATCAGCGCCTCTGTCAAGAACTGCTCCGCCTCCTGTATCTGATTTGTGGCAAACAGCTCATCCAACTGTCTTAACACTTCCTGTATCTGCATACATTTTCTTCCTTCTCTACCGGATTCTGTCCGGGAATCCTACTTTGCGCTGTACTTTCCGCAATGTCTTTGTCGCAAAATAGTTTGCCTTCTCTGCATTGTTCTTAATAATTCCATCGATAAATGCTTTATCTTTTTCTAACCTTGCGTATTCATCCTGAAGCGGTTTTAATACAGATACTACTGCTTCTCCAACTGCCATCTTAAAGTCTCCATACCCTTTTCCGTCAAATTCCTTTACCGTCTCATCTGGAGTCTTTCCTGTACATGCACTGTAAATATCAATCAGGTTTTTCACACCCGGCTGTTCTTCACGGTACAGGATCTGTGCTTCTGAATCTGTCACCGCACGTTTGCATTTGCGCATGATTGTATCCGGATCATCCATCAGATAAATACTTGCATTTGGATTCTCATCTGATTTTGACATTTTCTTAGCTGGATCCTGCAGACTCATAATCTTTGCTCCTACTTTTCCGACATATGGCTCCGGAATCGTAAATACATCTCCGTATACCCCATTGAAACGCTGTGCGATATCTCTTGTCAGCTCCAGATGCTGCATCTGGTCAATGCCCACCGGAACAACATCTGCCTGAAACAATAAGATATCGGCCGCCATCAGAACTGGATATGTAAACAATCCTGCATTAATATTATCTGCATGTTTTGCTGATTTATCCTTGAACTGTGTCATACGGTTCAATTCTCCCATATAGGTATAACAATTTAAAATCCATGCAAGTTCCGCATGTCCTGACACATGTGACTGATAATAAATACAATTTTTTTTCCGGATCAAGTCCTGCTGCAATGTAAAGTGTCAAAAGAGCACGTGCCCGCTTCCGAAGTGTCGCCGGATCTTGTCTTACCGTGATAGAATGCATATCCACCACACTGTAGAAGCACTCATATTCATCGCTTAATGTCACCCAGTTCTTAAGCGCCCCAAGATAGTTTCCAAGTGTCAGATTTCCTGTTGCCTGCATTCCGCTGAATAATACTTTTTTGTCATTGATCATTGTCTTTTCCTCCTAAATAAAAAACGCCCATAGCCAAAGCTAGGGACGTCGGTATTACGTGGTGCCACCCTGATTCATATCTTCCCGCATCAAACTTCCTGTTGTTTGCCAAGATATAACTCTTGTCTCTGTAACGTGAGAACACGGCTCCACTACTAAAAGGCTCTTGCCTCCGTTCATTTCGCATCTCCCAAATCCATTCGCTGTCACTTTCCATACCGGCTTCCACCATCCCCGGCTCTCTGTCATGTTCCATGGCAGTTACTACTTTTGGTCACTGATTTTATCTAAACTATCTGAATTACTGTAAGTCTAACATCTGCCCGCAGGAAAGTCAAGCAGACCTATCTTCTTTTCTATGATTCTTTTCTATGACTTTACCAGTCTTCAACCTCATCGTCATAATAGATAACTCCTTCTTCTATGACCTTTGCAATGCCATCCTTAATTTCTATCACAGATACCGCACAATTTTTCTGAACACCACTGTCCCAAAACTGCTCTACCCCGATTCCTTTCACCGTATCTAAAAGTGCCCGAAGCATTGCGCCATGCGTGGATAACGAATCGTCTTATTTTCATATGCTTTCTTCTCACAGAGATCTGCAAGAAACCCTTTTGCTCTTTTAAGCAGTTCTTCAAAACTCTCTCCACCTTCCGGAGCCTGATAACATGCTGGATCATCATAAAAATAATGGAACTTTGGATCCGGTATATTCATCTTCTCACCCTTGCAATAATACCCTTCCAAACATCCAAATCCCATCTCCGCCAGTCTCTCATCTTCCAAAAGAGGAATTTCTCTGCCTTCCAGCAAAATCTCGGCTGTCTCCTTTGCCCTCTTCAGAGGACTTGTGATTGCCAGATCAAACGAAAGATCTCTCAAATGTTTTGCCGTCTTTCTCGCAAGAGTCCTCCCGAATGTATTAAGCTCAATATCCGACTTTCCCTGTAGCTTTCTTTCCTTGTTCCAGTCTGTTTCTCCATGTCTGATTAAATATAGCTTCATTTGCTCACCAAACCTTCCTCTCCCATCTTTCCTGATTTTATTCTCATTGTATCACACTTTTTCCTCACTTGCACAAAAAATCAAAAGCATTATAATGGAATGAATCAAACACTGGAGGTAATACAATGGAAAAAATCACAAGTTTTACAATCGATCATAACAAACTCGTTCCTGGACTCTATGTCTCCCGGAAAGATCATGTAGAAGGAGCAGTCATCACTACTTTTGACATCCGCATGACCAATCCAAATGAAGAGCCTGTCATGAATACCGCTGAGATGCACACCATAGAACATCTTGCCGCCACCTTTCTCCGCAACCACTCCGTGTATGGCAAGAAAACTATCTATTTTGGTCCAATGGGATGTCGTACCGGTTTCTATCTGCTTCTTGCCGGAGATTACCAGTCCTCAGACATTGTCGATCTGATGCGGGAACTTTTTGTATTTATTGCAGACTATTACGATGAAGTGCCTGGAGCAAGCGCCAAAGACTGCGGAAATTATCTGGACATGAACCTTCCGATGGCACGTTTTCTCGCAAAAAAATATTTGAATGAAGTCCTCACAGACATTCAGGAAGAACAATTATATTATCCTGAATAGCTATATGAAAATGAAAGCAGACATGTTCTGTCAAATACTCATTCCTGTTTTTTAACCCGAATAAGTACTCTGACAGAACATGTCTGTTTTTTCACAGTATTTTTCTAAAATAACCTATATGATCTTACAATCCAATTTAATGCATACCTTTTTTCAGCACATTTTCCCTGATGTACAAATAGGTAGCCTCCTCCCCCTGCTCTGCCAGCATCACAAGAAGTGTCTCTAACAGTTTCTGGGTTTCCGGATGCATCATTTTTTCATATCCGCTACCACTCTCATAATATTCCAATGCACTCCGATTGGTATATTCGTCTTTTTTATAAACTTTACAGGCCGCAATCCGATCTACAAACATCTCGACGACATATTTTTCCGGCATTTTCATACCGACCAAACCGCTCTCTCCGTCCAAGGCATAATCAATCCAGTATTCATAGTGATGACGGTTTCGTCCTTTATGATGCAGCCATGCAGAAGAGTATCCTATCGCCTCCCGCTCAGCATTGTTCGGACTTCTCGTTCCCTGATAATATTTTGCTCCGATTCTGAATTCCGTCCAACTATATTTTGACAGATCATGGAGAACGCCCTGGCGGTATAGTCCAAGCCGGAAACACTCTCTCATCACCAGCAATTTATGATATGTAATTGTACAAAAATGTCTCCATGCATTTCCCATTTTGTTCATCCCTACCTTAATGCTTCTTATTATCAAAGCCCAATACTTTACAATATCTTAATATATCAGCAGACCTATTCCAAGCAACACAAGTAAGTGTAGTGGATAAAATAAGTAAAATACATAATTTCATCTTCGGTCCCTGTTCTCCGTTGTATAGAAGAATAAACGGCAGCGCCAGCACCGCAAACGCCTGGATATATCCCATCAGTAAAATATTGACTGCAGCTAACCGAAAGACACACCAATAACTTTTCTTTTTCACGGAAATGCCCAAAAACAACAAAATGAGCAAGAAGTCCCCATCGAACTGTAATCCGTCCTCAAAAACTCTGCAAACAGCATAAATAGGATGACCATCAAAAAGTTTAAAACAGCTGGATACCGTTTCGTCAGATAGTAAAGCATAACCAACCCTATGAATAATGTGAAGAATACATTTTGGTGTGTTCCGTCTAAAATCCTTCCATAGAACAAAAGATCAAATGGAATCTCTGAGATCAATGCAAATAATCCTATTCTTGTCATATACCAAATCACGTCATGTGTATGCATAAACCCTTCCACCAGAAGAAAGCAGAAAATCGGGAAAGCAATCCTTCCGATGATTCTCAAAATCGGATATTGCGGAAGCAGCACCGCTCCCACATGGTCGATGAGCATCGTTGTAATTGCAATCATTTTCAGCCAAAAAGAATTCAATCCTATTTTTTTCGTCATTCCATTCATATACTTCTTGTTCCTCTCATTGTTTCTTTGGGACATCCCTGCAACAAAAGCCGCCACACTGCGTCCTTCCAAAATTATACTTCTTTTTCCTTCGATCAAAAGAGGCTGTTCATAGAATCCTTCTTCAGTCGACATCACCTGATACCATGCTTGATCTTTCGGTAAAGCTGGAAGGGCGAAAGAATGTGCGATCCAGTGCATATTATAGAGAAGAAAACAGTTGCTCTCTTTCTTTGGACTTCCACTGTATAAAATTCCAAGCTGCCTGCTCGACGCCTCCTGTTGGATCTGCCACGCCGCCTCTCCATGATAGGAAATATCAGGAATACCGCTGCCACTTCGGTCTGTTCCCGTCAGCGCTTCCTTCTGGTGGAGTATGCCATGCTTTTTCCGAAAAGCAATCAACTCTTTGACATAGTGAAAAAATGATTTTTCTCGCTCCAGTTCTGCTCCAGTCTACCCACCCGGTCTCATTATCCTGACAGTAGACATTGTTATTTCCACCTTGACTGTTTCCAAATTCATCTCCTGCAAGAAGACAAGGTGTCCCCTGTGCAGTCATTAAAAGAAACATCGCATTTCTCTTCTGTCCCTGCCGCAGTTTCACTATCTGCTTTTTGCGTGTCTTTCCTTTCTACCCCACAATTCCAGCTACTAA
>ENA-OQCW01000720-OQCW01000720.1-human-gut-metagenome-genome-assembly--contig:-NODE-720-length-16866-cov-2.922218_pt1 | contig 16866 bp, 11 predicted proteins | sample MGYA00242767_ERZ504593 | MGnify/ENA primary metagenome ERZ504593 (study PRJEB26092, sample SAMD00036307) | human gut metagenome | host: Homo sapiens | study: EMG produced TPA metagenomics assembly of... | reverse complement strand
AATGTCCCTTTTTTCCAGCGGCGTAAATCGTCCAAACGAGTTCCTTCACCCATTAATTCAACGCGGCGTTCACGGCGGATTTCCCATAGTAACGGATTTACATCTTGATCTCTGTCAGGATCAAAATCTGTGGTAATATCTGTCAAGACCATATCGGCCACGTGAGCACGTTTTCTCAGTTTATTAATAGTTTCATCTGCTATAGATTGATCGAATTGCCCTAGTTCATACATTGCTTCGGCATAATTCAACAGTATCTCACCGAGTCTGAATAGGGGAGCGTCTGTAGTACAAACTCCATTGGCAGTGCTGGCATCGGTATGAGTATTATAGTATTTCCATACCCAGAAACCCATTTTGGCTGGCATTCCATCCCTGTCCCCAATTGACATTTTTGAAATGAGGTTGCCCTTTGGTTATAAAACCTTTGAAATTAGATGTCGGCAACCGGTGATAAGTTTCTTTAGAAATTGTTGCCATCAAGTCAATATATTCACGTTCAGAGGGATTGTCTGTGAACTTCCATTGAGTGGTAGAGGCACTTGCTAGACTTACCATATAGGGAGGACATACTGTGTGATATAAACGATAATCCCGGTTGCGGAACTGTGCATATACATCTTTATCACCTCCGTATGTGGAACTGTTTTTGATAGGATGTCCGTCACTGCACAAATAACTGTCTACAGCATCTTTGGTTGCTTCTATTTGTGATTCGCCGGTTCTTACCATACGTGTGAGCCCATGGCATAGCTGGCTGGTAGCATACTCTTTGTATAGAATAATTCCATTTATGCCATCTAAAGACTCTGAGTTGAAAAGTTCTTCATAGTTGGGATGTAGGGTAGTATATTTATTCATGACTTCCTTGGAAGCCCGTGTACATTCTTCTAAATAGGTTGTGGCATTTTGTAGGGCATGATATTTTCTCCATGTACCTTCAAATAAACAAAAACGGGAAATTAATGATTGTACTACAGCTCGATTGATCGTATTATTGCCATCTCCGTCTACCTTGATATGTTCTTCTGCATATTTCAAGTTATTCAGAATATTTTGGGCTACAACATCCCGTGGGTCTCTAGGGGAATATAGTTCCTCGCTGTCTTCTGATAAAGCATGTTCTACCCATGGTAAATCTCCATATAGAGATAGCATTTTAAAATATTTATAAGCGCGAAAAAAATATCCAACACTTCTCCAATGTGCTTTTTCTGCATCATTCATGGATGACTGGTCTATATTGTCCAACATTAAATTCACCCGGCGGATATATTCATAGTCCCATGAATCAGAAGACGCAGGTACCTTAGCTTTCTGATACGCCCATTGACTTTCATTGCCTGAGACATGCTTGATCATATTGTCAGCTTCATAATCTCCTTTAAAAATCTCATCAGTTTGTCCTGTTTTATATGCATAGCCGAAAAAGACGTTATACAGTCCCCAAGCGTAAGTCTTGAAGTTTTCATATGATCGGAAAGAGGTTAATTCCGTTTGTTGATCTTTGGGATATACCTCCATAAAATCATTATTTAAACAAGAATTCATCAACAGGAAGAGTCCTACTCCTACTATATATTTTTTCATAATGTCAGCTTTTATTATAAACTTAAATTAATACCAAATGAGAATTGACGCATATAAGGATAAGTAAATCCACGTTGTCCCAAATTGTCTGTTACTACACGTTCAGCATCTATCCCTTTGGGCAGATGATCAAATGTAAAGAGGTTTTCTCCACTAAAAAATACTGATAAGTTAGTAATACCCAGTGGCTTGATCAGTTTTATGGGGAAGGTATATGATAAACTGATATTGCGTATGCTCAAATACGCCCCATTTTGCAAAAAACGGGTTTGTGTTTTTTGATTGGCTTTAGTATTTCCTTCTGCCTTTTCATATAAACGTGGAAAATAACTATTTGTATGTTCTGGAGTCCAGTAATTCAATTGAGAGTCAAACAAAGTTGAGTAAGCATCGTAATGTGGATAGAATAGCTCATTCATAAGCCAAAGATCCCGTTTGCCGACTCCTTGTAAAATAAATGACAATGAAATACCTTTCCATGCTGCGCCACCACGAATTCCGTACTGATATCTGCGAGTATCATTACCGATAATATGAGTATCGCCTGGTTCGTTTGACGTGTTTTTACCATTGTTTATAATACCATTTCCATCAAAATCCACATAAAGTATATCTCCCGGATTGGGATTATAACCTTCCATTTTGGGAATATTGTTTTTTTAACTTTCCTTGACTGTCAAAATCTTCGGTAGTATATAAGCGGTCTGTAGTATACCCCCATATTTCACCTAATTCCATTCCTTTTCGGTAAATCAGATTGCCATCCGAATCTTTTCCTAGTAAGCCTACCTCATTGTCGTATTTTGTGATTTTCGTACGCGAGTCATATAGGTTAAAACCTAAATAATATTGCACATTGCCGATACGGTCATTCCAATCCAAGGATATTTCCCAACCTTTGGCGCGTAAATCGGCAGAGTTTTGTAATGGGGCTTTGGCACCCAATACTCCTGGAAGTTCCATACCTGGAGCCAACATTCCTTTTGTATCCCGTTGGTACCAATCAAATACAACATTTAGGCGGTTATTAAACAGCCCTAGGTCAAACCCGAAATCCAAAGTACTAACTTTTTCCCAAGTGAAACTATTGCTGACTAGAGCTGGAGGGGCCAATGTTGTAGTAGCTTGTCCGTTTACAACCCAATTAGCCAATGGAGAATCCATGCCAGGAATAAAAGCATAAGGTTCTATACTTTGATTACCGATATTACCATAAGAACCTCTCAATTTTAAGTTAGAAAGAAAAACTTTACTCCATTCCATAAATTGCTCTTCACTGACACGCCAGCCTATGGAAACAGAAGGAAAGAAGCCGAAACGATTTTCTTTAGGGAATTTCGAAGAACCATCATAACGCCCGTTTGTTTCGAGTAAATATTTACCGGCATAAGAGTAATTTATCCTATAGAATACTCCTCTGACATGGTATTCCTCAAATTCATCACTGTTTTTATAATCTCCTGTAGCTTGTGATAATGAGGGTAAATCTTCGTTAATCATATCTGTGCGTGACGCTTTCATCATCTTATAGGCATTGCTTTCCTGATTGAAACCAGCCATAATTCCAATGTCATGTTTACCTAATGTTTTGTTGTAATTGGCATATACATTAAAAGCATTATAATTGGTCGCCCGATTTTCTATTTCATATTTCGAATTTGAAACAGACTGTTCCTTGCGGAAGTTAGCTCCGTGAGCATAATTAAATTTCTTATCGAAAGTTGTGATTTCTCTAGTCTTTCTATTAAATGTATATTCACCGATTATTTTCAGATCTTTGAACGGAGTAATAGTCAGCTTGCCAAAGATGCGTAAGTCGTTTCTGTCATTTTCTTTAGGTGCTGACAGATTAATGAAATTATGAGGAGTATTGATAGGCAAGATTTCACCGTCTAGTTCCATATTACCTAATGGAAAATAAGATGGAAAGGCTACTGCTGCTCCCCAAATACCATAAGAAGCTGAAGTATAGGGAAGTTCTGAATGTGAATTCGCATATTTGATGTCTAATTCCGGAGTAATCCAGGAATGAATATCGGAACGGATGTAAGATGATATATTATAACGTTTGTATGAGTCTTTATCTGTAACAAGAATTCCGTTTTGATCCACCATCCCAGCTGACATTCTGTAAGATATTGATTTATTACCTCCTCCAACAGAAATATTATGTGTTTGTTGAAAACCTGTTTCCATCATATCGTTTAAGAGATCCGTTTCTTGTAAACTGTATCGAAGTCCGTCTACTACGGCATAACCGTCAGGATAATTGCCTGAATTAGTATCATATTCTTTCAATAACTCCAACCAGGTATCTACATTTTGTCCTGTTTGATATGATACTGTTCCCATATCTTTATAAGCTTGTACTGTTTGTAACGGAGTTGCTTTGTGGGGTAAATTACTAGGCTTACTGAATGAGAAGTTATTAGAGTAGTTGATAGAGAAGCGAGTGTCTTTCATTCCCTTTTTAGTGGTGACTAGGATAACTCCGAATGCAGCGCGTGCACCGTAAATAGCCGATGATGCGGCATCTTTCAATACAGAGATAGATTCAATATCATTAGGATCCAGCATATTTATGTCCATCTCTACATTGTCAACTAATACGAGCGGGGCACCTTCATTGATGCTGTTTACTCCCCGGATATTGAAAGACATTTCAGCACCGGGTTGGCCTGATGTACCTGTTACTTGCAATCCCGGCATTGCTCCCATCAGTACATTACTTACCGAAGTAACAGGCCGATCCCCCAATATTTCATCCATTTTTACACTGCTTACTGCTCCTGTCAGGTTGGCCTTTTTTTTAGTACACCGTATCCGACCACTACTACTTCTTCTAAAGTTTCAGTATCTTCTTTTAAAACAATATTTAGTTCTTTTTTATTTCCGGTTGTTTCATTTCCAGTGAGGCATATCCAATGTAGGAAATTTGCAATGTCGCATCGGTTGAGGCATCTAGTACAAACCGTCCGTCTATATCTGTAATCGTGCCTATAGATTGTCCTTTAATTTTTACGTTAGCACCTATAATCGGTTCGCCATTCACATCTTTAATGATGCCGGATATTTTTTTTGTTTCAGATGATTTTACATTGCCGGTTTGCTTGTCCGAAATAACGATTGTTTTAGGTGAAACAATACTATATTCTAGATTTCTGTCTTTTAAAGCTTGATTCAGAACGGTAGTGACCGAAATATTTTCCGCTGATATCGAAATATTTCGGTCAGCATCTAGAACAACACTACGATAAGAAAAACGATAGGGCGTTTGATTCTCGATAATGTTAAAGATCTCTTTTAATGATACATTTTTTACGTTTATCGTTATTAGTTTTTCCTGTGCCATAGATTCGAATGTACAGAAAAGAAGCAATAACGAAAACAAAGTGAACAACTTCAGTTGTGCGTGTTTGTTTTTCATACGATAGTAAATTTTAGATTAATGTTAGGCCCTGTGGGCATTGTCGTAAGTAAAGACAATGTATTTTTATAGAAGTACCGAAGATAAGATATGTTATAAAGCATACAAAACGAAGCCGCTTTCTCTCAATTTAGAAAGAAAGTCGGTTTTGATATTGATTGGATTTGATTCAAATGTCAGTCAAAATAATTTCTTTGCCTTTGATTTGCGCCTTAAGATGATAGGACTTTTCAATTACTTCCAGCACTTCGTTTAAATTGGTAAGAGGTAGTGTACCGGTAAAAGTGTCGGTGGGACAGTTTTTACAGGTGATGTTGATTCGAACATTATAGCTTTGTTCAATAGTATGGATGACTTCAGAGAATTTAGTATTTCTGAATATCATGTTGCCATGTCTCCATGCTGATATTTTTTGGGTGTCCTCTTCTGCAATGATGAAAATATTACCTGTTGATTGGTCTAATATTGCCTTTTGTTTCGGGTGAAGGATTACATTCTTATGACTTTGAGTTGCACCAAGCCATACGCTTCCTTCCTCTAGGGCCAGTTCGGCTGTTTTATGATCCTTTCGTACTAAAAGATTAAAAGTAGTTCCCAGTACCTTTACTTGTAGTCCTTGGGCATCTATGATAAAAGGTACTTCCTTGTTTTTATCGATCTGAAAATAACCTTCTCCATCAAAGCTGATTTTCCTTTCTTTTTTGTTATAGGTTTGGGGGAAGTATGCTAACCTGGATTCTGAATTCAGAGAAACAGCGGTGCCGTCCGGAAGAGTGACACTTGCCCGTTCTCCTCGAGCTGTACAGACAATCATTTCTTTGGTGGCAATTTGTCTGTTCTCATAATACAGATAGCCGGAAAGTATAATGAATACAGGCAATAATATAGTAGCGGCAATCTGGATTATACGACTAAAATCGAAGCCATTGCTTTTTCTTCTTTTATGGAATTTTCGATCTGTGCCTTTATTTTGTCTATTTGTTTGTCGGGAACGGAAGTGACATCAATTTTTTCATTCATCCAAGTTTGATACATTTCTTCCCCTATTTCATAGTCCGACATGGATTTAATTCTATTTCTGAGTTCCTGTAACTCCGCCGGGGATAGTTCGTCATTCCTATATTTGGTTTCAAGTTTCTTCATTTATTTTTTTCTATTTATGACATCCATTTATGTTGATAGTACCGAATTTTATTTTCTAATTAATAAAAAGTAACATTAGAAGTAACCATATTTTGTTTAATTTCTCCTTTAGGGTCTTAAGTCCTAGTGAAAGCTGGTTTTTTACGGTTTGTTCGCTTAAAGAAAGTTTTTCTGCTATTTCTTTATTGGATAACTGTTTGAACCGGGATAGACGAATTACTTTTTGCTGAGTGTCTGGGAGCTTTTCTATTGTTTTGAGGAATCTGAATAGGAATTCATTATATTCCAGCTTGTAATGAGTGTCCTCGGTTGACAGGGTATCTATATGATAAATGTATTCTTCATATATGGGATGGTTTATTTTCTGACGGTATGCATTGATGAGACGGTGTTTAGCCATAATAAAAAGTAGAGAACGTAATGTTTCATCTTGTCTTATATTTATACGGTTAGACCACAGTTTTACAAAAACCTCTTGTACGATTTCCTCTGATTCTTCGGAAGATTTGGTAAATTGTAAACTATAAGCATACAGGCGTTTGGAGTACATTTGATAAATTTTGTCAAATGCCTTATGCGATCCTTGTTTTAAGTCATGAATCAAGTGTCGTTCTATATTTTCTATGTGCTCTTCCAAGATATATGGTGTTACCTAAATGTGGATTAATCCCATAATATTCGTTTGCAAAGATAATCATTATGTATTTCTCTTGTGTATCTCTAGAACTAATTTTGTATGATATCTGAATATGTCTTTTAATTGTAAGAAATAGGTTCAATAGTAATTTTTTCTTGTTTTAAGACTAATTCTCTTCCTTATATTCAAACCATTGGTATGATGCTTTATTTATCGATTGTTTTCCATTACTTGTCGCATATATTCCGACTCCCGTACCATTAAAGCGGTTGACCTTATTATCCGACACAGCATCTACACTTTGTACCTCTCCCACTTGATAAAGCATATCATTTGACAAACCGGCATAGAATGTTAATGTAGCTCCTTTGGCTACCAAGCGTAATATGACAGATTTTTCCTTCCAAGGCAGTGTCGCAATTATTGTTTTTTTTGCCTAGAAGTACTTTTGTCAAACGGATTTCATTCTTTCCTTTCAGTAATGAATAATAGCCTTTAGCTGTACGATACAGAACCAAGCCCGCCCATTCGTTCACCCGACGGGTGGAGAAACTCATTGTCGTGGTGGCAGAAAAATTATGGGAATGTACACGGCGCAGAAGCATGGAGGGACATACCAGACTGTCCGCCATCTCAGGTCGGAGAGACAAAAACAAGTTGCCATCGGCAAAATGATGGAAAGGTTGCTCAGGGATACGCATTGTAGCCCATTCCGGTGATAAAGCAGAATTTTCAAAATCATTCTGTTTATCTGTCTTCGACACCGGCGTCCATGGTAAAGGTGGACGTTTCAACCGGTTTCCGATAACACCAATGCCGGGATTGAAGATAGGTTCACCGTTTTGAAAACTCACCTCACAAAGAAAGGTTTCGCGTCCTAAAGGCACCAGTCCTCCTTCCACAATTCGTTTACCGAGAAACACAGCATACCAATCTCCGGTCGGTGTCTGTACCAGATCGGCATGTCCGAGAGACTGCACAGGGTAGTCCTTGCCAAGATGGCGGTGTGTCAATACGGGATTGACGGTACAAGGTACATACGGTCCCCAGAGGGATTTAGCAGTGAGGGCGGTAACAGCATGGTTATAATCCGAACCACCCTCGGCCATCAGCAGCAGATAGCGGTTGTCTATTTTATATAAATGAGGTCCTTCGGCGTACTTTGCATTAGCCGCATGACCATAGGCCAATGTCTTCCGTTCTCCGACCAAACGTCCTTTCTGAAGGTCCAGCTCCTGCATCCATACGGCACACTGGGCCGGCCATGTGCTCTTAAAATCCCAACGGTCGCCTGTATAATAGCAGCGTCCGTCCTCATCAAAGAACAGGGAGGGGTCGATACCGGGAGCATCTTTCAGCCACACCGGATCCGACCAGGGACCAGCCGGATTCTTGGCTGTCATATAGAAATTGCCACCACAGCCGTGAGCTGTGGTGATGAGATAGAATGTTCCATTATGATAACGCAAAGTGGGGGCCCAGATGCCGTCATTATCCGTCATACCGTTAAAGTCGATAGCCTTGGGATTGGTTAACGCATGACCGATAAGCGACCAGTTAGCCAGATCACGGCTGTGATAAACAGGAATGCCGGGAAACCATGTGAACGATGAGGTGACTAGATAATAGTCTTCCCCTACCCGGCAGATAGAGGGATCGGGATGGAATCCCGTGCGAATGGGATTGGAAATGGAATCCGGGACAAGGGTTTCCCCTATCATTCTTACACACAAAAGGACGGTGGTTAATAGTAAAATAAATCTTTTCATTTGTAAATATTAAGCGTTTTACTTGAATAAAACAAATTAAGGAAAGACAAATTAGTTTTTTTCAAATATTGGAAAAGAGATGGAACTTTTCCCAAATTTTGTGACGTAGCAAGAGCAATACCACGTTGTTTATTCTCATTTACGGCGCAATAAAAATGGTAAACAATTCCATTCCATTTTATAACATATGATTTATGCGCATAACGCCTATCATATTCTTCTGATGGAAAAACTAAATCTTCCCCTTCCCATTTTGTCCAATGGACCAAATCATATGAGCAGGCAAATGTATTAAATGCTCCATATTTACGTTTTTTCCAAAAAGCTCCAAAATAAAACATCACATATACATCATCTATTTTTTGAATAACACCGTCACCTGTAATGCCCTCATTATGGTCAATAACAGGATTATTCACATATCTATGCCAATGTATCATGTCATTAGAAAGAGCTATTCCAATACGTTCCGCTTTTATATTATTCTTAGGATTGACTCCCGCTGCATTATAAAACATCACAAAAGGAAATCCCAATTTTTTTTTCTTATCCTTTATTACAAATGACTTATATTGAGTTATTTTTTCCCACCATGCTGCAGAACTATCCCGTGGAGAAAGAACAGGTTTGTCAAAGACTTGCCATTCATGTGCTTTAGTAATATCTCCTATGGTATAAGCAGTACCTATTTGGAGACATCCTCTTTCGTAACCTGAAATTTCTCCACCAAAATAAGACATCCAATATTTACCATCAAACTTTTCTGGTTCATAACTTCCTCCCCATTTGTAATCAATTAAAGCAATATAACCTGCTCGTTGATTTTTATCCCAACGCTTACTATTAGCATCAGGGAATGATAAAATGTGTCCCATTTTCTTCCAATTTAGTAAATCGTCACTTACTGCAAGGTGGGTTTCATAGCCGCGCCCTCCTTTATTCTGTTGTCCGTCATAGACTATATACGACATATACCATTTCCCTTTTATTCTAAATATGGTAGGGCAATCTATCAAATGTTTGTTATCGGTAGGTACAACTACCATTCCATATTTATAAGGAGTCTTTACTTCTTCATAAATTTGTTTCATTACTTTTTCAGGAATAACATTTTTTTGTTGAGCCATACTAGGTAACAGCATAGTAATAAATAGTAAAATAAAAAATAACTTTTTCATGAATTATAACTTTAAAAGAGATAGTGGTCATTTAGAACTCTTTTTAGGGCCAAATGGCCATTCCTATATTAGTTAAAATATGGATATCTCATATCATTTTACTCAGTGATCTCCTCATTTAATTTTAGATGATTGAACATTTACCAGCTATACCCTTTAAGGAAGGGGCGTTCCGGAACCCTTAATGGAAGAGTGGCATCTTTATAAAATATTTTGGCTGCGGAATGCTGCAAAGTATTTTTGCTCCGTGGAAGAAGTAATATCCGTCCTTTCTGGCCATGCAAATCTTGTAAAGGTAACATCTGACATGGATTAATAAATTTAGACCCATAACCAGCTACGTGTACATTTTGAGATAATATAATATTGCCGTGCATTTTATCCACACCGATATTGCCAAGTTCATCCCATACTATTATTCCAGTTTCATCGGAGGAAGACAATAAAGATAGCTCTACATGACTTCGATTACCGGAAAATCTATAATCATCTTTATGCAGGCTCCATATTCCCCGTTCATTATGTTTGGTCTTTCCCGGAACAGAGCTGTATATTCCTTGTCCTAACCAGTGAAATGTGTTGATTTGTGGACTCATCATTAAGGTCAAACCACATTCTGTTAATTTACCACGTGCTTTAGGCGATGCTGTCAATATATAATCAATGGCTATAACTCCATTGTTATGCACAAGAATAGTAACCTCACCATTAATATATTGTCCGATACTGTCCACACGGTTCCATTGACAGTTTAGCTTCGTTTCACGTCCCTCTGCTGTATTATACACTTTATAAAACTTTATTTCCGGTTTCAATATATAAGGTTCCCAGCAAAACATATTAGATGATGTTCGGCTTTCTAATACTTGTGAAAATTCACGTCCAACGCGCAAATAAAATGGTGATTGCATTAGTACGTTATCATTCCTTTTATCTTTAATAACCAAATCTCCTTTACCGGTCACTGTAACTGTCATCTGTTTATCGGGTATGGCTGAAAGAATGACATGTTTATACTCTTTCATTCCCAAATTGACAGGAAGTGCCCGTTCATAGATGGAAGTTCCTTTTTCATCTACAACAGATACACATAACATTACATCATTATACAGTATATTTGAGGGAAGATTTGAAGGAATTTCAAATCTTTCTTTTGCTTTAGGTGATGCCTCTAATGAAATACTTCCGGAAGCCACTTGCCTGTTAAGATTCTGTAAAGACCAATGCAAACTATAACCTTTCAGTGTACGGAAATCATAGTTGTTTTGTATGGTTAACTGCAAAGGATATTGTAACGTATCTTCCATGATTTGTACAGGACTATATAATTTACGCACTAACCAATAATCTTCCTGCGGAGTTCCTTCTGCGTAGATGATTCCATCATTTGCCTCTTTATTACGTTCAAGCGCACCCGGAGGGTTGATATATCCATAACTGTCCAGATAATGAAGTGAATCCAGCATGATTCCTTTTAGCCAAGAATATTTAGGAGCTTTAGTCACAGCAGCTCCATCCATCCAACACCAAATGGCTCCGCCGGCAAATCCAGGAGTATCTAAAATACGTTCCCATTTTTGTTCAAACTCTCCAAAACCAAGACCTAAGGAATGGGCATATTCTGTTTGAAGAAAAGGAAGTGTAGCCTTTTGAGCCACTATATCCAACTGCTTTTCATTCAAATAATGTCCCATTAATACGTTAATATCCGGATGAGGATTTTCCATCATTTTCATCATGACGCCTATTGTCTGAGGGAAACCGCGAAGACGGGTCGGATCTATTTCCTTTACTAATGTTGCAACAGAACCTGCAACAGTCTTGTTTTCATTGCCCAATGACCAAATAATTACACTCGGATGGTTTTTGTCACGAGCAATTGTTGTAGCTGTGCGTTCTTCTATCTCTTTATTATACTTGCTGTCTATAAGGTATTCTCCACCTCTTGAAGCTAAAGGGATTTCATTGCAAACGTAGAAGCCCATTTCGTCACAAAGATCATAAAATGCCGGGTGCATAGGATAATGAGCTGTACGGATAAAATTTATATGTGCCTTCTTCATTTGAAGGAGCTGCTTTTGCCATTCTTCCATTGTATAAGCACTGCCTAAATAAGGGTGGACTTCACTTGCACATACACCACGTAGCCGTATCGGCTTTCCGTTTAATGTAATTTCACGACCAACCGATTTGACTTCACGCAACCCCACACGACGAGAAATACGATGTAAAATATTACCTTTAGTATTACATAAGCAAGCCTCGAGTATATATAGCACTGGGGTTTCCGCTGTCCATAAACGTATATTGGTAAGATGTTTTTTTATTTCGCATGTACCATTTTCAGATACAGTTTGCTCAAAATCAGATATCTTCTGACCATTTTCATCCTGAACAGATAATCGGAGTATGGCTTTGTCTATATTTCCTTGCGTTTGTACACGCACCTGAATATCAGCTTCGTTGTCCATGCAGTTCTCAGAAATAAAGGTTATGTCTTCAATATATTGATGTGGTAACGTGAATAATGTGACATCTCGATTGATGCCGCAAAAAGTCCAATTATCCATCGTGTCAAACTTCCAAGCAAAACTCCGAGTCGTTACTTTCACGCACAAAGTGTTATTGCCTGTCTGCAAAAATGGAGTTATATCGAAATTACAGGGATTAGAACCACTACCGTAATTTCCTGCAAATTGCCCATTAACCCAACATTCATATCCCATGTGAACTCCGTCAAAACGGAGTACGACACGTTGTTTTTCCCAATTGGAAGGAATTGAAAAACGAGTGCGATATAATCCCATGCATGCTGTTAAATCATGTCCATATTCAGGTTGCTTAAAACCTTGAGGTTCCCAGTTTCCTGGTACGTGAATTTCATTCCAGTTAAGATCATTAAACTCACTTTTTATCCATTCATCGGTATGACGCTTTGCAGAGAAGGCAGCATCATAAATTTCCATGTGCCATTTAATGACATTACACCAGGTGAGCCAGTCTGAGCTGATGGCAGTATTGTAACGGGCAAGATATGTTGGGCAGCTAGTCGAGCACTAAATACAAATAAGAAAAAGTAAAAAAATTAACGTATGATTTCATATTTGATTATTTATTATTTACAAAATTAAGGATTGATAAAAAGAGTCTGTTAATTAACGACCAACAGACTCTATTTAAATGGTTTATCAAATTAGATAGGATAATTGGGATCGGATATATTATCAGGATTTTGTTCTAAGGCCGGATTTGAATCCAATGAAGTCTGGGGAATCTTCCACAAGAATGACTGTTGTGGAACAAATTGCAATTTATCATACAAATAATACCCTAGATCAAAATATTTGCGTACATGTTCATATACATTTTTACCCAGCCGATTAGTACGCAGCTCGTCAAAATACAATTGTCCCTCCCCCAACAGTTCCCATGAACGTTCTTGATACACGGCTTTATCAAAATCTTCCTTTGAAAGCCCTGATGTTACGGGAGTGGGTAATGAGCGTTGATGTACTTCATTTAATTTTTCATAGGCATCAGATGTAGGACCGTTCAGATAATTTTCTACTTCTGCATAATTCAGAAGAACATCTGAATAGCGAATTAAAATAAAGTTTGCTTTGGCACAACCGCTGGTGTAGGCAGCTTCGGTACGATCGTAGAATTTCACATTTCCAGGACCTGAAGTGAGCCATCCACCTGTTACACCTCCATAAAAGCCATGATTTTCGGGAACCCAATAGCGTTTTTCTCCTGCATCAGTTAAGTATTCCGTAAGCATACATGACAGACGTGTGTCTTCAGGCAGATAAGAAAAATAAGCTTGATGAGAAACTGATGCACGATGGTATTGTTTACTGCCTAATGACTTTTGTGTATCCATAACGCCAAAGTATAAATGTAACTCATTGTTGGCATTAGTTCCGAATTGACATTCAAAAAGTGATTCTTTTGTGTTTTTTTGCAGCTTCTTCTACATACCAGTACCATAGGTCTTTATAATCAGGTAAAAGTTCATATTCATGTGAATCGATGACTTCGCCCAGGTATTTCTTTGCTTGCTGAAAATCGGATGTATTGTTATTATTCATACAGCCACGTGTTAAATATACATCACCCAATAATGCTTGTGCGGCGCCTTTGCTTGCCTTGTAGTAGGCACCGCTTCCCCACTGTGAACGAGTGGGCAGATTAGCTATGCAATATTCCAAGTCTTGGATAATATAGTCATAAGTCTCATCAGCGGTTTTACGAGGAATTTCAAGCCCATCCAATCCGGAAGTATATGATTCTGGAATAGCCAATCCACCATAAATACGTAACATAGTGAACATGGTGTAAGCACGTATAAAACGTACTTGTGCATAAATTTGTGCCCGTGTTTGTTCTGCCATATCGATTCCTTCACCACGTCCCAGTATTACATTGGCACGATTGATCACATCATAACCACTATCCCAAATTTGGAAATTATAAGTGGTTGACTGGTTTACATTTTGCCATGCATTCAAAGCTTTTGAATTTTGTTTGGTATGTCCCGGAGAGTAATGCTCAGTCATAATTTCTAATTGGTATATTAAAGCCCAATTGGATGCAAATGAGCGGAAACCGGCATAAACACCGGTCAATGCAGTATTCAGTTGTTCTTCTGTTTTGTAATAACTTCCTGGGTCAATGAATGTATAAGGAGTCTCGGTTAAATCTGTACATCCTGCAAACATAGAAACAAAAATAGCCAGTACTGTTGTTTTTATACTTTGGCATCTTATTTTGGATGCATCTATATGGAAAAATAATGATCTCATATAATTGTTAATTTAATGATTACTTAAAATTTAGCATTTACTCCAATGGTTATGGTCTTGATCCAAGGATTACTTGTATCACCATTCTCAGGATTATACCCTCTATGGTTGGCAAAAGTGATAAAGTTCTGTAAGTTCACGAAAGCGCTGATTCCCTTTATTCCTTTAATACCTTTGATTGGATTATTTCCAAAATCATAAGAAAGAGCGATACTTTTGATAATAAAATAATTCCATCCACTATTGCTTCTGTCTGATAAGTATAGGTTAGAGGCTCCCGCTCTAGGGAATGTACCGTTAGGATTAGATGGACTCCACATACGTTCATAGGCGTATTTTGATGGTAGGCAGCAACGATTATCTGTTTGGTTTTCACCTACCAATAGATAATTAAAACTATCTCCATATCCATGAATTCCGATCTTCATATCTGAGTTTGAAGCACCAACTGCGGCAAAATCGTGCGCTCCTTGCCCTAAAATATCTAAATGAAATTTTTTATATTCAAGGTTTAGAGCCACCCCATAAAAGAAGTTGGGTTCTGTTTCACCAATATTGATTTGGTCTTTAGCGGTTATTGCTTTATCATCATCAATATCGGCATACATTTCATCTCCTAGTTGGGCAGTCGGAACAATCTTTTGATAAGCTGCTAATTGCTCTTCTGTCTTAATAATTCCTTCTGATTTTAATCCATAAATAGAAAGTAATGATTCACCGACTTTCAAATATTTACTTAGACCTAAACCAGACGTAACGGTTATTGACTCTACATCATTATACAGCTCTTTAATTTCATTTTTGTTCTTACTTATATTGACAGTTGCATCCAGTTTGAAATCTTTTGTTTCAACAATGCGCCCGGATAATGCTATTTCCACCCCTTTATTGCTGACAATACCAATATTGCTCAACATAGTGGAAAAGCCGGAAGTAGAAGGAATAGGTACATCATATAACAAATCTGAAGTACGGCGGGAATAATAATCGACATTCAGATGAATTCTATTCCATAATGACAAATCGAAACCTAGATCGAACTGTTTGGTGCGTTCCCATTTTAAATCTGGATTCCCTATTGTTTCATAAAATCCTTGCATGAGTGCGTCATTATAAATGTAATTTTTGGATTTTAATTGTGCCAATGATTTGTAATTACCTATTTCCTGATTACCTGTAATACCATAGCTTCCACGTAGCTTTAAATTAGTAATAACCTTGTTATTCGCCAAGAAAGTTTCTTCAGAAATGCGCCACCCTAAACCAACAGATGGGAAGAATCCCCATTTATTATTAGTTCCGAAACGTGAAGAACCGTCATAACGTGCTGTCGCTGTCATCAGGTAACGGTCTTTGTAAGCATAGGTAAAGCGTCCGGTAAATGAAATAAGGGTGTTACCATATTTTCCACTGGCGTAGCTCATAGTTTCGCGGTCGGCCAATCCCATATCCCATGCGCCTGTTTCATCATTTTGGAATCCTTTACCACTGATTGATAAGTTTTCATATACATAATCTTGCCATGAATAAACTCCTGTAGCTGAAAAACGATGTTCATCCCAGTTTTTTGTATAAGTAAGGATATTTTCCGTTATCCGGCTTAATTCTTTAATATATCCATTACCTCCATTGCCTGATCCCGTAGCCGTTGTCTGTTTGGATGAACCATAGTTGTAATTTCTTACATTGGCTATATCGATGCCGAAATTTGTTTTAAAAGTCAAGTCTTTGGTTATTTTAAGTTCTGCATATACATCTCCAAACAAACGACTGGTTGTCCTAGTGTTGGTGACTTCACCGTAATTGGCTATAGGATTCCATCTTGCGTCATCCGAGAAGAATCCGGCTATGGCTGGGTTATCTGCTGGTATTGCAAAACTTCCATCTTCATTTTTAACAGGCAACGTAGGCCATCCGCTTCTCCAAATGGAACTAAGACTACCAGCTGTATTCCCGATTCCAGCTTTGGCTTGTTCGGTATATGCATATTGCAGATGACTACCGATGGTTAAGAAACGATTGAATTTATGCTGTATGTTGCTACGGAATGTATATTTATCAAATTTGGCACTGGAAATCAATCCATTCTGTAAAAACATCCCTCCTGATACCATATATTGTGTATCTCCTGTTGTCCCATCAAAAGAGATGCTGTAATCTTGAACAGGAGCGCTATCCTTAATAATTTCATCCTGCCAATCCGTGTGGATATCAGGAGCGGGATTAGCTGCTGTATATACAGGTGTTCCTTTAGCATTAGTGTATGCAGTGTTTATAAAGTCTACAAACTGCTCAGTGTTCATCGTTTCTATCAAAC
>ENA-OQCW01000719-OQCW01000719.1-human-gut-metagenome-genome-assembly--contig:-NODE-719-length-16916-cov-2.901126_pt1 | contig 16916 bp, 21 predicted proteins | sample MGYA00242767_ERZ504593 | MGnify/ENA primary metagenome ERZ504593 (study PRJEB26092, sample SAMD00036307) | human gut metagenome | host: Homo sapiens | study: EMG produced TPA metagenomics assembly of... | reverse complement strand
GGCGTCCGTCCTGCATCTGCTGCAGCTTCACTGCCCACATGCTGTTCAGGTTGATTATTTGTATCAACCTGAACCTTCTGTATCTGCTGGATCGCTGCACTCTGGTCTTCCAGTTTCTTATTGACGGTCTGCGTGATTTCATTGCTGACATCCGTAATGGACGTCCTGATTTCAGCCAGGTCAGGCGCAGCTGACCGTTATCAATCTGCGTCCACAGCTCCTGAGCCAGATGGGTTTTCCCTATCTCGCCTTTGAAAAAAATCCAGATAGCCGGATGCATCATCACTCGGCTGACCAACAGCCTCCACGAATGCCGATTTGCCAACGGTGTTCACACTGCGAACGTAAAAATAATAATCATGGCCCGGTTTGATATTGATACTGGCGGCTATCCAGTACAGCCCCGTGCCAAGGTAGCGCGCTGTGGTTTCAACCTGCCTGATATCGGTAATCCGCTTTTCCGAGAACCAGAACTCAAACTGTACCGTCGGGTCATAAACGGCAAGATGCGGCGTGGCGGTTATCTGAAAATACCCCGGCGTCAGCTCAATCCGCGACGGTGCTACCGGTGCGGCAATCCGGAACGATACCGACGCCGGATCGCCCTGCTGTCCCCACGCATTTACCGCCCGGACTGTCAGCGTGTACCGCCCCAGCGCCAGTTGCGTGAAGCGGTATGTGGTTTCCGTCGTCCGGGCCGTGCTGACCAGCCGCTCACTGCCGTCATCCGCTGCCACGGTCAGGCGAAGCAGGAAGCTCACGCCCTTCACCACCTTCGGCGTGTCCCAGCGCGCCAGCACCTGATATTCCCCGCTGTCTGCGGTGACTTCGGCGGTCAGGTGCTGCACCGCTGGCGGCGTGACACCATTCACCGTGCCGCTCTGGTCGCCGTCAAAGTGCGCCCCGTTATCCACGATGGCTTCTTTTTCCGGTACATGCTGCACGGCAGTGATGGCATACGTGCCGTCATCGTTCTCACGGATACTCACACAGCGGAACAGGCGCTGGCGCAGCGTCGGCAGCTTCAGCCCCCACACACTGTATTCTGCAACGCCGTCAGGAACCCGGTTCACTTTCACCTTAAGTCCGTCGGTGACGGACTGAACCTCCACGCTGACCGGATTACCACTTCCGTCAACCAGGCTTATCAGCGTGGTACCGGAGGATGGCAGCGTGATTTCACGGTCGAGCGTCAGCGTCCGGGTCTGGCTGTTCACCGCCAGCACGCGACCACCGGTGCTGATACCGGCATAGTCATCATCGCAGATTTCAATGACATCGCCCGGTACATGGCGAAGCCCTTCGGCACCCACGCTGAAGTCCACGGTCTGCGTTTCCAGCAGTTCTGTTTTAATCAGCCACAGCCCGGCGCGGTGTGCCTGCCCCCGGTGGTACAGCCAAAAGCATCCATCTTCGTGACGTTACGACCGTAACGGGCAATGGCCTGCGTGTCCTCCACAAGCTCTGTCGCCGTCTCCCAGCCGTTATTCGGGTCAATCCAGTTCACCTCAACGGCATTATGGCGGTCCTTCAGGGCGCTGAAGCTGTAGCGGAACGGCGCACCATCATCCGGCATCACCACATTACTGCGGTTATAGGTCCACACCTTATCCGACGGTCGGTCCTGCACGAACGTCAGCGTCTGCCCGTTCCATACCGGCATACAGCGCATCGCCGAGCAGAAATCACTGAGCACATCCCACGCCTTGCGCTGTGTGGTCAGGTACGCATTACAGGTGATGCGCGGCTCCGTGCCGCCAAAACCGTCCGGCACTGACTGGTCGCAGTACTGGCCGATGACATACAGCGCCCATTTGTCCACATCCGCCGCACCAAGACGTTTCCCCATGCCGTAGCGCGGGTGGGTCAGCATATCCCACAGACACCAGGCCGGGTTGTTGCTGTATGCCGGCTTAAACGTTCCGTCCCAGATACCGCTGTATTGCCGCGTCTGCGGGTTATAGTTCGACGGCACCTGCAGAATGCGCCCGCGCAGATGATAATTACGGCTCACCTGCTGGCTGCCGAACTGCTCCGAATCCACCTGTACGCCGACCAGTGCCGTGTTCGGGTAGCACTGTTTTCACATCGATGATTTCGGTGTATGACGACCAGAGCGTTTTTGTTCTGCAGCTGGTCTGTGGTGCTGTCCGGCGTCATCCTGCGCATCCGGATATTGAACGGGCGCGGCGGCAGGTCACCCACCACCACCGATGCTAGATACTGTGAGGTGGTTTTGCCTTTAATGGTGATGTCTTTTTCCGTCACCCAGCCACCATTACGCTGTATCTGAACCAGCAGGCGGACTTCCGACGGATTCCGGTCCCCCTTTGAGGTGGTTTCCACCAGTGCCTGCACACCGAAGGTAAAGCGCAGACGGTCGATGTTTGCCGACGTGATGGTCCGGGTAATCGGCGTGTCGTACTTCACTTCCGTACCCAGCACCGTCTCGGAGCCGGAGGATTCAAATCCCTCCGGCGGTGTCTGCTCCTGCTCACCGGCCCGGAACACCACCGTGACGCCGGATATATTGGTATTCCCCTCACTGTCCAGCACCGGCGTACTGTTCAGCAGCACGCTTTTTAATCCATCCACCGGACCTTCAACCGGCCCTTCGCTGATGGCATCGATCACACTCAGCAGCTGCGTGGACTTCAGGTTGTCCTTCGCTTCGCGCGGGGTATGCCCCTTACTGCTGCCTTTACCCATTCCTCACGCTCCATAAATGACAAAACCGCCCGCAGGCGGTTTCACATAAAACATTTTGCATCAGCGACCAATCACCACAACCTGACCACCGTCCCCTTCGTCTGCCGTGCTGATCTCCTGAGAAACCACGCGTGACCCCACGCGCATTTCCCCGTACAGAACAGGCAGAACATTGCCCTGGGCAACCATGTTATCCAGTGAGGAGAAATAGGTGTTCTGCTTACCGTTATCCGTTGTCTGTATACGGGGAGTTCTGGCTTTCGGTGCCAGCATCTGCGCCACACCACCGAGCACCATACTGGCACCGAGAGAAAACAGGATGCCGGTCATACCACCGGCCCCAATGGCTGCCCCCCATGCTGCAAGGGTGGCTCCGGCGGTAAAGAATGATCCGGCAATGGCGGCAGCCCCCAGGACAATCTGGAATACGCCACCTGACTTGGCCCCGGCGACTCTGGGAACAATATGAATTACAGCGCCATCAGGCAGAGTCTCATGTAACTGCGCCGTTAACCCGGACGTGCTGACGTCCCGCCCGGCAATCCGTACCTGATACCAGCCGTCGCTCAGTTTCTGACGAAACGCCGGGAGCTGTGTGGCCAGTGCCCGGATGGCTTCAGCCCCCGTTTTCACACGAAGGTCGATGCGGCGACCAAATCGTTGTAAATCCCCGTAAAGGCAGATGCGCGCCATGCCCGGTGACGCCAGAGGGAGTGTGTGCGTCGCTGCCATTTGTCGGTGTACCTCTCTCGTTTGCTCAGTTGTTCAGGAATATGGTGCAGCAGCTCGCCGTCGCCGCAGTAAATTGCGGCGTGATTCGGCACTGATGAACCAAAACAGCACAGCAGCACATCGCCCGGCTGTGCCGCTGACAACGGCACCTGATACAGCCCCGTCGCCTCCAGATTATCCAGATAGAGATTCTGGCCGTTACGCCACCAGTCATCCTCACGATAAAAGTCCGGCATCTCAATCCCCGCCAGATGATAAGCATCCCGGAACAGTGTGTAACAGTCCGTCACACCGTGCTCAAAGCGCCGCCCGGTGAGATGCGGCACACAGCGGAACTTATGAATCGTCCCCCGGCAGACCAGCCACCACGGCAAATCACTCTGCACCTGCAGCCGCCGGTCGGCCTCACTCAGCCAGGGCAGACCACCGGGGTGGCTGTGGACCAGCGCCACAATCTCACCCTGCATTTCTGCCTGCAGCCAGTCTTCCGGCGACATACGGAAATACGCCTCCGGCTCACCGGAGATATTCACGCAGGGAAAATATCTTTCCCCCTCCGGCGTGCTTACCACGAAGCCGCACGACTCCGCTGGCGCACATCGCCGGGCGTGCGCCAGAATCGCTGATTCTGTCTGTGTCATGGGATTTACTGCGAAAGTTTGTTAATGGAAAGGAAGCCGCCAAAGTTGCCGACGTTATTGCGGAACTTACAACCGCTCAGGCATTTGCTGCATTTATCCTTCGTGATATCGGACGTTGGCTGGTCATATTCATCCGCGACAGCCGGACCGCTATAACCGCACTCGTCACCGCGATAGGTCCAGGTGCAGGTGTTGGCCAGCATGATACGTCCCGGAAAAACAGCGCCATCCGTTTCCGTCGGCGTGGACAGTACAAAAGAGGCACTGACCGCGCTCAGTTCGCTGCACTGCTCGATGCGCCAGCGGCTGATCACCTCCTGCTCCGGATCGGCTTCGCTGTTTCCGTTGACGAAGTTCACCGCATCCAGAAAGCGGGCGTAAACCTTACGCCGGACCACCGTTCCGCCGACCAGACTCTGCAGATCTTCCGCCATCCCGGTGACCATACCGTACAGGTTAGAAACCGTCAGCGTGGGGCGCGTACTGGTGCCTTTGCCATTCAGTTCAAAACCGCTCCCCTGAATGGGATACGGCTGATACTGTCGCCCCTGCCAGGTGACCGGCTCACCTTTTTCGTTCTGCTCATTACAGAAAAAATAACGTTCTCCACCGACCTCTGTCAGGTCGATTTCCCAGAGCACCACGCTGGCCGACTGCTCCGCACGGGTGCATTCATTCAGTGTTTCCTGCCGGATATCCTGCATCAGTTCACCACCTGTTCAAACTCTGCGCTGAACTCAACACGCAACATACTGACCCGCGACGACCATTTTGCGCAGGTCACCTTTATCTGCCGCCACTCATAAGGCGGCGTCCACAGAAAGGCTTTTCCAGCCCCCGTGCTCTTCCAGAAACGACTCCAGTACCGTGGCCTCCTCACGGGGGACAGAAAGCGTCACGCTGTACGTTTTCAGGTTGGCATTCAGCCCGGCAGGCGCTCGCTGAGAATAGCCATCACCAAAGCGCACCTTTCTTACAGAAGGGACCGAAGCCACATCCATACCGGGTTTCACTTTCCAGCGGAAGGTCTTCATCGTCCACCTCCGGAGAACAGGCCACCATCACGCATCTGTGTCTGAATTTCATCACGGGCACCCTTGCGGGCCATGTCATACACCGCCTTCAGAGCAGCCGGACCTATCTGCCCGTTCGTGCCGTCGTTGTTAATCACCACATGGTTATTCTGCTCAAACGTCCCGGACGCCTGCGACCGGCTGTCTGCCATGCTGCCCGGTGTACCGACATAACCGCCGGTGGCATAGCCGCGCATCAGCCGGTAAAGATTCCCCACGCCAATCCGGCTGGTTGCCTCCTTCGTGAAGACAAACTCACCACGGTGAACAATCCCCGCTGGCTCATATTTGCCGCCGGTTCCCGTAAATCCTCCGGTTGCAAAATGGAATTTCGCCGCAGCGGCCTGAATGGCTGTACCGCCTGACGCGGATGCGCCGCCACCAACAGCCCCGCCAATGGCGCTGCCGATACTCCCGACAATCCCCACCATTGCCTGCTTAAGCAGAATTTCTGTCATCATGGACAGCACGGAACGGGTGAAGCTGCGCCAGTTCTGCTCACTGCCGGTCAGCATCGCCGCCATATTCTGTGCAATACCATCAAAGGTCTGCGTGGCTGCACTTTTTACCTGCGACATACTGTCCGTGGCGCTCTCTTCCCACTCACTCCAGCCGGACTTCAGGCCTGCCATCCAGTTCCCGCGAAGCTGGTCTTCAGCCGCCCAGGTCTTTTTCTGCTCTGACATGACGTTATTCAGCGCCAGCGGATTATCGCCATACTGTTCCTTCAGGCGCTGTTCCGTGGCTTCCCGTTCTGCCTGCCGGTCAGTCAGCCCCCGGCTTTTCGCATCAATGGCGGCCCGTTTTGCCCGTTGCTGCTGTGCGAATTTATCCGCCTGCTGCGCCAGCGCGTTCAGGCGCTCCTGATACGTAACCTTGTCGCCAAGTGCAGCCAGCTGGCGTTTGTACTCCAGCGTCTCATCTTTATGCGCCAGCAGGGATTTCTCCTGTGCAGACAGCTGGCGACGTTGCGCCGCCTCCTCCAGTACCGCGAACTGACTCTCCGCCTTCCACAAATCCCGGCGCTGCTGGCTGATTTTCTCATTTGCTCCGGCATGCTTCTCCAGCGTCCGGAGTTCTGCCTGAAGCGTCAGCAGGGCAGCATGAGCACTGTCTTCCTGACGATCGCCCGCAGACACCTTCACGCCGGACTGTTTCGGCTTTTTCAGCGTCGCTTCATAATCCTTTTTCGCCGCCGCCATCAGCGTGTTGTAATCCGCCTGCAGGATTTTCCCGTCTTTCAGTGCCTTGTTCAGTTCTTCCTGACGGGCGGTATATTTCTCCAGCGGCGTCTGCAGCCGTTCGTAAGCCTTCTGCGCCTCTTCGGTATATTTCAGCCGTGACGCTTCGGTATCGCTCTGCTGCTGCGCATTTTTGTCCTGTTGAGTCTGCTGCTCAGCCTTCTTTCGGGCGGCTTCAAGCGCAAGACGGGCCTTTTCACGATCATCCCAGTAACGCGCCCGCGCTTCATCGTTAACAAAATAATCATCCTTGCGCAGATTCCAGATGTCGTCTGCTTTCTTAAACGCAGCCTCTGCCTTAATCAGCATCTCCTGCGCGGTATCAGGACGACCAATATCCAGCACCGCATCCCACATGGATTTGAATGCCCGCGCAGTCCTGTCTGCCCAGGTCTCCAGCGTGCCCATGTTCTCTTTCAGGCGGCGGGTCTGGTCATCAAACCCTTTCGTTGCGGCCTCGTTCGCCGCCTGCAATGCCCCGGCTTCATCGCCGGAACGCTGCAACTGAGCAACATACGCAATCTGCTCCGTCGTCACGTTATGGAACTGGCGTGCCATCGCCGTCAGCCCCGACGTCGGGTCTGTGGTCAGCTTCCCGAAGGCTTCAGCGACCTTGTCCACCTCCACGCCGGATGCAGAGGAGAAACGCGCCACACTCTGGCTGATGGACGCAATCTGAGCCTCACCGCTTACCCCCGCCTTAACCAGTGCGCTGAGTGACTCGCTGGTCTGGTTAAACGTCAGCCCTGCCGCCTGCCCGGCTCTGGACAGGACCAGCATACGATCTGCCGTCAGTCCCGCCTGATTGCCGGAAAGGACCAGCGTTTTGTTGAAATCGGACAGGGTTGAGTTGCCCTGATACCAGGCATACGCCAGCGCACCGGTCGCCACCGCCAGCGAGGTGGCCCCGACCATCGGCAGGGTGATCGCACCGGCAAGCCCCCTGAACATGGGGATCATCCCGCCGAAGGAGTCCTTAACCTGACCACCCTGTTGCAGCAGGATCAGCCACGGACTTTGCCCGCCTGCAAGCTGCGTGGCCACGTCGGTGAACTGTGCAGGCAGCATACGCATGGCGGCTTTATACTGTCCGACGGAAATCCCCGCTTTCTGTGCAGCCAGCGCCTGCCGGTTCATTGACTGTTCAACGACTGCCGCTGTTTTTTTCGCATCACTTTCCGTACCGGAAAAATGACGCCTGACTCTGGCCATCTGCTCGTCAAATCTGGCCGCATCCAGACTTAAATCAACGACCAGATCGCCTACCGGTTCAGCCATACCTGACTCCTCCTGCGATCCCTTCTGATACTGTCATCAGCATTACGTCATCCTCCGTCATGTCCGCCACATCCGGGGAAGCGGGGATAACTTCATTCCCGTCCGGGCCAAAGCGGACACCTCCGGCAAGCCCTGCCGCTTTCTGCATCAGCACATCATCTTCAGGCTCTTCATCAGCCTCGCGCCGGTTCAGCAGACTGAAATCCAGCGGATGCATATCCGGATCGCTGAAAAACAGGCTGAGCACGGTGTACGTCAGCCCGGAAAAGTGCATATCCAGCAGAACATCATGAAAATAATGGGTACTGTAAAAGCGGTGCCAGTCGGCATACTCCGTGGATGACATCCCGGCAAGCATGGCGCGCCAGTCGGGTCGCCCCATCTCACGCGCCAGTTTCAGGGCAAAACTCAGCTCACCGTCGAACACTTTCCCGCAGAAACAGGCTCTGCGGGCCCGGCGTCCTCTGTCTGTTCAGGGGCATTATTCACCACAAACTCATACATACCAGACAGCCGGTACACCACGTTTTCAGCATGAGAAATTGCCTCCGTGGGCCAGGTGGTAAGCACTTCCTGCTCAATCTGTTTAACGGCTTCATTCATGGACGGCATCTGCGTCTTCTGCGGATGGTTATGCCACAGGGACATCGCCACCAGAAACGCGCCGGTTCTGATGGCGTCTTCCACAGTAAACTTCCGGTTGCTGTCTGACTCCGCCTGTTCTGCCTGCCGTTTCATCAGGGCGAGATGCTCAATGCGCTGCAGGGCTGACAGTTCAGAAAGCGTGACGGTCACACCGTTATGTTCAAATGATTCGGTTTTCAGGAACATCGCTGACTCTCCGGATTAACTGGCGGTGACGGTAATTTCTGCAACCGCAGCAAACTCACCATTACCGGATACAACCGGAATGTTGACCTTGCCTGCAGCAACGCCGTTCACGGTGATGGTCATACCACTGACCGACACGGTGGCTTTTGTTTTATCCGCAGACACCGCACGAAAGCTCTTGTCGGTTACGCCCTCCGGCTGGAAGGCCACGGTCAGCGTGGTGCTCTGCCCTTTCACCACCGAGGTGCTGGCAGGCGTCACGGTCATGCCGGTTGCCGCTGTTACCGTGCTGCGATCTTCTGCCATCGACGGACGTCCCACATTGGTGACTTTCACCGTGCGGGTGATCACTTCCTTCGCCGTCACCGCCTTACCGATACTGCTGACCCAGCCGCGGAACACATCGATCGTGCCGTTCGGGAAGCGGATTTTATAGGCACGGGTATCGCCTTCATTAAACCACGCCAGCAGCGCCTGCTGCCCCTGCTCTCCGGGCATCCACGCCAGCGTGAAGCTGGTATCTCCGGCAGATTTCTGCCCCTGCCCGGTCGCAGTCCAGTCTGCATCTTCATCATCGAGATAGCTGTCGTCATAGGACTCAGCGGTCAGTTCGCCGGGCGTCAGGTCTTTAACTTTTGCCAGACGCGACCAGTCATTGTCTGAAAGCGGGTTTGCATAAGGGTCGCCGCTCCCGTTATAAACCCACAGTGTGGTCCCGGCCCCTTTCACCGGTGCCAGAGGATTTGGTGTTGGCATATCGTCCTCACATTTCATAGGTAATGACATAAGTCAGATCGGCTGAACTCCACAGGCCCGCATCATCGTCGCGCCGGTAGTCATAGCCACTGGCCACCATACTGGTGATCAAATCTGACAGTGCCGGGATATCGCTCATCACCGGATAAATCCGGGACTCCATCCACGCATCCAGCTCTGAATCCGGCACCTGAGCAGGCAGGAAAACTTCAATATGCAGCTCCGCCTGCCAGGTATCGCTGTCCAGCTCTTCGCCCGTGTATTCAGCGCCGGTGAGATAAACGGCAATTGCCGGAAAATCTTCCTCATCAAAAACAGCGGGGCGACCATCAAAAAGCGTCGCCCCGGTGTCATGCTTCTCCAGTGCATCCAGTACGGCTGCACGGAGTTCAGTATGTTTCATCGCTTTATTACCATCCTCAGTTGATGCTGCAGCGCATAGCCCAGCTCTTTCGGAAGACGTTCACGCCGTATCCGCTCAATATTTTGTTTAAACGCCGTGGTCAGCGGCACCGCCATCGGGATTTTCACCACATCAATGGGGTAACGGTTTTTCCCGGCCACACGCTGCATGACATGCCACCGGCCATTTTTCAGTTGCTGAATAAACGCGCCGGGAATACGACGGTTACCCACCACAAGCACGCTGCCGCCACCTTTCAGGGATGAACGCTGCCCCTTTTTACGACGCCTGCGGCGCGAAAGGACAACCCGCGCATTACCCAGCTTGATTACGGGCAAATCCCCCCGGTTAACTTTGATTCTGGCCTGCGGATTTTTGACCGTGGCCCTTTTCAGCCTGGCCCTTTCCTTTACCAGTTTCCGGCGTACCTTTGTCTCACGGGCAACCTGTGACGCCGACTGCGATATCGCGGATGAAGCAACGCGGTTAATGGCCATTGCGGCGGCACCAGGCACCGCCGTTTTGCTGATACGGCTGAGGTTTTCAACGGCCTGCTCAAGACCTTTTATGGCCATACATCCCCCTTTCAGCGGCGACGGTTAACGGCAGGCGGTACGCCCCGTCCAAGCCAGAGATGACAACTTCCGCCATCATCCGGCGAAACCCGATCTACCCAGAAATTTTGCCTCACCGATGGTCAGCGTGTCTCCACGCCGCAGCTGCCGCACCTCATCAGTCCGGACAAACAGGGACGGGCTGGAGCCTTCAACGCGCACGCCCTGTCCGGCATAGCTGATATTTTCAGGGTCATCAAAAACACCACGTATCACCGCACCTGACTGCTCACCGGATGTAATGGTGGCTGACGTTCCCATGTACCCGCGTATCGTTTCATCGGCGCGGGCAATGGCAGCATCGAACAGGTTATCGAAATCAGCCACAGCGCCTCCCGTTATTGCATTCTGGCCAGGCCGCGCTCTGTCATTTCAGCTGCCACACCGGCAGAGACACGGAACGCCGTTCCCGGCAGCACAAATGCCACAGCCTCATCCCGCGTGGCGTGAAGTGCATCAGTATGCAGCGTCACCAGTGCCACAACCGTGACCAGATCAGCCGTATCAGTCACGGTATCCGGCTGCGCTGATACAACCTCATTTTCATGTCCGGTCAGCACATTTTCCGGGCTGAGAGGGGTCTCCTGACCGGCAGTGTCGCCCGTGTCATCAAGCTCTTCTTCCAGCTCTGCCACACGGAGCGCCAGTTCTTCTTTCGTCCCCGTCAGGCTGATATCACGGTTCAGTTGTTCACCCAGCGAGCGGAGACGGGCAATCAGTTCATCTTTCGTCATGGACTCCTCCACAGAGAAACAATGGCCCCGAAGGGCCATGATTACGCCAGTTGTACAGACACGAACTCATCAGGGTCAGCCAGCAGCATCAGCGGTGCTGACTGAATCATGGTGAACTCACGCGCCGGGTCGCCGGTGGTCACCCAGTTTTTCGGGTAACGGGCAGAGGCGTTAATGCCTTCGCGCTGTGCGTCCGCATCCTGAATGCAACCATAGGTGCGCAGACCGCGTGCCTGAGTGTTCCCCAGCACCATCGTGTTGTCCGGCAGGAAGTTCTTTTTGACGCCGTTTTCCACGTACTGTCCGGAATACACGACGATGGCCACATCGCCATACATTCCCTTATAAGACACCGCTTTGCCCAGGTCTTTTACCGCTGTCTCCAGCTCGGAATTAGAGCCACGACGGGTATCCAGCTTCTCCTTGACGGCTTTGAAGGAACGGAACAGCGCCCAGCCTTTTCGGATCGAACACGATGATATTCACCACACCGCTGGCGTTCAGCGCGTAGGCTTCGATATCGTCGGTCGGGTCATACGTGGACTTGTCACGCTTGCTCCACTCCGTGCCGCCGGACTGCGTGATGTTATTCTCCTCACTGCGGCCCATATCCACCTCAACCGGATCGAAGGCTTCACCGGTCATGGTGTATTTGCCCTTAAGCACGGCAGAAACTGCCTGCATCTCTTCGACCTGAGCAATAGCCAGCTCTTCGTCACGCATGTTCTGCATGATGATGCGACGGCGGCGGTAAGCCGGGTCCGCCAGATTCTGCGGATCTTCATCCGGCAGGCGACGCAGGGTCATCTGCGGATTCACTTCATGCTTCGGCTTGACATATCCCGGCGTAAATTCAGAGGTGGAGCCGCCACGGGAACGGATAACCTCACCGGAAACAATCGGCGAAACGTACAGCGCCATGTTTACCAGTCCCGGAATTTGTGAGAGATAGACTTTTTCCGTGGTGAAAGGATAGGTTTCACGGAAAAACAGGCGCAGAAACAGCGGATCGAACTTAAAGTGATGCTGGGTCGATGCCAGTAATTCTGCAGTTGTATATACAGACATAAATTATTTCCATAAAAAAATGCCGCACAGGCGGCCTTTGTTGATGAAGGGGAAGATTAAACGATGCTGATTGCCGTTCCGGCAAACGCGGTCCGTTTTTTCGTCTCGTCGCTGGCAGCCTCCGGCCAGAGCACATCCTCATAACGGAACGAGCCGGACTTGTAGAACGTCAGTGTGGTGCTGGTCTGGTCAGCAGCAACCGCCAGAATGCCAACGGCTGCACCGTCGGTGGTGCCATCCCACACAACCAGCTTACGGGTAGTGCCATCCAGCATCAGCGGGGTCATTGCAGGCGTTTTCGCACTCAATCCGCCAGGCGCAATTGCTGTATGAGCCGGATCACTGTTACCCAGCGGCTGGTAATGGTTAAACTCTTCTTTTGTCGCCATAACTGCCTCTTATACCGGTAAAGCTTCAGGTGTATTAAGTAATTCTTTATTGGTATCAGATGCCAGGTTACCTGCAGCCAGCGGTGCCGGTGCACCTGCATCAGACGATCCAGCGCAGTGTCACTGCGCGCCTGTGCACTCTGTGGTGCTGCGGCCAGAATGCGGCGGGCCGTTTTCACGGTCATACCGGGGGTTTCTGCCAGCACGCGTGCCTGTTCTTCGCGTCCGTGAGCCTCCTCACAGTTGAGGATCCCCATAATGCGGCTGTTTTCTGCCGCAACCGCTGCGGTGATCTGCGCGTTCACGTCCGGCTGCGCCGCGCTGGCGTTCTCGCCCTCCGTCGCTGGCACCACGTCAGTAACGTCAGCCTGCGAAGCAGTGGCTGAAACAGTTGTTGATTGAGTCTCTTTGGTCATTCGCCCTCCTGAGAGACGGGATTTACGTGCATCCAGTGCATCACGCATGACGGTGATCGCATCGGTGCTGTTAACAAGTTCATCAGCCAGTCCGGCATCAATGGCCTCCTGACCGCTGTACACTGCAGCCTCGGTATCCAGCACAGCCTGCACAGACAGGCCGGTATATGCCGACACCTTCTGCGCAAACATCTGGCGGGTTGCGTCCATCCGGGACTGCAGTGTCTCCCGGACGTCATCCGGAAGATGGCTGTAGGGATTGCCATCCACCTTATGGCTGCCGCTGTAAATCAGCGTGATTTCCACACCCTGTTTCTCCAGGGCAGCACCGTAATTACTGTGAGCCATCATGACGCCGATGGAGCCTGTCCGGGCGGTCTGCGTGACCAGACGCCGGGAGGCGGCACTGGCAAGCAGCTGACCTGCACTGCAGTTCATGTCGTTGGCCAGCGCCCATACCGGTTTTATGTCACGCACACGGGCGATGATGTCAGCGCAGTCAAATGCCCCCGCCACCATTCCGCCTGGCGTGTCCATATCGAGCAGAATGCCGTCCACCATCGGGTCGCTGGCAGCCTGTTGCAGACGGGCGATAATGCCGTTGTAACCGGTCATCCCCGAGTACGGCTGCAGCGCCCGCGTCCGGCTGACCAGCGTGCCGGACACCGGCAGCACGGCGATGCCGTTCATGACCTGATAACTGCGGGCCTGTCGTGGTCCGTCATCATCACCGGATAATGCCAGCGTCGCGAGTGCCTCCTGGGCAGTCAGGCTGTCGCCGGACACCGCATCCGTCAGGCGGCTGATCCCAAGCTGGCCTGCAAGCGCACAAAAGAAAACCCGCGCATAGGCGGGTTCAAGCATCAGCGGCTCATTAAAGGCCATGCTGGCAATATGCGGGAGATTACGCAGCTCTGCTGTCACTCTTCTCCTCCTCTGTTGATTGTCGCAGTCCGGATTCAAATGTCGCTGCCGCCCAGGCGGGCGGTTTAAGACCGGCTGCGCGGCGCTCCATCGTTTCACGGACCTGCTGGGCAAAAATTTCCTGATAGTCGTCGCCGCGTTTTGCGCACTCTTTCTCGTAGGTGCTCAGTCCGGCTTCTATCAGCATCACCGCTTCCTGAACTTCTTTCAGACCATCGATGGCCATACGACCGGAGCCTATCCAGTCGCAGTTCCCCCAGGCACTGCGGGCTTCCTGAAAGCTGAAGCGCGCTTTTGAAGGTAACGTCACCACGCGGCGAACAATGGCCTCTTCCAGCCAGCACAGAAACATCTGGCTCGCCTGACGGGATGCGACGAATTTTCGCCGCCCCATAAAGTACGCCCACGACTCGTTCGCACTGGCCCGTGCCGTGGAGTAGCTCATCTGGGCGTAATTCCGGGAAAGTTGCTCATACGAGACACCCAGCCCGGCAGCGATATACCGCAACAGTGACTGCTCAAACACGGAGTAGCCGTTATCCGTGTCCTGAGCCGTCTGCAGGTTCAGTGAGTCCCCCGGCATCAGGTGCGGCACTTTTGCGCCTCCCAGACGGACCGGTGCTGCGGCGTAATACGCGGCAATTTCACCAATCCAGCCCGTCAGCCTTTCCCGCTGCTCCTGACTGTTCGCGCCCAGAATAAAATCCATCGCTGACTGCGTATCCAGCTCACTCTCAATGGTGGCGGCATACATCGCCTTCACAATGGCGCTCTGCAGCTGCGTGTTCTGCAGCGTGTCGAGCATCTTCATCTGCTCCATCACGCTGTAAAACACATTTGCACCGCGGGTCTGCCCGTCCTCCACGGGTTCAAAAACGTGAATGAACGAGGCGCGCCCGCCGGGTAACTCACGGGGTATCCATGTCCATTTCTGCGGCATCCAGCCAGGATACCCGTCCTCGCTGACGTAATATCCCAGCGCCGCGCCGCTGTCATTAATCTGCACACCGGCACGGCAGTTTCGGCTGTCGCCGGTATTGTTCGGGTTGCTGATGCGCTTCGGGCTGACCATCCGGAACTGTGTCCGGAACAGCCGCGACGAACTGGTATCCCAGGTGGCCTGAACGAACAGTTCACCGTTAAAGGCGTGCATGGCCACACCTTCCCGAATCATCATGGTGAACGTGCGTTTTCGCTCAACGTCAATGCAGCAGCAGTCATCCTCGGCAAACTCTTTCCATGCCGCTTCAACCTCGCGGGAAAAGGCACGGGCTTCTTCCTCCCCGATGCCCAGATAGCGCCAGCTTGGGCGATGACTGAGCCGGAAAAAAGACCCGACGATATGATCCTGATGCAGCTGGATGGCGTTGGCGGCATAGCCGTTATTGCGTACCAGATCGTCTGCGCGGGCATTGCCACGGGTAAAGTTGGGCAGCAGGGCTGCATCCACACTTTCACTCGGTGGGTTCCACGCCCGCAACTGCCCACCAAATCCGCTGCCACCGCCGTGATAACCGGCATATTCACGCAGCGATGTCATGCCGTCCGGCCCCAGAAGGGTGGGAATGGTGGGCGTTTTCATACATAAAATCCTGCAGGTCCCCTGCGTCGCTGTGTCATGCCGGTCTGCACCTCCAGCTCCGCAATGTATTTTTTCAGGTCAGACACGGAAGTGGCCGTAAACTCCACTCGCCGTCCGTCTTTCTGTACCGTTGCCACCCGTTTACCTGTCATCAGGTCATGCAGTGCCGCACGGGCAGCGGCAAGTTCTTCCTGTCGCGTCATTCATCCTCTCCGGATAAGGCACGGGCGTAATCTGCCAGTGTTTTCTTGTTGGTTGCTGCACCATCCTCTTCCTGCAGGCTCGCCAGCAGTGCACTGAGATCCAGCTGCCAGCGGGAAATACTGATGCGCAGCGCCGCCAACGCATAAACGAAGCAGTCGAGCGCCTCATTGCGTCGCTTTTTGCTGTCCCACAGTATTTTTTTCCTGCCATCCACCCATTTTTCGACCTGCTCTTCAGCAGTCAGCTGCTGCGCTTCGGTCAGATCAAAAATATCCGGGTTATTCGGGAAGTGAACGGCACCGGGAAGCGGTTCATCCCCTTCCGGCGTCAGTGTGAAGCGGTTATAAATCTGCTCTTTCGCGGTATCCGTACCGATTTCGGTAAGGTAAACCCCGTTTTTGTTTCGCTTACGTGGCATGCTGGCCACCGGCTTTCCGTAGACGGATGCCCCTTTAATGGGGATCACCCGGAACAGCCCATGTTTTTTCGAGCGTTCATACACAATGGTCGGGTCAATCCCGCCAGTATCCCAGCAGATACGGGATACCGACATTTCTGCACCATTCCGGCGGGTATAGGTTTTATTGATGGCCTCATCCACACGCAGCAGCGTCTGTTCATCGTCGTGGCGACCCATAATAATCTGCCGGTCAATCAGCCAGCTTTCCTCACCCGGCCCCCATCCCCATACGCGCATTTCGTAGCGGTCCAGCTGGGAGTCGATACCGGCAGTCAGGTAAGCCACACGGTCAGGAACGGGCGCTGAATAATGCTCTTTCCGCTCTGCCATCACTTCAGCATCCGGACGTTCGCCAATTTTCGCCTCCCACGTCTCACCGAGCGTGGTGTTCACGAAGGTTTTACGTTTTCCCGTATCCCCTTTCGTCTTCATCCAGTCTTTGACAATCTGCACCCAGGTGGTGAACGGGCTGTACGCCGTCCAGATGTGAAAGGTCACGCTGTCAGGCGGTTCAATCTCTTCACCGGATGACGAAAACCAGAGAATGCCATCACGGGTCCAGTTCCCGGTCTTTTCGCAGATATAACGGGCATCAGTAAAGTCCAGCTCCTGCTGACGGATGACGCAGGCATTATGCTCGCAGAGATAAAACACGCTGGAGGGATCATCCGGCGTCCATTTGAGGCCAAACGGCGTCTCTTTATCGCCAAATTTAAGGTACTGCTCCTCCCCACAGTGCGGGCAGGCAACATGAAAACGCATAAAATGCGGGGATTCACTGGCTGCACGCTCAATCTGGCAGGTGCCTCTCACTTTGGGCGTGGAGCCACGGATGGACTTTGGCCAGACCGAGCCTTCAAT
>ENA-OQCW01000718-OQCW01000718.1-human-gut-metagenome-genome-assembly--contig:-NODE-718-length-16963-cov-3.409955_pt1 | contig 16963 bp, 16 predicted proteins | sample MGYA00242767_ERZ504593 | MGnify/ENA primary metagenome ERZ504593 (study PRJEB26092, sample SAMD00036307) | human gut metagenome | host: Homo sapiens | study: EMG produced TPA metagenomics assembly of... | reverse complement strand
CAGATCTCTAATTGTACTTATCGGCAGTTTACGACAGGAGTTTTTTCTTTGGAAAGCCGGATGAGACAACACAGATCTATGACAGCAATAGCTTATGGTGAAAGAGTATACCTATCTTGGAATCGTAGGGGGAAAGAGCGTGGGTGGCACTTACCGTATCGAAACAGAGAAAATAAAGTTTTCTGTCGGAGAGACGATCGAAGTGATGAAACCGAATGGCGAAAATATTAGTGTGGAAGTGAAGAGAATCTTAGATGAGGATGGCAATGAGCAGGAAAGCGCTCCGCATCCAAAACAAGTATTGTATGTAGATCTGGGAATGCCGTTAGAGCAGTATGATATTTTAAGAAGACAGGAAGCGAAAGAAGTATAATGTGATGAGGAAACCGAAAGCGGCAAGCATTTTCAGTGAAAATGAGCCTTTGCTTTCGGTTTCTTAGTATTCTGTCAAGATTCCGGAAAGAAGCTGCGCAATTTTTCCACGGCGCATTTTTTCAATGCGTGATACGTAAGAGCGGGAAATTCCAAGCCTTTTTGCGATTTCACGCTGCGTGTATTCTTCCTCATTGTAAAGTCCGTAGCGCATTTTCAGAACGAGCCGTTCCCGGTCAGATAATTCGGATTCTACTTTTTCGTATAAAGTGCGTACATCGTCTTTGAGATTGAATTTTCTCGTGGATATCTTCATCTGTTGTCTCCATGACATCAAACAGCTGGATCTCATTACCTTCCCGGTCAGTACCGATCGGTTCGTAGAGAGAGATTTCCCGGGAGGACTTTTTTTCTAGAGCGAAGCATCATCAGAATTTCATTTTCAATACAGCGGGCTGCATAAGTGGAAAGTCGATTTCCTTTTTCGGGATTAAAGGTGATGACTGCTTTGATCAGTCCTACGGTTCCGATGGAGATCAGATCTTCATTGTCTTCCTCCGGACGTGATATTTTTTGACAATATGTGCTACAAGCCGGAGATTGTGTTCGATCAGGATGTGTTTTGCTTCAAGGTCGCCCTCTGTGTATTTTTGCATGTAATATTGTTCCTCAGCAGAAGTGAGGGGAGTTGGAAATGATTTCAAGATAAGCACCTCTAAGCATATTTAATATAGCTTATGTGCTGGAGAGAAGATTTGTGCTTTTCCACATGAAAACAGAGAAAAAAGCATCAAAATGTCTGTTTACTATCAAAGGAGAACGTGCTATCATATACTTATGTCTGACAAAGTGAAGGGCGGCAGCTGCCGCAAAAATTATATGAATGGCGGGATTGTATGGGCAGATTATTTGACACAGACAATATTGTCTGGAGATTTTTAGGAAGGGTAGCCGATTTGGTCATCCTCAATTTTTTATTCCTTTTATGCAGCATTCCGATCGTAACGATCGGTGCTTCGTGGACGGCGCTGTATTCTGTAACATTGAAGGCGGTAAAGAACGAAGAAAGTTATATTGCCAAAGGATTTCTAGAAGGATTTAAAGAGAATTTCAAACAGAGTACGATCGCATGGTTAGTGATACTTTTAGTTGGAACAGTGCTTTTTGTAGACATCAGGTTTGCAATGGGACTGGAAGGCGGATTTGGAAAAGCATTTGGGGTGACCATTTATGCAATGTCTTTTGTTTATCTGATGATTGCAATGTATATTTTCCCTTATATTGCACGATTTCACGCGACAATGAAGCAGATTTTCAAAAATGCTCTGTTGATCGGTATCGGCAGTTTTCCGTTCACATTACTTCTTTTTGGAGTCAATATTTTAGTACTGTTTGTGACGTTTTTCAGTGCACGGGCAATGATCACAGCACTTGCATTCTGGTTCATGACTGGATTTTCGTTTCTGGCATTTGTCACATCGTATATTTACCGGAAGATCTTTTCGAAATATGAGCGTGTGGAAGAACCCGAAGCAGAGACAGAAGAAGCATAACAAATTTTACGAATATTTGTAAAAAGCAGAGAAAAGAAGATAAGAAAAATGATACGTTCCGGCAGAAAGTGTTTCTGCGCGGGACGTATTTGCGTTAGAGAGAAAATGCAAAGCGATTGCATGGAAAACTGTAATTATTCATAAAAATATTATAACCCTTATGTAGCATAGACAAAAAAGATATGTTATAGTAAAGAAAATCATTCTGAAAACATCTCTTTCAGAATTAATTCCGGCGTTTCTGCCAGAAAATCAACGATTAAAAATAGTATGGAAACACAAGAAAAAAGAAAGCAAATTGCATGTGCGGTTCTTATTTTTGTACAGAAATAAAAGAGGCTAAGAGAAGATACGCAGTGCGATTTGGGAAGGAGTGGTATCGGCTTTGTTTAGCACAGTTTTATCAGCATCTCTGCAGGGAATGCAGGCAGAGTTTATCCATGTGGAGGCAGATGTGGGAAATGGACTTCCATTTTTTTCATATGGTAGGTCATCTTGCATCGGAAGTAAAAGAGTCGGCAGAGCGTGTTCGCACGGCAGTAAAAAACAGCGGCATACAGATTCCGCCAAGAAAGGTAGTGATCAATCTTTCTCCGGCAAATGTAAGAAAAAGAGGAGCAGCATTTGACCTCCCAATCGCGGCAGCAGTGCTTGCAGCCAATGGGGTGATCAGTCAGGAAACGCTTGTAAATGTACTTATAATCGGAGAGTTAAGTCTCGATGGTGGTGTGAAAAAAGTTCCCGGGATTCTCCCAATTCTTCTGGAAGCAAAAGAACATGGATGCGTCCGCTGCATGATTCCAAAGGAGAATGAACAGGAAGGGAGAAGTATCACAGGGATGGAAGTGATCGGTGTGTCAAAATTGACAGAACTGATTGAAGTTGCAAAAAAAATAGAACAGGAGGGTGAGAAAATTGTCTGGAAAAATCATAAAGTGTCGGGAGAGCGGAATATAGAAGTTGAGGATAGATGTCAGGGTTCAGAGGATTTTAGCGAGATCAAAGGGCAGACATTTGTAAAGCGGGCGGCAGAAATCGCAGTTGCAGGAGAACATAATCTTTTGCTGATCGGACCGCCAGGTTCTGGAAAAACGATGGTAGCAAGACGGATTCCAACCATCTTTCCTCCGCTTTCGATGGAGGAATGCATAGAGATTTCGAAAGTGTATAGTGTTGCAGGATTTTTGGATGAAAAGCGGCCTCTGATTTTAGCTCGTCCATTTCGTGCGGTACATCACACGGTCACAAAGGCTGCGCTTGTAGGAGGAGGTTTGCATCCTGTTCCGGGAGAATTGAGCTTAAGTCATGGTGGATGTCTGTTTTTGGATGAGGCGGCAGAATTTCGAAAAGATGTGCTGGAGGCGTTAAGAGAACCGTTGGAAGAACAGAAGATTCATATTGTCAGAAATGGAGGAAGCTATTTATTTCCGGCAGATACGATTGTAGTGGCGGCAATGAATCCGTGTCCATGCGGACAGTTTCCGGATTACAATCGATGTCGGTGCAGTGAACAGGAAATCCGCAATTATTTAGGCAGAATCAGCGGACCACTGCTTGATCGGATCGATCTTTGCGTAGATGTACCGAAGGTGAGGTATGAGAGCCTGATCCAAACCGATGAGGAGGAGACATCCGATATTATCCGTGCGCGAGTATGTGCAGCGCGAGAGATTCAAAAGAAACGATATGAGGGGCAGAAGAAGCAGACAAATGGAAGAGTATCCGTCAAAACACTGATGGAGCATTGTGAATTGGATCCGGAGGGAAAAGAAAAGATGAAAAGAAGTTTTGAGACGCTTCAGTTGACTGCCCGCTCCTACTATAAAGTACTTCGGGTAGCAAGGACGATCGCAGATCTGGAAGGCAGTGAAAAGATTGAATCGACCCATTTGGATGAAGCGTTGATTTACCGTACAATGGATCAGAAATATTGGAGATAAGGGTGGAGGAATAATGTGGAAAAACAAAGAGAGAATCAGATAGAACAAGATGAACTATTTCGTTTTTGGTTTGCGGGATTAAAGGGAATCGGAAACAGGGGAAAAAAATACAGCTGACAAAGGAATTTCCTCAAAAAAACACGCTATATTATATAGAAGAAACAGCACTGAAGAAGAGGTTAAAAGAGAAGTGGACGAAGGGAAAGGCGGAGACGATCACGCAGATCGTACAAGAAGGAAAACGGCGATGGAGCAAAGAAATTGTTGCAGAATGGCAAAAAAAAGGGATTGCGCTTGTCACATATGAACAGGAAAAATACCCGGACAGATTAAGGAACATTTCTTCACCGCCTTATGCGCTCTATGTGATGGGAAAACTTCCGGAAAAGGGAAGAAGGACTGCGGCAATTGTCGGCGCCAGAAACTGTACGTATTATGGGGAAACTTATGCAAGAAAGATTGGAAAAATATTGAGTGAAGCGGGGATTTCTGTGATCAGTGGGATGGCAAGAGGAATCGATGCAGCAGGTCAAAGAGGGGCAATCCACGGAAGCGGAGGAACATTTGGTATTCTTGGAAGCGGTGTGGATATTTGCTATCCAAAAGAGAATCGAGGACTCTATGAAGATTTAAAAAAATATGGAGGAATTTTGTCAGAACAACAACCGGGGAGTCCGCCGCTTGCACAGTATTTTCCGGCGAGAAACCGGTTGATCAGTGGGTTGGCAGATGTGGTGATCATCATTGAGGCGAGAGAACGGAGCGGGTCGCTGATTACAGCTGATATGGCGCTGGAGCAGGGGAAAGATGTATATGCACTTCCGGGCAGTGTGGACAGCCAATTGAGCAGAGGCTGCAACCGTCTGATCAAGCAGGGAGCGGGGATTATTTTATCACCGGAAGAGCTTTTAGAGGAACTGAATATTTGTGGAAATTTTGTGAAGAATTTGACAGAAACAAAAATAATACTTGAAACTGAACAGAATATAGTGTATAGTTGTCTCGATTTGAACCCGAAGAGTATCGGCCAGATACTGGCGGAAACAAAGCTGTCGATTCCAGAGCTGATGAGGCAGCTTGTTTCTTTGGAAATGAATGGAAAGATCAAAGAAATTTCCAAAGGATACTATGTGAGAGGAAATTGGTAGAAAGAAAAGAAATCGAAATAAAGGGACAGAAATAAAGGAGTAGTTTATGGCACGTTATCTTGTGATTGTAGAATCGCCTGCAAAAGTTAAGACAATTAAAAAATTTCTGGGAAGTAATTATGTTGTGACAGCATCCCAGGGACATGTGAGAGATCTGCCAAAGAGCCAGCTTGGAATTGATGTAGAAAATGATTTTGAGCCTAAATACATTACAATCCGCGGGAAAGGAGATATTCTTGCGAATCTTAGAAAAGAAGTGAAGAAGGCAGATAAAATTTATCTCGCAACTGACCCTGACCGTGAGGGAGAGGCAATTTCGTGGCATTTGTATGTAGCACTGAAGCTGGAAGGAAAGAAAGTGTACCGTATCAGCTTCAATGAGATCACGAAGAATGCGGTGAAGGCGTCTATCAAAGATGCGCGGGAGATCAATATGAACCTGGTTGATGCACAGCAGGCAAGGCGTGCGTTAGACCGGATGGTAGGGTACAAGATCAGTCCGCTGCTTTGGGCGAAAGTAAAGAGGGGATTAAGTGCAGGGAGAGTACAGTCTGTGGCGCTTCGCATTATTGCTGATCGTGAAGAAGAAATTGATGCATTTATTCCGGAAGAATACTGGACACTTGATGCAACGATCCATGTTGAAGGTGAGAAAAAGCCGCTTGTGGCAAGTTTCTACGGGAAAGATAAGAAAAAAATGACCATTCATTCGAAAGAAGAGATGGATCAGATTGTCCGTGAAATTGAGCACGAAAAATTCTTTGTAGATGAAGTGAAAGTAAGTGAGCGTCTGAAGAAAGCGCCACTTCCGTTTACGACAAGTACACTGCAGCAGGAAGCGTCAAAGGTACTGAACTTTGCTACGCAGAAGACGATGCGGATTGCGCAGCAATTGTACGAGGGAGTTGACATCAAAGGCAGTGGTACGATTGGTATTATCACATACCTCCGTACGGATTCCACAAGAATTTCGGATGAGGCAGATGCAGCGGCAAGAGAATATATCCGAGAAGTTTATGGAGAAAATTTTGTGGCAGAGGGAGAAAAGAAGAAAGCTTCTGAGAAAAAGATTCAGGATGCCCACGAGGCGATTCGACCGACAGATCTTAGCAGGACACCGGCTTCTGTGAAAGAATCTCTGACAAGAGATCAGTTTCGTTTGTATCAGCTGATCTGGAAGCGGTTTGCAGCAAGCAGGATGCAGCCGGCGAAATTTGAATCTACTTCTGTAAAAATTGGCGCGGGAGCATATCAATTTTCAGTATCAACTTCAAAAGTTGTGTTTGAAGGATTCCGCATCGCTTATGTGGAGTCAGACGAAGAAAAGATGGCGAGCAATCTGCTTGTGAAAGGATTGGATCAAGATTCTGTTCTGACAAAAGAAGCGTTGGAAGGAAAAACAGCATTTTACACAGCCGCCGGGCACACTATACAGAAGCAGCACTGGTAAAGACACTGGAAGAACTGGGGATTGGACGGCCGAGTACGTATGCACCGACAATCTCTACGATAATCGCAAGGCGATATGTTTCGAAAGAAAATAAGAACCTCTATCTGACCGAACTTGGAGAAGTTGTAAATAACATGATGAAACAATCATTCCCAAGTATTGTTGATGTGAACTTTACTGCCAATATGGAAGGGCTGCTTGATATGGTTGAGGAAGGAAAAGTGGAATGGAAGTCTGTGATCCGCAACTTCTATCCGGATCTTGATGAGGCTGTAAAAGTAGCAGAGAAAGAATTGGAGAGTGTTAAGATCGAGGATGAGGTGACTGACGTTATCTGTGAGGAATGCGGAAGAAATATGGTGATCAAGTATGGTCCACATGGAAGATTCCTTGCATGCCCGGGATTCCCGGAATGCAGAAATACAAAGCCTTATTTGGAAAAAATCGGTGTCCCATGTCCGCTCTGTGGAAAAGAAGTTGTACTGCGCAAAACAAAAAAAGGTCGGAAGTATTATGGATGTGAGGACAATCCGGAATGCGAATTTATGTCATGGCAGAAGCCATCTAAGGAAAAATGTCCGGAATGTGGCGGATATATGATCGAAAAAGGAAATAAGCTTGTCTGTGCAGATGAAAAATGTGGATATGTCAGAAATAACAAAAAGAATTAGAAAAAATCCGTTGAATTTTTTGAAAATGCGTGATAATATAGACGTGTGAAAAGAGTTTTGACGTTTTGTGGATATATTTGCTACAATAAACAAAAGCAGTAAAATAGACAGACGATGGACGTCGTGAACGGAGGCGAATAAATGAGCGTACAGTTATTAGACAAGACAAGAAAAATTAATAAACTTCTGCACAATAACAATTCAAGTAAAGTTGTATTCAATGACATTTGTGAAGTGTTGACAGAGATTCTTAATTCTAACGTATTTGTTGTGAGTAAAAAAGGAAAAGTGCTTGGAATCAGTAAATGCGAAGGAGTCGATGAAATACAGGAGCTGATTACAAATGAGGTCGGAGGACACATTGATGAGATGTTAAATGAGAGATTGTTAAGCATTCTTTCTACAAAGGAAAATGTGAATCTTCAGACACTTGGATTTTCACCAGAACATGTAAGAAATTATCAGGCGATCATCACGCCGATCAATATTGCAGATGAAAGACTGGGAACGTTGTTCATCTATAAGAGAGATTCTTTATACGAGATCGATGATATTATTCTGAGTGAGTATGGAACAACTGTTGTAGGATTAGAGATGCTTCGCGCGGTCAATGAAGAAAGTGCAGAAGAGGTCAGAAAAGAGCAGATTGTCAAGTCGGCGATCAGCACTCTTTCCTTCTCGGAGATGGAGGCGATCATCCATATCTTTGATGAACTGGAGGGAACAGAAGGAATTCTTGTGGCAAGTAAAATTGCGGACCGTGTAGGAATTACCCGTTCTGTGATCGTAAATGCACTTCGTAAGTTTGAGAGCGCAGGAGTGATCGAATCTCGTTCTTCCGGTATGAAAGGAACTTATATTCGTGTCATCAACGATTTTGTTTCAAAGAACTGGAAAATTTGAAAAAATGATACAAAGCATAGAGAATAAGAAAAAAGGGTATCAGAGGCAGAACTGATACCCTTTCGCTGATTGTGACAGGAAAGGGGCAAAGATAATGTTTGAAAATTGCAGAGCGAAAATATCGATGGAAGAACTGATCGGAACAAAGGAAGAAAAAGTGAGAACAGCTATGAAGGAATCATTTTGATGTATGATCCGAAGACAGAGTGCATATATTTGAATCTGGAGGAGACAGATCTTTCGAAAAATTTCGCTGGATGTATCGTATCGCTGCACGGATTTTTTTGGGAGAAGAGGCAGAAGAATGCGTTGGAAGAGTGAGAGAGAGATTCCTTGGAAAAAGCGGAAATATTCTGATTCTTCAAATTGAAAATGGATTTTATAAAATAAATATAAACTGAGTTGACAAATGAAAAACATAGTGCTATTTTATTAGTAAAGCAAATTAGCACTCGAATAAAATGAGTGCTAATAAAGGCGGCGCAGACACCCCGTACAGATAGACTGTGTGGGGCGGAAAGCTTTTGAGGCTTTCGCACAGACCTTGAAATTGCGGTAGTATAAGGAGGAATTTACATGAAATTAGTACCATTAGGTGACAGAGTCGTATTGAAACAATTAGTCGCAGAAGAAACAACAAAATCCGGAATCGTATTACCGGGACAGTCAAAGGAGAAACCACAGCAGGCGGAAGTTGTAGCGGTAGGACCTGGCGGAACAGTTGATGGGAAAGAAGTTACGATGAACGTGGCTGTCGGAAATCAGGTGATTTATTCAAAATACGCCGGTACAGAAGTTTCCTTAGAAGATGAGGAATACATTATTGTAAAACAGAGTGATATTCTTGCAATCATCGAATAGGAATAAAACAACAGAAAGAGAATAGAAAGGTGACATCAGGTCATCGAAGAAGATAGAGAGACAGAATTTAAGGAGGACATCAGTCATGGCAAAAGAAATTAAATATGGCGCAGAGGCCAGAAGTGCTTTGGAATCAGGTGTAAATCAATTAGCAAATACAGTACGTGTGACATTAGGACCGAAGGGAAGAAATGTAGTTCTGGATAAATCATTCGGTGCTCCGCTGATCACAAATGATGGTGTGACGATCGCAAAAGAGATTGAACTGGAAGATGCTTTTGAGAATATGGGAGCACAGCTGATCCGTGAAGTGGCAGCAAAGACAAACGATGTTGCCGGAGACGGAACAACGACAGCGACTGTATTGGCACAGGCCATGGTCAATGAAGGAATGAAGAACCTGGCAGCAGGTGCAAATCCAATCGTACTTCGCAAGGGTATGAAGAAAGCAACAGATGTTGCAGTGGAAGCAGTTGCAGGCATGAGCAGTAAAGTAGAAAGCAAAGAAAGAATCGCAAATGTAGCTGCAATCTCCGCAGGAGATATAGAAGTTGGAGAGATGGTTGCAGATGCAATGGAGAAAGTATCCAATGATGGTGTCATTACGATTGAAGAGTCTAAGACAATGAAAACAGAGTTGGACCTTGTAGAAGGTATGCAGTTTGATCGTGGATATATTTCTGCATATATGGCGACAGATATGGATAAGATGGAAGCAAATCTGGAAGATCCATATATTCTGATCACAGATAAAAAGATTGCGAACATTCAGGAATTACTTCCATTGTTAGAGCAGGTTGTGCAGGCAGGAGCAAAACTTCTGATCGTTGCAGAGGATATCGAAGGAGAAGCGCTGACAACATTGATCGTCAATAAATTGCGTGGTACATTCCAGGTAGTTGGAGTAAAGGCACCGGGTTATGGAGACAGAAGAAAAGCTATGTTAGAAGATATTGCGATTCTGACAGGCGGACAGGTGATCTCAGAAGAATTGGGATTAGATTTAAAAGAGACTACACTGGATATGCTGGGACGTGCAAAATCTGTAAAAGTTCAGAAAGAAAATACAGTGATCGTAGATGGACTTGGAGAGAAGGAAGCAATCAACGCACGTGTTGCACAGATTAAGGCACAGATTGAAGAGACAACATCTGAGTTCGATAAAGAAAAACTTCAGGAAAGACTCGCAAAACTTGCTGGTGGTGTTGCAGTAATCCGTGTAGGTGCAGCGACAGAAACTGAGATGAAAGAAGCAAAACTTCGTATGGAAGATGCGCTTTCAGCAGCAAGAGCAGCAGTGGAAGAAGGAATTGTAGCAGGTGGTGGATCTGCATATATCCATGCATCCAAAGAAGTTACTAAGCTTGCAGAAACATTAGAAGGAGACGAGAAGACAGGTGCAAATATTATCTTAAAAGCACTGGAAGCTCCGTTATTCCACATTGCGGCAAATGCAGGTTTGGAAGGTTCTGTCATCATCAATAAAGTAAGAGAACAGCAGCCGGGAATCGGATTTGATGCTTATAACGAAGAATATGTTGATATGGTAAAAGCAGGAATTTTGGATCCGGCAAAAGTGACAAGAAGTGCATTACAGAATGCGACAAGTGTTGCATCTACACTTCTTACAACAGAGTCTGTTGTGGCAAATATAAAAGAAGATGTTCCTCCTATGCCGGCGGGCGGACCAGGAATGGGTATGATGTAAATTTTGAAAGGACAGATGAGTACCGGAGAATAGGCCGGTACTCATCTTTTTTTCTTTACTGTTTTTTAGAATGTGATATAATAAAAATATATGTAAAAAATGGAGGTACAGCAAAGATGAGTGATTTTTACACAGAACAACTTGTCAAGAGAAAGGCATCAATGGGTACAATGGTGGCAAAAGCTGCATTGATCGCGCTTACAGTAGTATCGCTTCTATCGTTTTTTCTGTTTCCGCTGGGGATTCTTTTCTTTGGAATTATGATAGTGGCAGATATTTTTTTGTTCCGGCAGTTAGACCTGGAATTTGAATATTTATTATGTCAACGGGGATCTTGATATCGATAAGATCATGGCGAAGCAGAAGAGAAAGAGAGTATTTCAGACAAATGTCAGCGAACTGGAAGTGATCGCGCCTACAGGGTCAGCAGAACTGAATGCATTTCAGAATATCAAGGCACATAATTTCAGTACAATGAATCCAGATCATAAAACATACACAATGGTGGTAGTAAAGAACGGACAGAAAGAGAAGATTATTTTTGAACCAAATCAGACAATTCTGGAAGGAATGCGAATGCTGGCGCCAAGAAAGGTAATTCTCTAAATAAAAAACAATTTATAGCTTGACATTGAGCCAGGTTTTTGTAATATAACAATACCTTATAAAACGACAAAGTTATTTATAGTATTAATAAGTTATGCTTATAAGTGCTGTAAAGATGAAATGTTACTAAGAAAATGGGATAAACAAAAGAAAGAGAGGAAGCAAAATCATGGGAAAAATTATTGGAGAAGGTATTACATTTGATGACGTGCTGTTAGTGCCGGCTTATTCAGAAGTAATCCCGAATCAGGTTGATCTGTCTACAAATCTGACGAAGAAAATTAAATTAAACATACCGATGATGAGTGCCGGAATGGATACGGTTACAGAACATCGTATGGCGATTGCAATGGCTCGTCAGGGTGGAATCGGAATTATTCACAAGAACATGTCAATTGAAGAACAGGCAGAAGAAGTCGACAAAGTAAAGCGTTCTGAAAATGGAGTTATCACAGATCCATTTTATTTGTCACCGGAACATACACTTGCAGATGCAAATGATCTGATGGCGAAATTCCGTATTTCCGGAGTTCCAATTACAGAAGGAAAAAAATTAGTAGGAATTATTACAAACCGTGATTTAAAATTCGAAGAGGATTTTACAAAGAAGATCAAAGAATCTATGACATCCGAAGGTCTGATTACAGCTCCGGAAGGCATCACTTTGGAAGAGGCAAAAAAGATCCTTGCAAAGGCGAGAAAAGAAAAGCTTCCGATCGTGGATAAAGATTTCAATCTGAAAGGGCTTATCACAATCAAAGATATCGAGAAACAGATCAAATACCCGCTTTCAGCGAAGGACGAGCAGGGACGTCTTCTCTGTGGAGCTGCAGTTGGAATTACAGCAAACTGTCTGGAACGAGTAGATGCACTCGTGAAAGCGAAGGTAGACGTTGTTGTTATGGATTCTGCACATGGACATTCTGCAAATGTAATCAGAACAGTTCGTATGGTCAAAGAAAAATATCCGGATTTACAGGTAATCGCAGGAAATGTTGCAACAGGAGAGGCTACAAGAGCATTGATTGAGGCAGGCGTTGACGCAGTGAAGGTTGGTATCGGACCTGGATCTATCTGTACAACACGTATTGTTGCAGGAATTGGTGTTCCGCAGATTACAGCAGTGATGGATTGCTATGAAGTTGCAAAAGAATATGGCATTCCGGTCATCGCTGATGGAGGTATCAAATATTCAGGAGATATGACAAAAGCAGTTGCGGCAGGAGCAAATGTATGTATGATGGGAAGTATCTTCGCAGGATGTGATGAGAGCCCAGGAACATTTGAATTATTCCAGGGAAGAAAATACAAAGTATACCGTGGAATGGGATCGATCGCAGCAATGGAAAATGGAAGTAAAGACCGTTACTTCCAGGCAGATGCGAAGAAACTTGTTCCAGAAGGTGTAGAAGGACGTGTGGCGTATAAAGGAACTGTAGAAGATACCGTATTCCAGCTCATGGGTGGTCTTCGTGCCGGAATGGGATATTGCGGGGCAAAGACAATCGAAGAACTGAAAGAAAGTGGAAAATTTGTGAAGATTTCTGCTGCTTCCTTAAAGGAAAGTCATCCTCATGATATTCATATTACAAAAGAAGCACCAAACTACAGTGTGGACGAATAGAAAATAAAGAGAGGACTGCCAGAAGGCGGTCCTTTTGCGACATTTTAAGAAAAACTTCATTCTTTTAGGGAAATCTTGTGCTAGAATAGATAGAGATAAGAGAATCAAAAGGATAAAAGAGCATGAGATACAGAAAAAGAGATTATTATGGAAGAGGAAGAAAAAGAAAGCACATAGTAGTTGCAGCAGGAATTATTATTGTTTTTGCTTTGAGTATAGTGTTAGGTCTGCTGAAAGCGTGCGGAATCGGGTTTTTCGGAAGGGCAGAACAGCTTAGCCAAGAGGAAATTGAAGAGCGGAAACCAGATATTGATGTTCAGCTGCTCGCAGTCAATGAATATTCTAGACCAGGGACGGAAGTGGAAAAAATCAGAGGGATTGTGATCCATTATACGGCAAATCCGGGTTCTACAGCACAGAATAACCGAGATTATTTTGAGGGACTGAAAGATAGCCATGAAACGAGTGTAAGCAGCCATTTTGTTGTCGGATTGGAAGGAGAGATTATCCAGTGTGTTCCGACGTGGGAGATGGCATATGCGTCTAATTCAAGAAATGTCGATACAGTTTCCATTGAATGCTGTCATCCCGATGAAACTGGTAAATTTAACAGGAAGACATATCGTTCCGTTGTAGAACTGACTGCATGGCTTTGCCAGAAGTTTGGACTGACGGAAGAGGATGTGATCCGTCATTATGATGTGACAGGGAAAGCATGTCCGCTTTACTATGTTGAACATGAGAAAAAATGGGAAGAATTTAAAAAAGATGTAAAAAAAGCAATGCGATAAAATAGAAAAAGACAGGGTACGAGGAGGGAAAAGATGTTCGATATGTTTTTTCCGGATGAATATGTGGCATCCACATATGTGATTCCGTTTGAAGAATTATATGAAAAAGGGTACAGAGGTGTATTATTTGATATCGATAATACGTTAGTGCCGCACGGTGCACCGGCAGATGAGCGGGCCAAAAAGCTGTTTGCAAGACTGAAGGAGATTGGATTTTCTTGTTGTCTGATTTCAAATAATCAGGAACCAAGGGTGAAGATGTTTAATGAGGAAATCCAGGTGCCTTATATTTACAATGCCCACAAGCCGTCCACAAAGAATTATCGAAAAGCAATGGAACTGATGGGGACAGATGAAAAGAATTCTTTGTTTGTGGGGGATCAGTTATTTACCGATGTATTTGGTGCAAAGCGTGCAGGAATGCACAACATTTTAGTGAAGCCGATGCATCCGAAAGAAGAGATTCAGATTGTTTTGAAACGGTATCTGGAGCGGATTGTGCTTCATTTTTACAAGAAAAAGCAGAATAAGCCAACTCTTAAGTAAAAAAAGGTTGAAAATACTCGCGAAGTATTATAAAATGGTAAACAGTCAAATGAATGAGAATTGCTTTCATGGGCATAATTTAAGGAGGATTACAGATGATTTCAGCAGGAGATTTTAAAAACGGTGTAACAGTTGAAATTGAAGGAAATATTTTCCAGATTATGGAGTTTCAGCATGTAAAACCAGGTAAAGGTGCGGCGTTTGTTAGAACAAAATTAAAAAATATTATCAGTGGGGGTGTGGTAGAGAAGACATTCAGACCTACTGAGAAATTCCCAAAAGCTCACATCGAGAGAAAAGACATGCAGTACTTATATACAGATGGTGAATTATATCACTTCATGGATGTCGAGAATTACGAGCAGATCGCGTTAAATGAGGATGCGATTGGAGATTCTCTGAAATTCGTAAAAGAAAATGAAATGGTAAAAATCTGTTCTCACAAAGGAAATGTATTTGCAGTAGAGCCGCCGTTATTTGTAGAGCTTCAGATCACAGATACAGAGCCTGGATTCAAAGGAGATACAGCACAGGGAGCTACAAAGCCAGCTGTTGTTGAGACGGGTGCTACAGTATACGTTCCATTGTTCGTAGAGCAGGGAGATGTATTAAAGATTGATACTCGTACAGGAGAGTATTTATCAAGAGTTTAATTTAAATAAGATTGACAGTGGCTTAACGACCACAGAAGACCAGATAAGACTGTTGCAGATATGTGACAGTCTTATTTTTGTTTCGTAAAATGTACATAAAGAGAAGTGTTGAAAACAGAACTGAAATGTATAAGGAAGAGAAATGCGGGCATACTGACAGATAGAACAGAGTAGCAAGCGAAAAAGTGGGGGGTAATCAGTATGTTAAATTTTTTATGTGGGATGTGGGCCGGAAGTACGATCGGAGTATTGGTGATGTGTCTGATTCAAGGAGGCAAAGAGGGAGAAGTGAGAGAAGACAAAGAAAAGTAAGAAGAAGGGGAAGAACATTTTTTAGAAAAAATGTAGAAATTAGTAACAAAAATATAAGAAAAAATAGCTTGCATCAGCGGGAATCGAAAGGTATAATGTGTTTACATCATTTCAAATTCATTTCAATCAAATCAATTTTCGCAGGTACGGGTCGTACCAATATCCGACAGGATGTTATTTCATGGACTTTCTGATTATAAAAGAAAGGAAAGAGTATGAATTATCAACAATTTATTGAAGAAGTAGAAAGACGAGTAAAAGAAAAAATCAAGGGAAATGAGACGATTACCGTCTATATCCACACAGCAGTTAAGAATAATGGAAAAGAACGAAAAGGGATTACTGTGTCAGAGAAAGGAATCCATATTTCGCCTACCATTTATTTAGAAGAATATTTTCAGCAGTTTCAGGAAGGGAAGCCGATTGAGAAAATTGTGGAGAAGATTCTTCAACTTTATGAGGAAGTTAAGTGCAGTCATCCATGCGAGGAGAGTCTTTTGCAGAATTATGAAGAGCTGAAGGGGAAATTTGCATGCAAATTGATTCATCGGGGAAAAAATGAAAAGCTACTGAATGACATCCCTTATGTTCCGTGGATGGATCTGGCAATAGTAGTGTTTGTCCTTTTGGAAGTCAGTCCATATGGAACGGCGACAGTTCTTGTCAGGAAGGAACACTTGGAAATATGGGGACTGACAGAAGCACAACTTTTCGATGAGGCGAAAAAAAATACGCCGATTCTGCTTCCGTACCAGTTTTGCCCGATGCGGAAGCTGCTTCGGGAAATCTGCCCATATGCAGTGGATGAGGGAGAAGAGGAAGAAGAAAGTCTATATGTACTTTCCAACAAGCTGAGAAGTTTTGGAGCAGCAAGTATGCTCTATGAGGGGATCCTTGAGAAGGTGGGGCAGAAGCTGGGAGAGAATTATTACATTCTTCCGAGCAGCATCCATGAGGTGATCGTTGTCCCGGAGAGCAAAAGTCCGGTGAAGCAGGACCTGGAAGAAATGGTCAGAGAGATCAATGAAACGCAGGTGGAAGAGGAGGAAGTGCTTTCAGACAGAGTATATTATTTCAGTCGAAAGGAAAATCGATTGTTTTTATAGTTGGGCTTTACTTTTGAAAAAAAGTATGTTATTATAAGAAAGCGGTTTACGAAGTAAATGCGCCATATACACCTATAGCTCAGGGGATAGAGCACCGCCCTCCGGAGGCGGGTGCGGCGGTTCGAATCCGCCTAGGTGTGTATACCAATAGGAGGTAATTATGAAGCGGTCGAAGCGGACGGCGAATTCTTTCAGGAGGTATATCGGGCGTTACTTAAAAGCAATGTGTAGAAAGAGAAGAAATCAGAAGAAGCATCGAAGTGTGAGGTGTCAAAGAGCACAAGTGTTGTTTCGCATGAGTTTTATCCTGATTATCGCCAGTATTCATTTTTACCAATGAAAAATCACAGAAGATCACATCAGAGAAATCAAAGTCAGTTCAGACATCTGAGCATTATCTATTAGAGAACAATCCATTAGAAAAAAATAAATATCAGCCATTGAATTACCTTGTCGTGGATTATTTTACAAAACTATCTTCAGGAGATTTGGATGGAATTTGCAAACTATATGAGTCATTTAGTGAAGAATCTTTTGAAAAGATAAAGACCGGACAGAATCTGGCTGAATGGTATCAGGGAATTGATATTTACACAAAGAAGGCGAAAGAGCCACATGCCTATGTTGCCTTTGTCAGCTATCATATGAAACTTCGCGGTGCAGACCTACTTTTGCCTGGGCTTGAGACGATGTATGTCAGAGAAGAGAAAGATGGAGCT
>ENA-OQCW01000714-OQCW01000714.1-human-gut-metagenome-genome-assembly--contig:-NODE-714-length-16998-cov-3.294648_pt1 | contig 16998 bp, 19 predicted proteins | sample MGYA00242767_ERZ504593 | MGnify/ENA primary metagenome ERZ504593 (study PRJEB26092, sample SAMD00036307) | human gut metagenome | host: Homo sapiens | study: EMG produced TPA metagenomics assembly of... | reverse complement strand
CACCACCTTGGTGATCATGGCGGCTGCGGCAAGTATCGTCCCCTGTGCCAGAAAGTTCGTTCCTTTTTTCTTAGACATAATATTGCTCCATATCTTTTCCTATCGTAAAATCTGGAGTTGTTCCAGAATATCCCTCTGCTTCTGTTCCATAACGAGCCGCTCCTGCTCCTCGATATGGTCATATCCAGTTAAGTGTAACACAGAATGGGCGATTAAGAAAGCATATTCTCTCTCCGCTGAGTGGCCGAAAGCCTCCGCCTGCTCCAGCACTTTCTCCTTGGAGATTACAATATCACCCAGGACAAGCTCTCCGCTTTCGGGATCAAAGCAGTCCTCTCTCTCTTCAAGGAAATCAAAGTCTCCAGGCTCTGCGTACTCCAACATAGGGAAAGAGAGCACGTCCGTGGGTCTGTCGATTCCCCGAAACTGCCGGTTCATCTCATGGATCTGCTCATTTGTGGTGAGGAGCAGGTTCACCTGCGCCTCGTAGGGGCACCCCACATAGTCCAGGGCCGCCTCAATAACTTTGCCAGCCAGTTCTTCACAGGGAAGAGGCAGTTTTACCGCCCCTTCCTCTTCAAAATAAAGTGACATTTATTTTCTCCTTCTGTCTCTTCCTCTGCTCTTTTTAGACTCCGCTTTTGCCTCATACTCCTCGTAAGCCTTGACGATCCTCTGAACAAGGGGATGGCGCACCACATCCCTGCTGGTCAGATGGCAGATGCTGATATCGTCAATATTCTTCACCACATTGACGGCCACGTCCAGCCCTGAAACCTGGCCGGACGGCAGGTCTTTCTGTGTGGCATCCCCCGGTGATCACCACCTTGGATCCAAAGCCGATGCGGGTCAGGAACATCTTCATCTGGGCGGGCGTGGTGTTCTGGGCCTCATCCAGTATGATAAAGGCATTGTCCAGCGTCCGGCCTCTCATATAGGCAAGAGGCGCTACCTCGATGAGCCCTTTCTCTGAATTCTTCAGGAAACTCTCCGCCCCCATGATCTGATACAGGGCATCGTAGAGGGGGACGCAGGTAAGGATCAATCTTGCTCTGGAGATCTCCGGGCAGAAAGCCCAGCTTCTCTCCCGCTTCAATGGCACGGGCCGGGTCTAAGAATAATGCGGCTTACTTCATCACTTTTTAAATGCATTAATTTGCCATTGCCATCGCAAGATAAGTTTTACCCGTACCGGCAGGCCCGATTCCAAATACAATCATCTTTTCACGGATGGCATCCACATATTTTTCTGACCCAGTGTCTTTGGCTTGATTTGTTTACCGCTGATGGTATTGCAGATACAGTCCCTGTCGATTTCAACAATTGCAGATTCTTTATCTTCAAAAGATAAGGCAATCGTATAATCTACATTCTGTTCGCTGATTATATTGCCCTTTTTTTGATAATTCCACCAGCTGTAAAATAATGTTCTTCGCCTTCAGGGCGGCGGCTTCGCTTCCAAGAATTTTTAAGGCGCCCTCCCTGGAGATTATCGTTACGTTCAGTGTTTTTTCAATTTTCTTAATGTGCTGGTCAAACTGCCCGAACACATTCTTCTCATGTTCCATGGGAACAGAGGTTATGATTTCAACGATGCTCATTCACTCATAGTTCCTTCCTGCGGAGAAGTAATGACTTCAGTAGGGACTCTTTTGCCTGCTTTCCCAATCAAAATTAATTCTCCTTCTGCTTTACAGGTTTTCTCACCTACGTCTATTTTAACATTATTTTCAAATATTTGAACCCCTTTTTCCTCTAAACTTTTTAAAAGTACCTTTAAATGGCTTTGCACTTTTTCTTTTGCTTCTTTTTCTGTATAAAAAAACTCCTGTGTTTTATATTCGTAATCCGTACTGGTTCCATAGAAAACAGGAAGTTTAAAATTTTCTGTGAGATACAGCTGTTTTAAATTTGTTGTAGTATCAAAGGTTTCCCAGGAAGATTTTCTCTTAAAATCGCAATAATAGTCTCCCACCTGCAAAAGATACCCTTTTCTCTGTTTTCCGGTGTAAACCGGCTTTTGATATATCATGGAAAACTGTTGATAATATTCTAAAGGATATTGTACATAAATGTCTGCGTCCGCATCCGTATATTCATATTTCTCTACTTCCTTACTGTCATTTAGAATATCTAAGCGACCACTTACTAAGGTTTCTCCCTTTTTACAGGAGTCCCCTGTCTTTTTCACAGGAGTTCCTTTTCTGGTAACCATGGAAACAATTTTTCCTGTTTTATCAGATACCAAATCGTAAGCACCTTTTTCGGGGATTTTTTCCGTATAAATATTATCATTTTCTTTGATTTCCAAAAATAAGCGGCTTCCTGTAATCTTTGCAGAAACCCAGGTAATATTGGGAAATTCTCCTCTTAGCTTTTCTGCAATAACAGCGCAGTTTAAATTTTTTTTGGATACTCCATGACGCACATCAATTTTTTCTAAATAACTCAAAATACTCTGAGTGCTGTTATGTATATTGCCCTCCACATGAATATTCCAGATATAACCGGAGAGAAAAAATAAAATCAGAAAACTTAAAAGAATACCGATGAAAAATGCCTTTCTCTTTTTATTTCGATAAAAAAAGAAAGACAGTCCATATTTACCTGTAATTCGAATTTTTGTACCTGTTTTTTTACAAATATTTTTTAAACGAAAAAAGTCATTAATACTTAAATTCATCTCATAAATATCATTTTTATTTATTAAATTCCATACGGTAATTTTGTGATAAGCACATAAATTCAAAAAGCGTTCAGGGCTTTGTGTATACGCCTTTATTCTTACATATCCCTTTCCGTAATGACTCCAATCCTGCACACACAGCCTCCTTATAAAAACAAAATTTTACTGATATTTCCACTTATTTTCATTTCCACATCTGTGATAATAAAGAATAACGGAGAATTTTTTCCCCTCAATTTGAACTTTTTTTTCATTTTTGAAAGGAGTATGATACAGGTATCCTGATACTGGCGTATACATTTATAGTTTTCAATATATAGCTCCTGAGAGCCGGTAAGTGTAAGAACTGCCTCTTTATAAGATAAATCATTTTGGAATTTGTAAGGAGTCTCCTATCTTTCCTGAAAAATCTCCTAATTTCCGTTTCACCAAAAGCCTCCTGCATAAGTTCTTACTCTAACTTATGAAATATGATATAAAATCATGCGGTTATTTTGAAAAAAAGTATACCAAACCATAAAATCTGATTTGCGCTTAACGTAAATTCCATATTGTATTTCTCGGCAAGCTCACAGACAATAATTCCATGACTTTCTACACAAGGATGCATCTTTTCCGGAAAACGGCAAGGCGCATTAGGATAAGTACAGACTTCACAGATATCGCAGGACTCTGTAGAAAGAGCCATTGCAATCGGTTCCTTTTTCTCGAATAAAGCGTTCTATTTCTGCTGTAATTTTTTCATGTTCTTTTCTGGTAGCCAGTGTTTCCTTAAAATTGATTACATCAGAAACTTCTGCAATGGTAGAAAACAGAAAACATTCTTTATAATCCAGACAGCGTTTTCTGCACTCTTCCACTGTTCCTACCGCAGGGGGGCATGCCCAGGTAGAATTGTATCGTTCGCATTCTTTTTCACAAATCCAACGCACACGAAAGGAAAAATCGATTTCTTCCGGGCTGAAAAAAGCATATTGATATACAGGAAACTGACAAATAAATTCTTCTAATTCTTCATGTGAAATCATGTGTTTTACTCCTTCTTCTTTTGATTTTATAATTCTTCTATGGAAATTTTACTTCCCCCTTCTCCTGCTTTTGCAGGTTCAATGAGAAGATGTACAGGAATACGGGCTTTAATTTCTTCTACATGGGTAATGACGCCTACGCTGCGCTTTTTATTTCTTATTTTTTCTAAAGCTTCCATCACTACCTCCAGACAATTCTCGTCTAATGTTCCAAATCCTTCATCTAAGAAAAACAATTCCAAAGGCGCTGCCCCCTTCATTTGAATTTGTGAAGATAAGGCAAGGGCAAGAGCAAGCGAAGCCATAAAAGTTTCTCCTCCTGACAAAGTGGAAGCAGGTCTTGATACCCCACCATTTTTATAATCACGAATAATAAAAGAGGTATTTTCATCAATTTCCAAACCATAAGTATTTCCTGTCATTTCTTTTAAGCCTACATCGGCTTCTCTTGCAATGTGTTCTAAATAATAGCGGGAAATATATTCTACAAAGCGTTTTCCTCGAAACAGTCCTTCCAGCTCAGAAAGAATATCTAGTTTATGATGAATTTTCTCCAGAAGGAGACAAACTTTTTCTTTTTCTTCCCATGCAGCTTTCATTTGCTCCAGTTCTTTTCGCACTGCGCCAAAGCTTTTATTTTCTTCCGTTGTTTCATTTTCCAATGCCTGCACTTCTTTTTCCAAAAAGAATAAATTCAGATTTATCCAAACGTTCTTTTACCAGCTTTTTCTTAATTTGCTGCATTTGTTCCTGAATACGAATTTTCTCCTTTTGGAAATTTTCAATCTTTTCTTTTATTTGAGAAAACTTTTTTTCTTCAGTATAATATTTTTCAATATACGTTTCTTCTGTGACAGAAAAGTTTTTCATTTTTTCTTTTAAAAACGCATATTTTCTACGCTATCTTTTTCAGAAGCTTCCGCAAGAGCTTTTTGCAGCAGCTAATTGTTGAGAAAGTTCTTTTTCTTCTGTCGCTGCTTTATCAAAAAGATTTTTTTCATGTTCATACTGTTGATTTAGTGTGATAATGGAACTTTCGACTTCGTTTAATATTTCGGAAAGCTTTTCTTCTGTTCCGGCTTTTTCTAAAATCTTTTCTCTTATTTCCAAAAGCTTTTCTTCTGTTTGTTTCTGTAACAAAGATGTTTCTGTTTGCTTTGCTTTTAGCTCCTGAATGATGCGCTCTCCCTTTTCACGGTTTTGTATACGGGCATCCAGATTTTGCTCTAAAATTTCCAGTTTCTTTTGTAGTTCTTCCCTTTTTTTATTCTTTTCCTGCAATATTTCATATTCCGTCTGAAAATCTTCCATTTTTACAGCTTTCTTTTGCAGTTTCAGCTCGTTTTCTCTTTGATGGATTTCCTCATTTTCTGTTTCCCATTCCAGCTTTCTTTCTTGATAGTTTTTTTGAAGTGCCTCTATTTTTGTTTCTTTTTTTACAATTTCTGTTTGAAGGTTTTGTAATTCTTCTGCAAGTTTTGAAGCAATTGGCAGATTTTCAAAAACCACTTGCTGTTCCTGCAGTAATTGTGTTTTTAATCCTGCTATCGTTTCATGAACATTCTGTATTTCTTTTTCTAATGTTTCTTTCTGTTTTTGCAATGCCAGAATATCGGCTTTCTGTGATAATGTCTGTGTTTTTTCATGATGAACGCTTCCGCATACAGGACAGGGCATACCTTCTTCCAGAGAAGCTGCCAAAATAGCTGCCATATTTTCTACATAAAGCTGCTCCTGAGTTTCTTTTTTTTCTTGCAGTTCTATTTTATTTGTCTGAGCTGTTTCTATTTCAGCGGAAAGTTTTTCACATTTTTTCTCTTGGTCTTCCCATGTTTTTTGAAGATATGCTGTTTTTTCCGTCTCTTTTTCTTTTAAAAGCTGTAAAAGTTCTCTTTTTTCTCTTTCTTTTTCCGCTATATTTTTTTCATCTGCTTTGAGGTTTTTTTCAAGGACAGTTCTTCTATTTTTCAGTTGCATTAAATCTCTGGTTTTTTGAAATCCGTCCATAATCATTTGTTGGACTTCTGAAGAAACGGTATTTTCTATGATTGCCTGTTGCAGTTTTGTTTTTTCAGCTTTTCGTACCTCGATACCCTGCAATAACTTTTCCATTTTTTCCTGTGCATCCCACAGTTCTTTCTTTGTTTCTTCACAGGATTTCTTCTGCTCATCAAAAAGCTGCCTTTGTTTATCTTGCTCTTCTGAAAGCTTTAGTGCATCCAAAAGATTTTTCTTCTTCTGTTCCCAGACAGGCAGTTTGTTCTGTTTACCTTCTTCTGCTTTCTGAAAACTCTCCTGCGCTGAGTGAAATCTCTGAGTAATTGCCTTACACATTTCTGTAAGCGTATCTGCTTTTTGTTTTAAATTTTTTGCTTTCGTAATGCTTTCCTGATAATCTGTGAAATAAGGGAAAAGCTTATTAGCAATCTCCGCTTTTTTCAAATTTTCCTGTAAAAAATCTATTTCTTCCTGTTCTTGGGAAAGCAAAATTTCTTTTTTACAAACGACATCATATTCTTCCCACAATGAAATTTGTTCTTTACTGTCTTCCAGCTTTTTTCGCCTTTTTTTAAAGCAATTTCTTTTTGGGACAGATTTTGTTCTAATTCTGTCTTTTTCTGTTCTAAACCTTGAATTGCCTCTGTTGTAACAGCTTCATAACGAGAAAGCGCACCTTCCTGTTCTCTGCGTTTTCCTTCCCACTGTCCTGCCTGTTCCTTTACCAGAAAAGCAAGGCGCTCTCCATATTTTTCCAAATGAAAAAGCCGTTCCAGCATTTTATTTCTTTCCATGCCCTCTAACTTTAAAAACTCAGAAAATTTTCCCTGAGGCAGCACTACGGTACGGAAAAAGTCATCTTTGGAAAGTCCCAGAACTTCTTGGCATTTAGCATTTACCGTTCCTACTCTGTCTGCTAAAATTGCAGGCTCTTCTTCGGTAATATCCACAAATTTTGCACTGTCACTGCGAATACCTCCATCTTTTGTCCTTTTAAAACTTCGAGACACCAGATATTTATGGAGTTGCTTTTCCTGTATGGAAAAAATATATTCTACAGAAGCTTTATCTGTATTTACGTTAATATAATTGGTACTGTTTCTGGAAGTAGTCCCATAAAGAGCCAGTGTCATTCCATCTAAAATACTGGTTTTTCCACTTCCTGTAGGGCCGAAAATCCCAAAAAGTCCCTGACTGGTCAGTTTCTCAAAATCGATTTCCTGAACCTCTAAAAAACTATTTAATCCTTTCATTTTCATGGAAATCGGTTTCATTTTCGTCCTCCTCTTTCAAAATTTCCTGCAAAGTTTCTAAAATTTCCTCTTCGGGTAAAATCCCTTTCTTTTCCTGGTAATAATCTAAAAATAATTCTAAAAAAATCTCTTTTTCTGTAAAAACAGTTCCTGTCTTTTTTTGCTCTGTTTCAGGAAAAACAGGAATAACTTCTAAAATATCTTCTTTATAACCTTTTAATTCTTTTAGCTGTTCTTCTCGGATATAGGTATCTGTGTAAATTTGCAAATATACATAACAAGGACGGTTTTGATTTTCCTCACATTTTTTTAATGCTTCTTCATAACTTTCACAAACCCATTTTTCAATGGGCTTTGGATTATCAAAATAGAATTCTTTTACCACAGCTTCTTCCTGAGGGTGCAAAGTGACAAGAGAACATTGTTTTGCAATCACCGTTTCCTGCAAACGATAGGGTAAAGGTGAACCGCTATATCGAATTCTGCCATGACTTCCTATTACTTTTTGTGGTCTGTGTACATGTCCCAAAGCTACATACTGAGCTTTTTCAGGAAATACTTCAGGAGAAAGCAAATAGCTGTTTCCCAGCATCATTCCCTGTTCTGAACCATCTTTCTTACAACCTAAAGTAAAAACATGGCTTACCAGTACATTTATGGTATCTTCTTGATACCAGCTTGCTTTCTTTTGAAACAATTCTCCTATTTTTTCTGCATAATCTGCTGCCCGTTTCTCATCACCGTCTTCTTCTCGATACAAGACTTCATTTAATGTTTTTTCACTGACATAGGGAATACAGGCAAAAACCGCTTTTTCTCCCTTACAGGAAAAAGAAAATACCCCTTCCTCTAAAGACTCTATTTCAAAATTTCCGTATTTACCGGAAGGGATTTTGGTTCGAGGAGTTCCGTAAATGATAATACCATGTTCTCTGGCAAGAGGGACAATGGCCTCCAGACGGGAGGGCTGATCGTGGTTTCCTGCAATCAAAACTACCAGACGCCGCCCCTGTTTACTCAATTCTTTTAATGTATGGTATAAAAGCATTTCTGCTCCTGCAGAAGGATGCCCGTTATCAAACACATCTCCGGCAATACAGATAACATCTGCATTGGTCGTATCTGCAATGGAAACAAATTGTTCTAAAACAATTCGCTGTTCTTCCAGCCTGCTTTTTCCTTCCAGAAGTTTTCCGATATGCCAGTCTGCGGTATGTAATATTTTCATAAAATAAACCTGCTGCTTTCTATACGATATTCTTCTCCTATTCTAACATTTGCCGGAAAGGAAAAAAATGAGAATAATGATTTTTTTCAAAAAAGATGTTATAATGGTAAAACGAATGAAATTTGATATAAGAAAGTGAGATGCAAAAATGAAAAAACTGGTATTTTACTTTATCATGGACCACTTACCGTACATAGCTATGGTTTGATGATTGCTTTAGGCATTTTAGTTTGTGTTTTCATGGGTATGTATCGTGCAAGAAAGTACGGATACAAAGATGAGGCTGTTTTAGACATTGCTATTTTTGGTATTTTAAGTGGCTTTGTGGGAGCAAAGCTTTTATATGTTCTTGTAGAATTTGACAGCTTTCTGAAAAATCCCATGGACGTATTAGGCTCAGAAGGCTTTGTTGTTTACGGAGGAATTATTGTAGGTGCTTTGGTAGGAATTCTTTACTGTCGCATAAAAAAATTACCTTGTTGGGAATATTTTGACTTGTTGGCTCCTTCTATTGCTGTTGCTCAGGGGTTTGGAAGAATTGGCTGTTTTCTTGCAGGTTGCTGTTATGGCAGACCAACAGATACCTTTTGGGGTGTAACATTTCCGGAAGGAAGTTTTGCACCGGCAGGTGTTCCTCTTATCCCTACACAGCTTATTTCTTCAGCGGGAGATTTCATCATTACAGGTATTTTACTTGTATACAGCAAGCATAATAAAAAAGCCGGAAATGTTGGTATTCTCTATATGCTGCTTTACGGAATTGGCAGATTTCTTGTAGAATGTTTAAGAAGTGATGACAGAGGAACCGTTGGACTTCTTTCCACCTCACAGTTTATTTCCATTGGCATTATCCTTTTGGCAATTATACTGTTTTTCAGACATCAAATTTTTAAAAATACGAAAAAAGAAAATAGCGAAGAAGCCTAATAAATAAGGAGATAAACCATTTTTTTCGGTCTATCTCCTTACTTTTTAAAGAAATCTTTTTTTCATTTCTTTTAATCTAAGGTAAAATTGTGAATAGAAATCCTGTTCTGTTTCATAAGGCATGATATAAAAAAGCTGCAAAAGCTGAACAGAAAACTGTTTTGATAAAGTTTCGTTTTGTGCTTTTTCCAAAAGTTCCTGTATTTCTTTTAAAAAATAATGCCAGTCTTTTACAAAAACTTCGTATTTGCGAATATCTCCTATTCCCAGCCATTTTTGGATTTTTACCTTTGTCTTTGGTTCCTGAGGACATTCCTTGACCTGAAGAAAATATTGAAAATCATTATTTTCATAAATTCTCCCAAGAGGAAACATACGGCAAAAGCCCGGGCGAAAGCCGTGAATAGAACATCTTCCCTGTTCATTTAAAAAAACTGCATTTTTCTTCTGCACCAGTCATCTTTAGATTGGGAAGAATAATCCCCTCTGCTACCTGTAATTCTATTGCATAAGACAACAGTTCTTCAAAACTCTGCTTTAAATTTTCTGTTAAAAGATACACATCATAAGGATCTAAAACAATAGAATGTCCCATACCCTGACAGCATTTCGAACAGCCTTTGCAATCATTGCAGCCGGCTTTTACCATATCCTTATGTCCATATCGTTTTCCATCAGAAATTTCAGATAAATCAATTTCTCTTATCATGGCTTTCTTCCTCCCATTGATACATATACAATTCGTGCAATGCTCTGGTGGCACAAATATACCCTGCCTGTTTCAGAAGCGGCGTATTTCTTTTCCCGGAAATTCCAAATACCTGATCAAATTCCAAACCCTTTGCCAGATAAAAAGTAGTGACCGTAAGTCCTTTTTGAAATGTAGAGCTATCTTTATCAATATAAAAAGTCTGAGGAAATTTCTCTTTTAAATATTGATAGGCAAAAACAGCCGCTTCCTCTGTGCTGGTAATGACCGCTGCCGTTTCATATTCGTTTTCCTGAAGCTTTAAGTTTTTCAGCGATTCATCCAGCATCTCTGTCAGAGCAGAAAAAGTCTTTTCTTCTACAGGTCTTCCATGACGCTCAAATAATTCTACCCCCTGTACATTGGTAATTTTGTTCGCATAAGATGCGATTTCCACTGTATTGCGGTAGCTTTTATTCATATAAATAACACGTATCTGTTTTCCATAAATTTCCGGTAAAAATTCTAATACATCCTGCACTTCTGCTTCCATAGTCTGTGCTTTGTCACCTAAAATCGTCATTGGACAATGAAACAGTTCTTTTAAAATGATATACTGCAAATAAGAATAATCCTGCATTTCATCAATAACCAAATGCTTCACTGTTTTTTGCTGTGTGGAAGAAAACAGGCGATATTTTAAATAAAGCATGGGATATACATCTTCATAAGGCAATAATCGTTTTTCATAAGAACAGTATGGCAGTGGAGTGAAACCAAAGGATTTTAAAAAGCGGTTATATAAAACATACAAATCTTTTGTTTCGTACATTTTCATGAATTTCCCGTAAAGCATATCCCGTTCTTCTTCCGGTAACGTACAATCTTTTAAGGTTTCATATTCGTCTATAAAATATTCCAGCACTGCTTCCATTCTGGAAAGAAGCGGAATATCCTGAAATTTGAAATAAAATAAATTTAAAATCTCCTGTTCTGTTTTCTCAAATCCTTTGTATTCTATGGTCTGGAAATTCATAAGCTCGTCTTCTAATTCTAAAAGAAAAGCTTCCACTTCATCAAGAAAATCTTTTGACTGTTTCCAGCGCATTCTTTTTATCTGCTGTTCATCTGCAAAAGCAAGCTCTCTTTCAATCTGATGATATCGGTCTTCACAGTCATAAACAAAGGGCTTTAACTCTTTATAGGCATATAAATCGAAACTCATTTCTTGAATATTTTCTTCTCCCAGCTCAGGAAGAATATGAGAAATATAATCAGAAAAAACACTGTTGGGAGATAAGACCAAAATATTAGAAGATTTTAAATGTTCCCTGTCATGGTATAAAAGATAAGCAATACGATGAAGTGCTACGGATGTCTTCCCACTTCCTGCTGCTCCCTGAATGACCATAATTTTATCTTTTGTATTTCGAATAATGGCATTTTGTTCTTTCTGAATGGTTCGTACAATATTTTTAAGCTGCACATCTCCGTTACTTCCTAATTCAGCTTTTAAAATATCATCATCAATCTTTACATCACTTTCAAATTCATAAATCATTTTTCCACGGCGAATTTTGTACTGCCATTTAGAAGTGATTTCCCCATGTAAAATACCTGCTGGTGCGGTATAACTGGCAGAGCCTTTGTCATAGTCATAAAATAAACCACTTACCGGTGCTCTCCAGTCATAAATCAAAGGAACATGTCCTGTCTTTTCAGAAAAATTTCCAATTCCGATATAAAACTGCTCCGGTTCTTCTTCCCCTTCATAACAGAAATCAACTCTTCCGAAAAAAGGAGAGTCTATCATTTTCTCCAGACGTTGGCGATAAGCAAACTGCTCTTGATTAGCATTTACTTGTTGAAAAAGCGCTTGCTGGTTATCAAAATTTTCATACCCATATTGGTCCATCTCCGTATAATTGTCCCAATAATAGGTATGCATGCTTTCTATTTCTTTTTGTCCTTCAGAAAGTGCATGATTAACTTCTTGAATTTTATGTTTCAGTTTTTCGTTAATAAGCGTTAAAAATTCCGTTCCCTGACTCATAGATATTCTCCATAACTTTAATTTTATCAAAGATATCATTATAGCATAGGATGAGAAATACGTCATCTGTCTATCAGGATTTTTTATAAAATTCACATTATAAAAATTATCAACTTACTGTAAAATCAATATTATCTAAACTTTATTCAGATTGAATTAAAACAAGTTCCGCCAATTTTCCTTTCTTTGGATTACTCTTATCATACATATATGTAGCCAAATATTCTTTACTATTAACTTCAACCATATTCATAAAGAAATCCGGAGCATATAACTCAATTTCCATTTTTATATCACCTTGTGTATTTATGACTGTAATTGTACTATTTTCAGGATTAACACTCTCCACAGTTACAGGCACTATAGCTACGGAATTCTGACCTTGTGCATGAAAACCTCCTATTTGTAAAAGTAATAGGATAACAAGCAACACTGCAAACCCTTTATCGCTCATACATGCTTTTTTCTGAATGATTTTCTTTATTATGGCAATAATCCAGATAACGGTGGCAAGTATACAAATCAGAGGGATTGCAGAACTTAATTCATGAATTTCATAACTTATTAAAGAATAAATTCCATAAAAAGCAAATTCCTCTTGAATAAAAAAGAACCCCCATAATAGTAAGCCAATAGATATTCCGACAACTCTTTTCACACCTTTATTCATATTCTACCTCCTAAAATAAACATGGTTATTTTATAACTTTTCAAATATAGAAATAACAAAAAAAGAGACTAACCATTTACGGATTAGCCTCCTTAGCCAAAGTCACAATCGCCTGACTTTTTTTATTCATAATCTAGACATGCTCTCTCTGTTACATAAGGGCGAACATAAGTATCCGCTACCTTTACATGTTCTGGATGTGAGCCGTATACAGCTACATCTTCTGCTTTTTCAAGAGTTGTCACCAGCGCCATATCATGTGTGCTGGATGATAATGGTTCTTCTACAAATTCTACTGTCAGAAGTCCTGGTACTTTTCCTACTAAACTCTTTAAATTCTCAGCCATTGCTTTTTTAAGTGCCGGTTTTTCAGACTCCTGAATTTCCGGTTTAAATTTCCACATAACAATATGATGTACCATAATGTATTTTCCTCCTTATAACCGTTGAATATAAATTTATTTTAGCTTTGCTGTTTCACCTTGTCAACGGCTTTTTAATCCTGTATGGCAGGTTCACCGAATTTTTGAAACAGAATATTGGAATACACGATTAAAAAGTAATCCATATACAGCGCCCAAAATATTGTTAAAAATTCGGAAAAATACAGCTCCCGGAACTCCTAAAATACTTACAGCAATTGCCATAGCTCCAAAAGAGTTGAAAACTGCCTGCCAACCGTAAGTTGCTGAAAGACCAACACCAATTCCACCCACTACACCAATGTAAGGATAAAAAGCTTCCGGCAAAATCGGATAAACCAATAAGAATACAATTCCACCTGCCAGATTTCCCGGAATTCTTCCTTTTACTCTGGTCTTTATATCCTCGTGAAAAGGAAGAATGACAGACATTGCTGCAATTCCTGCCCACATAGCTCTTGGAATATGTAACAAACCCGCTAAAAGAATAACTGTAGATACTCCAAATGTGACAGAAAGCTGCCATCTGGTTCTCATAGAATGTAAATCAAATTCACGAAGGAGATCCTTCCAGTTTCGTTTGTAAGTAACATGTTTATGATTGCGATAAAATACAATTCCTGTAAGTACTGCTCCTACAGCAAGACCTGCAAGGCGTAAAACATACATTTTACCTGTAACATCATAACCATACAAAAGTAAATAACCTAAAACTAAAGTAGAATGGTTTCCCATAATAACATTATGGCAACCTAAAAGCATTAGAATAAAAATACATAATAAATTTACAAGTAATTCTGTAAAAAGACCACCCATATTTGCCAATCTTGGCCCAAAAGCTAAAATAGCAAAAATAATGAAAAGGGAACTAAGACCGTGAGTGGTATAAATACCAAAATCTGCAAATCGGAACACCATGATGCACAATAAAATCACAACACCTACAACACTGTTTGCATCACCGAAAATTTTACTGTAACCAATTACAAACGCCATGCAGAATACCATAGTAATAAAAATCTTAAACAAATAAATTGCTGTATGTCTCCATTTTTCCTTACCGGTCAGAGAACTTTTAATTACCGTTTTGGAGCCTGCCTGATTGAGCTGTAATTCTTCATAAATTGTCATAAAATGACTCCCATCCTTTCTCTATAATTTTACTTAGCGGGGAGGCATTATACCATCAGGAATCATGTTTGTCAAATTTTTTTCTTAGAAAATAGTTGACAGATAGCAACTTCATCTACTATAATACAAATAACTTTAACAAATTATAGTGATAAAATGCAGTGACAGGAAAAGGATAAATGATATTTTCGCTCTAAGCAATCCGGCTTGGAGCGTTTTTGCTATAAAAAAATCGTAAGGAGGGCAACGTGTATATGAAACAAATATCCGGAAACAAATTATTAGTCAAAGCATTAAAAGAAGAAGGTGTAGATGTACTTTTCGGTTATCCCGGAGCATGTACTATTGATATCAGTGACGAATTGTATAAACAAAGCGGCATCGATATTATCCTGCCAAGACATGAACAGGCTCTGGTGCATGAAGCAGATGCTTATGCAAGAACCACTGGAAAAGTAGGGGTTTGTCTGGTAACCAGCGGCCCGGGAGCAACTAATCTGGTCACAGGTCTTGCAACTGCAAATTATGACAGCGTTCCTCTGGTATGTTTTACCGGACAGGTGGCAAGACATCTGATTGGAAATGATGCCTTTCAGGAAGTTGACATTGTAGGCATTACCAGAAGTATTACCAAATATGGTATTACTGTTCAAAAACGTGAAGATTTAGGGCGTATTATTAAAGAAGCCTTTTATATTGCACGAACAGGACGACCTGGTCCGGTCCTCATTGATCTTCCAAAAGATGTTATGGCTGAACTTGGAAACCCTGAATATCCAAAATCTGTAAATATCCGAGGATACAAACCAAATACCAGCGTTCATATCGGTCAGTTAAAACGTGCCTTAAAAATACTTCAAAAGGCTAAAAGACCTCTGTTTTTGGCAGGCGGTGGTGTAAATATTGCAAGGGCAAATAAAATTTTTACAAAAGTAGTGGAAAAAACGCAAATTCCGGTTATAACAACGATTATGGGACGTGGTGCGATTTCCACGAAAAGTCCCTACTTTATTGGTAACCTCGGTATGCACGGAGCTTATGCTGCCAATATGGCTGTAAGTAACTGTGATGTCTTATTCTCCATTGGAACACGATTTAATGACCGCATCACAGGTAAACTCCATGCCTTTGCACCAAATGCACAGATTATTCACATAGATATTGATACTGCTTCTATTTCCAGAAATATTCATGTTGATATTCCTATTGTAGCAGATGCAAAAGAAGCTCTTATAAAAATGGATGAGTATGTAGAAGCACAAGATACCCAAAAATGGTTGGATGAAATTCATAATTGGCAGGAAGAACATCCTCTGACTATGAAAAACCGTCCACTTATGAGCCCTCTTGATATTATTTCAGAAATTAATCAGCAGTTTGAAGAATGTATTTTGGTGACAGATGTAGGACAGCATCAGATGTTAGTTTCCCAATATGCTGATATTACAGAGAAAAAACGTCTGGTTATGTCCGGTGGTCTGGGAACTATGGGATACGGGCTTCCAGGTGCAATCGGTGCAAAAATCGGAAACCCTGATGTTCCTGTTATTTCTATCTCCGGAGATGGAGGCGTGCAGATGAACATTCAGGAAATGGCTACTGCTGTTTTAGAGGAGCTTCCGATTATTTCCTGTATTTTTAATAATGAATATTTAGGTATGGTCCGTCAATGGCAAAAACTTTTCTATGGAAAACGTTATAGTATGACTAATTTAAAAGCAGGCGCACTGTCCCGCCGCACAGAATGTGCCGAATTCCCTGAATATACTCCTGATTTTGTAAAACTGGCAGAGAGTTACGGTGCAAAAGGTATCCGTGTTACAAAAAAAGAAGAAATTGCTGCTGCCTTTGAGGAAGCAAAGAAAAATACAAAGACTCCTACAGTCATTGAATTTATCATTGATCCTGAAGAAATGGTGTATCCAATGATTAAGCCGGGAGGAACTTTAGAAGATATGATTATGGACTGTTAGGAGGAGCCAAGCATGAATAAAGGAATGAAAAAAGATGGATTTCACTGTATGTAGAAAATCAGGTTGGTGTTCTTTCTAAAATTTCCGGATCTTTTTTCCGGTAAATGTTACAACCTGGATAGCCTTACTGTAGGTACCACTGAAGACCCTACTGTTTCTCGTATGACCATTGCAACTGTCAGCGATGATGAAACATTTGAGCAGATAAAAAAACAGTTAAACCGTATGGTAGAAGTAATCAAGGTCATTGATTTTACAGATATTTTTGTCCGCATGAAAGAAATTCTCTATGTAAAAGTCATGAATTGCACACCTGCTGACAAGGTAGAAGTATTTCAGATTGCAGAAACTTTCAAAGCAAGAGTCATTGATTATGGGAAAGACAGTCTTCTTCTGGAATTTGTCCAGACAGCAACAAAAAACGATGCTGTTATTAAACTGTTTAAAGAAGAATTTCAGACCATTGAAGTTGTACGAGGCGGAAGCGTTGGAATTGAATCAATCAGTATGATGGAGCGTTAATCAACAAAAGACAGGATACCGTTATCTCTTTACGGTACCTGTCTTTTGTTTTCTAAACGTATTACCTGATCACAGCCTTCTGGCATTGCAGGTCGGTGAGAAATGCAGATAATCGTTTTTGTTTTTAATTTTTGAAGATTTTTTAAGACCTGCTTTTCTGTTTCTTCATCCAAAGCAGATGTACATTCATCCAACAATAAAATCGGAGCATCGCTGAGTATTGCTCGGGCAATGGCAAGTCGCTGAATTTGACCTTCTGAAAGACCACTTCCACGTTCCTTTAAAATTGTTTTCAAGCCGTAAGGAAGCTTTTCTATTAATTCTTTCAGACATGCCGTTTCTGCTGCCTGCATAATTTTCTTCCTCTGTTACATTTTTACATGCAAAGGCAATATTTTCTTCTTAATGTACCGGAAAAT
>ENA-OQCW01000708-OQCW01000708.1-human-gut-metagenome-genome-assembly--contig:-NODE-708-length-17098-cov-2.627659_pt1 | contig 17098 bp, 20 predicted proteins | sample MGYA00242767_ERZ504593 | MGnify/ENA primary metagenome ERZ504593 (study PRJEB26092, sample SAMD00036307) | human gut metagenome | host: Homo sapiens | study: EMG produced TPA metagenomics assembly of... | reverse complement strand
GTAGACATTGGGAATGAAATGATTTCATTTATTCAGGGCAAGAGTACATTAAAGCAGTTAGAGCAGGTCTTTGATGCAGGTCAGGGTGCAATTGTTAATGATGCACCAGAGGTATTTACAAAGGTAACGGAAAAGATTGAGCAGGGTGACTGCGCAAGACTAATAGGCACCTGATTTTGGAGAGGCAGTTGGCGCTGATCTGGCACTTATTTCTGAAAATAAATATATCAGGGAAGCTAATAATTCAAATCAAAATAATGATGGTATCAGTGGATTTTTAGTGCCTCATGATGTGACAGAGATGACTGTCTCGATCATTTGCCCAACAGGCTGGAACGGCACGATACAGACAGTTACACTGACAGGAAAGCGTGTAAAGGAACTGGCAGAGCAGGGTTATGACAAATATAACATTGGTATAACATACCCATATGTGCTGGCAGCACCGGAAGGTTTTTCGCTTGATGAGAATGCTGTCTATAAGGTTGTGATCTGTGGTGCTTCTGATGAGGTTAAAAAGGAAGGAAATATTGAAGATTCCGGCATTGTTGGCATAGAGGCAGCAAAGGAATATTTCAGTCAGTTTGAAGCTTTTTCAGCTAAGGATATTGCATGGAAAGAGATTTCTTTTGATGAAGCTTCGGCTGGCAAATAGTGGCATGGTATAACAAATGTTGAGGGAGAATGTTGGTATGCAAAAGTATCCAGGCAAAAGGAAGGTGTTAAGCTTAGGAGGATTACTTATGGTAATCCTTCTTTGCATGTCTGGATTTCTCTGTTTTTTTACTAATTATATTGATAAAATTCTGTATGACGAGCGGCTTGGTCAGATGAGTGAGGTAACGAAGCAGCTTTTTGCTGGACTAAATGATGCAGTTGGAAATAACTGGGAGAGAGCCGGCATTCAGAAAAATACACTGCAGGCAGCTTCACTTGGGACTATTAATGATCTTTATGACTTTATGGAAAAGCAGGAAGTCATTAGTGAGATGCAGGCAAAAGATATTAGTCTGATCGCAGTAGACAGTACAGGAAAATATTATAAGTCAGATGGCCCTCATGGACTTATGAGAGAAATCAAGTATATTGAAAGTGCGCCAAGCCAAGTAAGTTATGTATCTAATACAATGACTTCTGGTGAAAGCAGCATGGTGTATTTGTATGAGCTTGATACTCCGGTAACTGTACAAGATGATAATCAAAAAGATGTAACAATTATTTATTATGGAACAATGCAGAATATGAAGCGCTTGAATAAGTATTTCAACTGCAGTGCTTATAATAATGAAAACAGCGTTTATGTGTTAGATGAAGATGGCATGAAGCTTTTTAACAGCAGCGCAGTAGAATTAGTTCACGGCTACAATATTTACAGCGTTTTAAAGCAGATGAAGTATTATCATAACCAGGATTTTGACAAAACATTAAAGCAGCTGCAGGAGACAGGTTCAGCTTATTCTAGTGCAGTCTTAGATGGTGTGGAATATTATTATGCAATTGCAAATCTGGATTATGCAGAGTGGACTATCCTTTTTATGGTTCCGGCATCATGTGTCGCGGTGAATACTGTTCGCCTGACAAAAACAGTGATGATTATTGTGCTTGGCTTTGCAACGATTATGGTGATAGTTCTTGTAGCTGTAGTATCAACTATGATTCATATTCAGCAAAAGAAGGTATTAGATCTGGAACGGGAAAATAATCATAAATTAGCAGAGGCACTAGATATGGCGAGGGAAGCAAATCGTTCAAAGAGTACTTTCCTTGCGAATATGTCACATGATATCAGAACACCGATGAATGCCATTATAGGAATCACGGCGCTGATTGAGCATGATGTGGATAATGCAGCTAAAGTAAAAGAATATGCAAAGAAGATAGAGGTATCATCGCAGCATCTTCTTGGACTAATTAACGATGTTTTAGATATGAGTAAAATTGAATCAGGCAAGACAACGCTTAACTTTGTTGATTTTTCAATTTCAGAAATGCTAAGAAGAATTGAAATCTTGTTTAGGCCATCAGACAGATGCAAAAATCAGACGCTGCTGATCACAAAGGAACATATTCATCATGAGTGGCTAAACGGTGACAGTGTGCGTTTGATGCAGGTATTCAATAATCTTATGTCAAATGCAATCAAGTATACTCAGGAAGGCGGAAAGATTCAGTTCTTTGCAGAAGAATGTCAGACAATTCATCTGTCTATGCAAAATTTCGTTTCATTGTTAAAGATAACGGTATTGGCATGAGCGAAGAATTTCAGGATAAGATCTTCGACTCATTTACGCGTGAGGAAAACTCAGTTATAAATAAAATCCAGGGAACTGGCCTTGGCATGGCAATCAGTAAAAATCTGATTCAGGCAATGGGCGGAACAATCGAAGTTAAAAGTGAAAAAGGCAAGGGAAGCTGTTTTGAGGTAATAGTAGATTTCAAGATTGCTGAAAATAAAGAGGTTTACCAGCCAGAGCAGATTGCAGATGAAAAGCAGGATGAGACGATTCTTAATGGAATGTGCTTTTTGTGCGCAGAAGACAATGAATTGAATGCAGAAATTTTAAAGGAGCTGTTAGACATTGAAGGCGCGAAGTGCCAGATTTGTGAGAACGGTGAAAAAGTAGTAGAAGCATTTGAAAAGTCACAGCCGGGTGAGTATGATATGATCCTAATGGATATTCAGATGCCGGTGATGAATGGCTATGAGGCAACAAAGGCCATTAGAAACAGTAAACATCCAATGGCAAAGACGATACCGATCATTGCCATGACAGCAAATGCCTTTTCAGAAGATATTCAGCAGTCGTTTTCAGCAGGCATGAATGCTCATGTGTCCAAACCAGTCGAGATGAAGGTGCTTGGAAAAGCAATTCAAAACATCAAGGCAGGTCGTGGGGGGGGTTGACTTCTCTTTGAAAACTGCTATAATAAACGATGACTGAGAAAATGTGTAAGTAGTCTGTACCATTCGGTTTTCCAGAGAGGCCGCATAACCTGCTGAGAGTGCTGCCATCCGCCTACAGATGAATTTCAGCATTGGAGTCTTCCACGAAAATTTTGTTTCTGACAAAAGCTAAGTGGATGCAGCTGCTGCATTATGGCAGATCAAGTGCGGATTGTAATAATTTTTATAATCCGAACATGGGTGGTACCGCGGATTTATTCGTCCCATAAAGGTTTTTTTTAAAGCCTCTATGGGACTTTTTTATTTGGTAACTATTCAGAGCCATGCAAAATTGCTTGCTGTGAATGCTTGCATTCAAACAGCATAGCAATTTTATATGGCGAAGTAACCACATGAGCAAAATAAGCACATCGAAGATGTGTCTGCCTCGCAGAGGCATTTTGCGAAGGGGGGTCTGAATAGTTACGATATTTGTTCGCCCCATAGAAAAAGCAACATTTAAGCAACATTTAAGAAAGCAGAGGAAAGGTTATATGCAGGAAACACACAAGCTGTCCGACAATCTTGCTGCTCTGAAGGAGAAGATTGAGACCGGACTGGAAGGATTGTCCAATTCTAAGGAACTGTATGAGTTCAGAAGCTCTTATCTGGAAGGAAAAAAGAGTAAGATCAGCGAGCTGATGAAGGAAATGAGAAATCTTGCACCAGAAGAGCGTGCAGGATACGGAAAGTCAGTAAACGAGTTAAAGGAGTGGGCGATTGATCGTTTCTCCAAGATGGAAGAAAAAATGAAGCAGTTAGAGTTACAGCGCCGCTATGAGTCTGAAAAAATCGACCTGACACTTCCGGCAGATGAGACTGGCATTGGAAATCTTCATCCGATTACACTTGTTCGCAATCAGTTAATCGATATCTTTGCAGGCATGGGCTTTGAGATCTATGAGGGCGCAGAGATCGAAAATGATTACTATAACTTTACGGCACTGAACACACCGAAGGATCATCCGGCAAGAGATATGCAGGATACTTTCTATCTGTCACCAGAGTTCTTGCTTCGCACACAGACCTCATCAGGTCAGATTCATGTTATGGAGAGCAAGAAGCCGCCGATCAAGATTTTATCTCCAGGAAGAGTATTCCGTTCTGATGATGATGCGACTCATTCTCCAATGTTCCATCAGATGGAGGGACTTGTTGTTGATAAGGGAATTACCTTGTCTGATTTAAAGGGTATGCTTGATCTGTTTGTACAGAAAATTTACGGAGAGGGAACTGTGACCCGTCTTCGTCCGTCTTACTTCCCATTCACAGAGCCGTCTGTAGAGGTTGACTGCAGCTGCTTTGAGTGCGGCGGCAAGGGCTGTAATTTGTGTAAGGGAACTGGCTGGATCGAAATTCTTGGTGCTGGCGTAGTAAATAAGAAAGTCCTTGAAAACTGTGGCATCGATTCCGAAGAATACAGCGGTTTTGCATTTGGTATCGGTCTTGAGCGTACTGCAATGCTTAAGTACGGTATCAACAACATCAAGATGCTGTTTGGATCGGATCTGCGTGTCCTGAAACAGATTAACGAGAAATAAGAAAGGACGGAAACGAATATGTTAGTACCATTAAGTTGGCTTAAAGAATATGTAGATATTGATGTAACACCGCAGGAGCTTGAAAAAAAGCTGTTCGACGGCGGATTTGAGGTAGAGGAGCTGTATCAGGTTGGTCATGACATCGATAAGATTGTAGTTGGTCTTGTTGAGACTTGTGAGCCGATTCCGGAGACACATCTTCATGTGTGTCAGGTTAATGCAGGTGAGTATGGTACCATGCAGATTTGCTGCGGCGCTGACAATGTACAGGCAGGCGGCAAGTATCCGGTAGCACTTGTTGGTGCAACTGTTTATGCAACAGCAAAGGATCATAAGACAATCGAAGGCGTGATGACAATTAAAAAGGGTAAGCTTCGCGGTTTTGAGTCATATGGTATGCTTTGCTCTGGAACAGAGCTTGGCTTAACAGAGGATCTGTATCCGGGTGCAGGCTACAATGGTTTGTTAGAGATGCCGGCTGATGCACAGCCTGGTGCAGATGTAAAGGCTATCACAGGTCTTGATGACTGGATGTTTGACATTTCCTTAACTGCAAACAGACCGGACTGCCAGAGCATTTTAGGAATTGCAAGAGAGGTTTCTGCAATGCTTGAGAAGCCATTAAAGATGCCGTCAACCGATTATACAGAGACTGATGTAAAGAAGGATGGCTTTAAGGTAAGTGTTAAGGCACCAGATCTTTGCCCGCGTTACAGTGCACACTATGTATATGATGTAAAGATGGGTGAGTCTCCGGCATGGATGAAGCGTCGTCTTGCACTTGTTGGTATTGGATCAATCAGTAACATCGTAGATATCACAAACTATGTATTAAAAGAGATCGGACAGCCAATGCATGCATTTGACTGCTCTTACCTTGAGGGCAACGAGATTTGCGTAAGAAGAGCACATGAGGGTGAAAAGATTGTTACACTTGATGAGCAGGAGTACACAATGTCACCAGCTAATCTTGTTATCTGCGACGGCGTAAAGCCAGTTGCATTAGCAGGTGTTATGGGCGGTTTAAATTCCGAGATTCGTGACACAACAGAAAGTGTTATGTTTGAGGCTGCTAAGTTTGCAAGAGATAATGTTAGAAAGACTGCAAGAGCACTTGGAAAGTCCTCTGATTCAAGTTCAAGATTTGAGAAGGGCGTGGATGAATACTCAACTGTTCTTGGTATGAAGCGTGCACTTCATTTAATCGAGGAGCTTGGCTGCGGAAAGGTTTCTTCTACTCATGTAGATGTTAATGTTGGAAACAGCATTGAGCCTCAGCCGATGCAGGTAAGCATCCATAAGGTAAACAGCGTTCTTGGAATTGAGGTTCCGGCAGAGGAGATTGTACGTCTGATGAAGAATTTAAACTTCAATCCGACAGTTGACGGTGACGTACTGACTCTTCAGGTACCAGCTTACCGTGAGGATATGCTGCCAGAGGGTGAGAATGATGTAGAGCGTTATCCAGATGTGGCAGAGGAAGTAATCCGTATGTATGGTTATGACCATATTAAGTCAACATTTATGCCATCTGCACAGGTAACAGCAGGCGGATATAACAAGGAACAGAAGGGCGAGCTTGCATTAAAGCGTACTCTTTGTACTATGGGTGCATATGAGTGTATGCATTACTCATTCTTCTCCCCGTCTGATTTGGATCTTTTGAAGTTCCCGGCTGATGCAAAGGAGCGTTTCGCAATTCAGATCATGAATCCAATCAATATCGATCTGTCATTAATGCGTACTACACTTGCTGCATCAATGCTCAATGCTATTTCAAGAAATGAAAAGCAGGGTATTCTCGACGGAAGACTTTTTGAGGTTGCAAATATCTTTATTCCGAAAAATCTGCCGCTTACCGAGTATCCGGATGAGAGAAAAACACTTTGTGTTGGTACCTTCGGTGCAAAGGAATCCTTCTACACAATGAAGGGCATTGCAAATGGAATCGCAGACAGCTTAGATGTTGCATTTACTTATGAGCCAATTCAGAAATCCTTCCTGCATCCGTATCAGGCAGTAAAGGTATTATGTGAGGGTGAAGAAATTGGTTACTTCGGTAAGGTTGCATACGATATTCAGGACAAGTTAAGCATGCGTGCAAGCGCATATGTTATGGAGCTTGATCTGGAGATTCTGTCCAAGTGGTATGATAAGAAGAGAACCTTCATTCCGCTGCCAAAGTTTGCAGAAGAGAAGCGTGACCTTGCATTCGTAATGGATAAGGCAATCACATGTGGAGAGATCGAGGACTGCATCCGCAAGGAAAATAAGTATGTAAAGGAAATCAAGCTGTTCGATATCTACGAGGGCGGCCAGATTCCGGAAGGAAAGAAGAGTATGGCATTCTCTATCACATTTGTTCCAAAGGATGAGGCATTTGACGATGCACGCGTTCAGAAGTTCGTTGACAAGATCTGTGCAAAGTTAAATGAGGAGTACGGCGTAGAGCTGAGAGCGTAAGCAACTAGCAATACAAGATTTAAAATATAGAGACCTCTGCAGGGCTGTAAAAGCTTTGTAGGGGTCTCTTTTTTAAAATTTCCACTTTAACTATTTGCCAGAAAAATATATAATAACAATTATAAGCAGCGTCTAACTCTGCAGGAATTACAAAGCGCATCTAAAGACACGTAAGACAAGGTATTATAAAAAATGTGATTGACATTGAAATTCTTTCAAATTTTTGTAATATAATAAAAAAAATTCTTGTCTATATAGGTGAAGACGTCTTTAAAGGAAAGAAAATAAGTAGAAATGCATGTTAGCATTCTAGAGTACGGTGATGGTGGATTGATAACGGAAAACATAGCGAGAGGAGGGATTTTTATGCGTGATCAGGAAATCACAGAGCTATTCTGGGAGCGAAAAGAGCAAGCAGTAACAGAGTCCAACATTCGATACGGCGCGTATTGCCGGCGAATTTCCTATAATATACTGGCAAACAAGGAAGATGTTGAAGAGTGTATGAATGATACCTGGTATCAGGCGTGGAACGCAATTCCTCCGCAGCGCCCATTGTGTTTAAAAGCATTTTTCGGGAAAATTATTCGCAATCTTTCTCTCAACCGTTGGAAGTGGGATCGGGCAGGAAAGCGAATTCGACCAGAAGCAATGCTTGTGCTAGATGAATTAGGCGAATGCGTGTCGGGGCGTGAACAGCCAGAGGACGTGGTACTCGCAGAGGAACTCAAAAAAGAAATTAATCGATTTTTGTATGGACTTTCCACTCGTGAACAAGGCATGTTTGTTCAACGATATTTTTATCTGGAGTCAATTAAAAGCATTGCGCGATATCATGGCATTACCGAAAATGCAGTTTCGGTAAATTTAAACCGTGTGCGCAAACAGTTAAAGCAGTATCTCTCAGAAAGGGGGTACCACTTATGAAGAAAGAAGATTTTTTAAAACTTATGGATGGCATTGATGATCGCTTAGTCGAAAAATATGCAATTTCAGACGAGGCAGAGGCAAGACAAAAACAAATTAGGAGACAGAGACGACAGCGATGGTTCAATCGAGTAACAGGATGTGCAGTTGCAGCGATAATTCTTGGTGTGATTGGTGTTGCAATGCTGTGCGCTTCCTTTGGCGTTGTAAGAATGGACAGACAAAGCCCAAAAACTCCAGTATCTCTTGGTGATGGCAACGATTCTCAAAATAATGAGAATAATGGAGATGAGGAAAAAGAGCTTTTGTTACAGGCATACCTTTCTTATATTGGAGTGGAGGAGCAGGACATTCAGGAAATCCAAAAGATAGATCAGCAGCCAGAAACGATTCTTCTTACAAAAGGGGACAGTGAGCAGCAGTCAGTATCTATTGGAACAGCGGTATATTTTGTGTATACCACAAATCAAGATAAGGTATTAGCAGTGCTTGTATTTGATCTGCCCGATAAGGCAGTTCAATATGGATGCAGTGAAATCGAGATTGTGGATAACTGGAAGCAATATGAGGTCTCACAGGCGAATGCAGTACTTTATTCAGAGGAGACGCAGGAGTTTCAGTCACTCAGATGTGATACGACGAATGAGTACCAGCTTGCAATTTCAGGTATAAGTAGTGCGAAGGGGAATACTAAAAGCACGTCTCGAATGGTAGTCAGCTTTACGGTTGACAGGACAAGGCGCAGCCTAAATTTAGAGGGGTATCGGGTTCTATTCCACCTGAAAAGTACATTTTTGTGGGTGCTGGCAGCGTGGACCTTGGCCGCAGCTATAGTAATTGCTGCAGCATTGTGGTTCTTAAATCGCTCAGTAAAATTAAAAGAAGGCACAAAAGCAGGTCGCTTCCTGTTTGGTAAAGAAATAGAATATGGAGCAGTCGTAGAAAAGATAGAGAATATTGATCTTTTTAACCCATCTCAATATATAACGAAAAACGGAGTTGTTAGTCCAGGTTCATCTGGGCGCTACCATGTAGAGTTTCGCTTGCAGGATGATACACATATTGAACTGAGTGTATCGGCTAAGCAGGCAGGAAAATTTGAACCGGGTATGCGCGGAACACTTGTCCATCGAAGAAATATTTTGATGTCCTTTGTGCCAGAGGATGTGGAAAAATCGGAGTATCATGAAACCAAAAGATAATTAAAATTTCGTCAGCTATACTGCCACTTGTTATTGATCATTCGGTCACATTGGACTATGAATTCAATGACAAGTGGCAGAATGCATGGTATAATGATTTTACCATAAGAAGTGCCGTATTATGGTGATTTAAAAGAAACAGGAAGGAGTGTCAGCAGAATGGGATATTATGTTAATCCATCAGCAGAAAGTTTTGCGGCGATTGCAAGGAGCAAGACATATGTAGATAAGACTGGGTTAATCGAATATATGAATGCAGTTGTACAGACAGATCGTATGTTAGTCTGCTCAAGTAGACCAAGAAGATTCGGAAAATCATTTGCAGCAAAAATGCTTGCGGCATACTATTCAAGAGGTGCAGATTCAAAAGATATTTTTCAAAATTTGAAAATTGGAAAAGAAACAAAATGCGAGCATCAAAATCAATACGATGTCATTTTTCTTGATATCACGCTTTTTCTTTCGATTGCGGATACTCCGGATCTTGTGGTAAAGGAAATTCAAAAAGATGTAATTCAAGAGTTAAAATCAGAATTTCCAGAATCAATTCATGATGAAACAGAGTCCTTATTAAAAGCATTGATGCAGATTCACTCAGCTACAAAACGTAAGTTTTTCATCATTATTGATGAGTGGGATGCATTGTTTCGAGAAGCAAAACAGGATACAACTATTCAACGAGAATATATACAGTTGTTGCGCAGCTTATTCAAAAACAATGTGACGCCTCAGATCATCGCAGGTGCGTATATGACAGGTATTTTGCCTATAAAAAAAATATGGAACACAGTCAGCTTTAACGGATTTTCGCGAATATACAATGTTAGAGCCAGGACCACTTGCGCCGTTTGTTGGTTTTACACAGGTGGAAGTTAAGAGACTTTGCGAAGAATATCCGCTTGATTTTGATCAGGCTCAGAAATGGTATGATGGATATATATTTGAACAAGCAGGGCATATCTATAGCCCAAATTCGATTATAGAAGCCATTCAAAATAAGAGTTTTGCAAATTATTGGACGCAGACAGAAACTTATGAGTCGCTTATGACATATATTGACTTGAATTTCGATGGACTAAAAGATTCTGTAATTGACATGATCGGAGGAATGCGGTGTAAGGTTGATGTTGGCTCCTTCCAGAATGATATGACCTCTCTTAGGAGTAAGGATGATGTACTGACATTGTTTGTTCATCTGGGATATTTGGCATATGATAGAAAAACGCGGGAAGTATTTATCCCAAATGAAGAGATTCGAGAGGAATTTATTCGTTCAATAAAAAATGGAAGCAGAAAAGAATTGGTTAAGGCAGTAGAATTGTCAGATAAGTTGCTCCGTGCGACAATCAATAAGGATGAGTCAACGGTTGCAGAGATTATAGGAGAGGCACATCAGGCAAATACTTCTCCAAAATTTTACAATAATGAGCAGGCATTACGCAGTGTTGTTATAATGGCATATTTGAGTAGTGTAGATGATTATATCCGTTTTGAAGAATTAGCAAGTGGAAAAGGATATATTGACTTATTATTTTTACCAGCATTGCAATCATCAAAGCCGGCACTTATAATCGAGCTTAAGTGGAATAAGAGTGCAGAAAAAGCAGTACAGCAGGAACAGGATCAGCAGTATTGGAAATTTGCAAAGCAGTTTCGATACAAAGGGAAAATACTGTTAGTCGGAATTAACTATAATTCGAAAACCAAAAAACATACTTGCAAAATTAAAGAAATTGAGTCTTTAGAAAAAAAATTAGGGCTAATAGGTACAAAAATGACTAGCAGATTTTATCAATATTGTAAATCGAATATAAAGCAAAAAAAAATCCAGAAGTATCAATAAAGACTGCTTTTTTCTTTTCTAGCCGAAGGAAAACATATTGTTTTGTTTGTTGGAGCAGGAGGAAAAAGTTCTCTTATTGACGCAATTGCAAAGTGGAGCAGCAGTCAGGGGAAAAAAAAGTGCTTGTGACGACTACAACTCATATTTTCAGACCGCAGGATGAATTTTTAGCAATGAACGAAAAACAGTTACAGGAAATCTGGGCAGCAGGACATTGGGCGGTGATCGGAGCAACTGAGGAAAAAGATCAGCAAAAGTTAAAGATGCCAGAGATTGACTGGATGAGACAGGCAATGGAGCTTTCTGACCTTGTACTCATTGAGGCTGATGGCTCAAAGCGTTTGCCATGTAAAGTGCCAGCTGATCATGAGCCTGTACTTTTGCCAGAGTCGGATATAGTGGTGGCTGTTTTGGGGCTTTCAGCCTTAGGGCGTTCACTTAAAGAGTGTTGTTTTCGACTGGAAAAAGCAAAAAAGCTATTGTCAGCGGATGAAAATCATTTATTGACAGAAAAAGATATGGCAGCGATTTTGTTATCTGATCAGGGACTGCGAAAAGATGTAGGAGACAAAAGATACATTGCCTTTTTAAACCAGTGTGATGACAGTATTGTGCTAGAAAGTGCAGAACAGATTGGGGAAATGTTAATCAATTCAACCAGGCAGAATAGTGATAAGATAGAAAAAATAGTATTTGCAAAACTGCAGTGAATATGGCAAACTAATCAATAGACTATAAACCAATTTTTTTAGGAGATAAATGATGAGTGGATTTACACATTTTGATCAAAAAGGAAATGCCGTGATGGTGGATGTGCATGAAAAGGCAGATACATATCGGGTAGCTGTTGCTACGGGAACAATCACCGTGAATGAGGAAGATTTTTTCAGGCTATTACTAATCATACGGCAAAAAAAGGTGATGTGCTTGGAATAGCCAGAATTGCAGGCATTATGGGGGCGAAAAAAAATTCAGAGCTGATTCCTCTATGCCACATTATTGCATTGACAGACTGCGAGATTTCTTTTGAGCTAGATGAAATGCATCGTCAAATTAAGGCAACATGTAAAACCTCCTGTATCGGAAAGACAGGTGTGGAGATGGAAGCTATGACGGGCGTTAGTGTTGCATTGCTGACAATTTATGATATGTGCAAAGCTATGGATCGCGGCATGGAAATATCAGGGATTCATCTAGTGGAAAAATCTGGCGGCAAAAGCGGTCATTATAAAGCAAATTAGAAAGGCACTGCAATGGAACAAAAAAAACATAATCAAAAATATAGAGTAGGAATTGTAACTCTTAGTGATAAAGGTTTTAAAGGCGAGCGAGAGGATTTAAGCGGTCCAAAGATCAAGTCACTTCTTCCTACAGAAAAGTATGAAGTGATATCATATTGCATTTTACCTGATGATCAAAAAGCAATCGAAAAAGAGCTTTGTCGATTAGCAGACGAAGAACAATGTGCACTTGTACTGACAACAGGCGGCACTGGTTTTTCTAAAAGAGATGTGACACCAGAGGCAACGCTTGCTGTGGCTGATCGCAATGCACCGGGAATTGCAGAGGCAATACGCGCCTATAGCTTGACTATCACACCGCGCGCAATGTTAAGTCGTGGAGCTAGTGTTATTCGTAAGCAGACGCTTATTGTGAATCTGCCGGGAAGCCCAAAGGCAGTTGAGGAGAGTCTTACTTATATATTGGATTCAATGTCTCATGGACTTGATATTCTTTTAGGAACAGCATTTGAATGTGCCAGAAAATAAAGAAAGTGTGCCAATATGAGTGAAAAAGAAATTATATTTTTGCAAAAGCGGCGGCTGTACGGCAAAGCTTGGAGCTGGTGTGCTGGAGCATATTTTGGAGCGCCTTCCAAAAGGACAAAAAGATGAAAATCTGCTTGTAGGCTATGACAGCAGTGATGATGCGGCAGTTTATAAGCTTAATGATTATCAGGCATTTGTGCAGACGCTAGATTTTTTTCCACCTATGGTGGAAGATCCGTACCTGTTTGGACAGATAGCAGCAACAAATGCCTTAAGTGATATATATGCTATGGGCGGTGATGTAAAAACTGCGCTAAATATCGTCTGCTTTCCTGAATCAATGGATTTAAATATACTTGGAAAGATTCTTCAGGGCGGTGCAGAGAAGGTACAGGAAGCAGGCGGAAGTCTCGCCGGCGGCCATTCAATTGCTGACAGTGATGTCAAATATGGATTGTCAGTTACAGGCATAGTTAATCCAAAAAAAATTCTGGAAAAACAATGGTGCAAAATCTGGAGACAAACTGATCTTAACAAAAAGACTGGGTGTAGGAATTATATGTGCGGCAAACCGTGTAAAACAAGCACCTGAGGGAGCCATGGAGCAGGTGATTGCTTCTATGACAACACTTAACCGCACAGCATCTGAGATTGGAAGAAATTTTTGCATACATGCCTGTACAGATGTGACAGGCTTTGGATTTTTAGGCCATCTTCATGAGATGATGGATGGAAGGCTCTCGAGTGTAATCTATGCCGATCAGGTTCCAGTATTTGATGGTGCAGTGGAATGTGCTGAAGAATTTTTTATTGACTGCAGCAGGTCAAAAAAATAGAAACCATCTCGAAGGATATGTGAAGTTTGAGGATATATCATTTGGAATGGAAGAAGTGCTGTATGATCCACAAACGTCAGGCGGTTTATTGTTTGCTGTACCAAAAGCACAGGCAGATGACTTGTGTGAAAAGCTGCAAATGGCAGGTCTTCCAGCTGCTATCGTAGGAGAAGTGACAGAACAAAAAAAATCAGAAATTTTTGTAATTGATTATAAGAAAAAATAGCGAAAATAGGAGAAAAAACATTATGAAAAAAGAAGTAAATGCAATTGGCGATATCTGCCCAATTCCGTTAGTTAAGGCAAAAGAGGCAATCAAAGAATTAAATGGAGCAGGTGTGGTAGAGGTATTAGTTGATAATGAAATTGCTGTACAGAATTTAACGAAAATGGCGCAGCAAAAAGGATATGGATGTGAGTCTAAAAAGATAAAAGATCAGGAATATCGTGTAACGCTGACAGTTGGAGAGACAGATGAACAAACAACACAAAAACCTGATAGTGAAACTGCAAAGAATACAGAAGAATGTATTCCATGTGCACCAGCAAAGAAGACTAGTCTTGTTGTTATTTCTTCTAAAACCATGGGAGGTCCAAATGAGCAGTTGGGCGCAACGTTATTAAAGGGCTTTATTTATGCGCTGACACAGCAGGATGAGCTGCCAGATCAGATGCTTTTTTATAACGGCGGTGCATTTTTAACGTGCGAGGGCTCAGAATCATTAGAAGATCTGAAAAGTTTAGAAGCACAGGGGGTAGAGATTCGCACATGTGGTACATGTCTGAATTTTTATGGACTGACAGAAAAGCTTCAGGTTGGAGAAGTTACAAATATGTATGATATAGCAGAGCGAATGAGCAAAGCAGACAGGATTATAAAACCATGATTTATCTGGATAATGCAGCAACTTCTCTGCAAAAGCCAAAAGAAGTAGAAGAAGAAATGATTAGAGCCCTACATACGATGGGCAATCCTGGGCGTGGTGCGCATGATGCCACGCTGCAGGCAGGAAGATGCGTTTATCAGGTTAGAGAGCAGTTAGCACAGCTTTTTAACGCAGAGAGTGCTGACTGCATTGCATTTACATCAAATGCCACAGAAGCCTTAAATACAGCGATTTTAGGATTATTTCAAAAAGGCGATCATGTGATTACAACAGTGTGTGAACATAATTCTGTGCTGCGTCCGCTTTACCGTCTGCAAAAGCAGGGAGTAGAAGTAAGCTTTTTATCTGCAGATGAACAGGGAATATTAGACTATGACAAACTTCCAGCACTGATAAAAGAAAATACAAAAGCAGTTATTGTGACACATGCATCGAATCTTACAGGAAACATCACGGATTTGGAATGCATAAAAAAAGAAATATCACATAAAGATATCCTTCTTATTGTAGATGCTTCTCAGACAGCAGGAATTTTGCCGATTGATGTGCAGAAAATGGGGATCGATGTCCTTTGCTTTACAGGACATAAGGGTCTGATGGGACCGCAGGGAACAGGCGGACTTTATGTGCGTCAAGGAGTAAAAATCAATCCATTAAAGGTCGGAGGAAGCGGTATTCACAGCTTTGACCATGATCATCCAAAGGCAATGCCAGAACATCTTGAAGCCGGCACCTTGAATGTACATGGAATCGCTGGCCTTGGCGGTGCACTGAACTATTTAAGTGAGATTGGCACAGAAGCTATTATAAAAAAAGAAAGATCACTTATAAAACGATTAGAGGATCAGATTCGTGATCTGCAAAATATTCATTTGTATGGAAATCCTGACAGCAGCCAGAGAGTGGGAATCCTTTCATTTAACATGGGGGATGAAGATTCTGCTTATGTTGCAGACTGGCTTTTTGAAGAGGAAGAAATTGCTGTTCGTTCAGGTGCTCATTGTGCACCGCTCATGCACGAGACATTGGGCACAAAAATGCAGGGAGCAGTTAGAATATCTGTGTCTCATAAAAATACAGAGGAAGAAATTGACAGAACAGCAAAAGCTATTAAAAAGTTGTCGCAGCTGCTTGAGTAATGGGAGAGTCAATCTGATATGAGAATGAAAAAAGAAAACCTGGATTTTAACATTTGAAAGTACTACGCAGGCAATGGCAGCTGATAAATTTGGAATAGAGCAAAAATTGCCGGGGCGACTGATCCCGATTCCACGGGAAATCACAGCAGGATGTGGTCTTTGCTGGAAAGCTGACCCAAAAGAAAGAGAAAAAAGTGTTAGAAGCGTTACAGGCAGCTGGGCATCACTGGGAGGCAGAATATATTTTAGACTTATAAAAAAGTGAAAAGGAAACTTCCGATGAAAAAAAAGTGATCTAATTATAGTGCGCGGTGCTGGTGATCTGGCAACGGGAACGATTCATAGATTAAAAAAGAGTGGATTTCGTTTATTGGTGCTGGAAACGGATCATCCGGCTGCCATTAGGAGACAAGTCGCATTAAGCGAGGCTGTTTATAGCAAAAGTGCCTGTGTGGAAGGTGTGGAGGCAGTTTGTGTAGAAGATGAAAAACAGATGATTGATGCATGGAAAAACGGCAAAGTACCAGTAATGGTTGATCCAAAGGGCGAAAGCATTGCTTCAATGCAGCCAAAGGTTGTAGTAGATGCGATTCTTGCAAAGCGTAATCTCGGAACTAATAAAAATATGGCACCACTTACTATTGCACTTGGTCCTGGCTTTACTGCAGGTGTCGATGTGGATGTTGTAATTGAGACAAAGCGCGGTCACAATTTGGGCCGGGTGATTCGTGAAGGAAGTGCATATCCAAATACTGGAATACCGGGCATAATCGGCGGTTACGGAGTTGAGCGTGTCATTCATGCACCGGCAGACGGCATATTAAAAAACAAAAGTAAAATTGGAGATATCGTAGAAAAAGGTCAGGTAATAGCTGTAATTGAAGCATCAGACAAAGAAAACGAAAGCGTCGCAGATATGAAAAAAAAACAGAGGTGACAGCAACTATTGACGGTCTTCTTCGTGGACTTATTCGAGACAATTATCCAGTCACAAAAGGCTTTAAGATTGCTGATATCGACCCAAGAAAAGAAGAATTGGCAAATTGCTTTACGATTTCAGATAAGGCAAGATGCATCGCGGGAAGCGTCTTAGAAGTTATCTGCGAAGCATTAGAGTAAACAAAGAAAGTAAGGAAAAATATTATGAAACTAATGAAAACAGAAGAAGCCGTGGGACAGGTATTGTGTCATGATATCACACAGATTATTCCAGGTGTGACAAAAGATGCGGTATTTCGAAAGGGTCACATAATCACAAAGGAGGATATTCCGGTCCTTTAAGTGTTGGAAAGGAACACATATATATTTGGGAAAGGGATGAGCATATGCTGCACGAAAATGAGGCAGCACAAATTCTTTATGAGATGTGCAGAAACGAGCATATGCATCCATCTGCTGTAAAGGAAGGAAAAATAGAGCTTATTGCGGATTGTGACGGTCTTTTTAAGGTGGATCGCGAGAAGCTAAGGAAAGTCAATAGTCTTGGAGAAATGATGATTGCGACACGTCATGGCAACACCTTTGTAAAGAAAGGTGATAAGTTAGCT
>ENA-OQCW01000707-OQCW01000707.1-human-gut-metagenome-genome-assembly--contig:-NODE-707-length-17100-cov-4.420432_pt1 | contig 17100 bp, 17 predicted proteins | sample MGYA00242767_ERZ504593 | MGnify/ENA primary metagenome ERZ504593 (study PRJEB26092, sample SAMD00036307) | human gut metagenome | host: Homo sapiens | study: EMG produced TPA metagenomics assembly of... | reverse complement strand
ATGGGATAATTTTTGGTATTATTATAAATATCATGTATTGATTGGTGCATTTGTATTGTTTTGTGTTATTACTTTTGTAAAGGATATGCTGGGGAAAGTTTCTTATGATTATAATATGGGATTTTTAGGTGATTATTCTATAACAGAAGAAGATAAAACGAAATTGGAAAAATGGTCTGCTAAAAATGCCAAGGACTTAAATAAAGATGGAGAAGTTCATGTTCAGATTAATGATTATTTTATTCCGTCAGAAGGAGATGAAGGTTATGATCCTCAGATAGTTATGGCAGGTCAGACCAAGTTTAGCGCAGATGTACAAACAGCATCTAGTGCGATTTATTTTATAAGCAAAGCAAGTTATGACAAATTTAAGGAAATGGAAATTTTCCCTGAAGATGAGAGTCAATTAATTGAGGCAAAAGATTGTAAAGCTTTTAAAGAAATGGGAAATCCTGCATCTTTACAGGACATGTATATTACCATGCGTATTTTGCCGGAAGTGGCAGATAATGAAAAAGGGGGAAAAGTGCACAGAGATATTATGAAGAAAGTGAAAAGCTTTTAAAGAAATTTATCGGGGAGTGAGTTAAAAGCTCACAATATTCCCCGATTAAATTTTTCATATCCTGCATTTGATTGTCGGTAGCAGTAATAGTATGAGCACATTCTGTAAGCTTTTGTGTAATAAGTGCATATTGCTCATTGTTGCCTAAATCTTTTTTGTAGCGAAGTTGATGTTCCAGACTTGCCCAGAAATCCATACCAATCGTGCGGATTTGAATTTCTGCACGAATAGGTGTTTTTCCTTCTGCAAAGAAAACAGGGATTTCAATAATCATGTGATAGCTGCGATAACCGTTGGGTTTTGGATTTTGAATATAGTCTTTAATACGGATAATCGTAATATCATCCTGTTCTGCCAGCAGGTGAGCAACTGCGTAGATGTCATCAATAAAGGAACAAATGACGCGAATTCCTGCAACGTCATTTAACTGTTCACGAATATTTTGTTCAGTAAATTCATATCCCAGACGCTGAAGCTTGTTGTAAATGCTCAGTGGTGTCTTAATGCGACTCTTAATAGAAGAAATTGGGTTTCTCTTATATTTTACAGAGAATTCGTCATCCAGTACTTCCAGTTTGGTGCTGACTTCACGAATTGCACAACGATACATCATCATTAATGAATTGTAATAGTCAGTATTTTTAATAAATCTTTCTGGAAATAAAATGTCGAATTCTTCGGAAGCATCTTTTCTTATGCTGTTCTTAATAGTGTCTTTAGGCATAAAATCACCTCTTTCGTAAATAACGTATTATGTTACAAAGAAAGTATATCGGAAAAACAGTAAAACGTCAATAAAAGTGAAAATAAAGTAGAAATTTCAAAAGAGGTATAGTATAATTAAAAGATACGAAATTTATTCTATGAAAGAAAGGTTTAGGTAAATGTTTGGATATGTAACGATTGATAAACCTGAATTAAAGGTGAAAGAGTTTTATCGATACAAGTCCTATTACTGCGGATTGTGCCGCGCCTTGAAGGAAGAATACGGATTTCGAGGCCGTATGACACTTTCGTATGATATGGCATTTTTAGTGTTGTTTTTAACTTCATTATATGAAGTTCCTACAAAGGAATTGCAATCCCATTGTCCGTTACATCCTGTGAAGAAAATTCCTATGCTTCAAAATGAAATATCAGAGTATGGTGCAAAGATGAACATTTTGCTTGTATATTTTAAATGCGAAGATGATTGGAAGGATGATAAAAGTCTGAAAGGAATTGCAGGGATGCACCTTTTCAGAAAGAAAGCAAAAGAACTTTGCAGGGAATATAAAAGACAGGCACAGGTTATTCAAAAACAGCTTAAAGTTTTAGCGTCTTATGAAGAGAAACAGGAAGAAAATCTTGATTTGGTAGCAGGAGCTTTTGGAGCGCTTATGGCAGAACTCTTTGTGTATAAAGAGGATATGTGGGAGAAAGAACTGAGAAATTTCGGGTTTTATCTGGGAAAATTCATTTACATTATGGACGCCTATGATGATTTGGAAGATGATTTAAAAACGGGTTCTTATAACCCTTTAAAAGCAGTAAAACATAATTGTAAAAATGAAGAAGATTATGAAAACACAATATATCAGATATTGGTAATGATGATGGCAGAAGCCACGGGAGCTTTTGAAAAGTTGCCTGTACTTTGGGACTCTGAAATTTTAAGAAATATTTTGTATAGTGGAGTTTGGGCAAAGTATAACAAAAAACAAAAAGAAAAACAGGAGAAGCAGGAAAAAGATGGTAAATAATCCTTATGAAATCTTAGGCGTATCACCAAACGCCTCAAATGATGAGATTAAACGAGCATATCGTGATATGAGTAGAAAGTATCACCCGGATTCTTATGTAGATAATCCGTTATCTGATTTGGCAGAAGAAAAGTTTAAGGAAGTACAGGAAGCTTATGATCAGATTATGAAAGAGAGAGACGGAGGATATCAAAGTGGATACGGCGGTTATCAGAACCAACAGTCTACTTACAATCATAATGCAACAAGTCAGGATGACATGCAGTATCAGGCAGCTTACAATTATATCAATGGTCGTCAATATCAGCAGGCATTGAATGTATTGTCCAGAATTCAAAATCGAAATGCACAGTGGTATTACCTCAGTGCTTGTGCAAATATGGGTATGGGAAATAATGTAAATGCTTTGAATATGGCGCGTCAGGCACAGAGTATGGAACCGGGAAATCCGGAATACAGTAACCTTGTAAACAGACTGCAGTGGAACAGCAATCGTTATCAAGGCGGTGGTTATCCTTATGCAAATGGAGGAGGCAGCACCTGCGGTACAGGAAATGCCTGCTGTGACCTCTGGTGTGCGGACAGTCTTTGTGAATGCATGGGAGGCGATTTGTGTTCATGCATGTAAATGCGAAAAAAATGGCAGTATCAGGCCTTTTAATGGCTCTGGCTGTAATATTTATTATTTTAAGTGGGATTTTAGATTTTAATACATTATTTTTCTTAGCGGCAGCAGCGTTCTTTGTTGGAATTATTATACGCGAATTTGGATTGCGCTATGGAGCAGCTTATTTTATAGGCTGCCTGGTACTGGGAGTTTTGTTAGCACCACAGAAATTTATATTGTATTACTTATGCAATGATGGGAATTTACGTTCTGGGAATTGAATTTTTGTGGTATTATCTCGGAAAACATCCTCAGTGGGCAAAAGAAAGCTGATTTTTCAAATTGGCAAATTTGTCATTTTTAATATGATGTATTTACCTGTATTGTTTTTGTTCCCAAAACTTCTCTTTGCAGGAGAAATACCGGATACTATGCTTTTTATATTGATAATTGCAGGGCAGATTGCTTTGTTTATTTACGATAAAACTTATGAGTATTTTTTAATTCGTATGTGGGGACAGGTACGAGTAAGAATTTTTGGAAAATAACAGTGGAAAAGGAAGAATGTAAATGACAATACTAGAGATAATTGCAGGACCTGCTATTGGAGCTGTTATAGGTTATTGCACCAACTATATTGCGGTTAAGATGCTATTCCGTCCTTTAAAACCGGTGAAAATCGGAAACAAAACATTGCCCTTTACACCGGGAATTATTCCCAAAGGACAGGGAAGAATGGCGAGAGCTTTAGGTCAGGCAGTAGGAGAGCATCTTCTTACAAAAGAGGATTTTGAAAAGATGCTTTTATCCGAAGATATAAAAAACGCAGTAGTAGATGCCGTGTTACAGAAGATAGAAAAATTAAAAGATACAGAGGCATCTTTAGAGGAATTTCTGTCACAATATACAGGGCAGGAAGAATATGATCTTATGCGTGATAAGTTGGAAGACTACATTACAGAAAAGATTACAGAAGGCGTTGAAAATCTGGATATTGGAGCAATTATTGTAGAAGAAGGAACAAAAGAAATAAAAGAAAAGTTTAAAGGCGGGATGCTTTCTATGTTCCTGAATGATGATTTAATCCAATCAGTAGCAACACCTATTGGAAATAAGGTAGATGAATATATTAAAGAAAACGGGGAAGAAAAAATAAGACCGGCAGTAGTTGCACAGCTGGCTAGCGGCAGAAAATAAATCAGTGGCTCAGTGGGTAGAAATTTTTCCTGTAAGTGATAAAAAATTCCGTCAGATTATAGAAAATATTTATGTGAAATTTGTAAATGAAAAAAGCAGAAGAATTGGCAGAAAAGTTTCATGTTGCAGAAATTGTAGAGGAAAAAATTAATGCAATGGATGTTCTGGAGTTGGAAAATTTACTGCTTGGGATTATGAAAAAAGAACTTAACGCAGTGGTCAGTTTAGGGGCTGTGATAGGTTTTATATTGGGACTTTTAAATATTTGGATTTAAGAAAAGCTATTGTATGAACAGAGAAATATTTTTTTCGGATGTGTTCATGCAATAGCTTTTTCTATGGTCGAAAATATATTATAAAAATGGGCAAGGAATATTCTGTATAAAGTATAAAAAGTAAGTCAATGCCAGCATATCTGCACTTCCACCGGGACTGATGTTTTGGGAAACAAAGAAATCATCCAGTTTTGGAAGTATGGAAAGCTGTTCTTCATAAGTAGCATGATTCAGAAATTTTTGTAAATCCTTCTGTATCTTGCAGGCAAGCTGATAATCAGAACGGATAATGAGATTGGTATCTTCTGTGTAGGCAATGTAGTGTAAAAGTGTTATCAGTCCTGCTTGCCACAGAGTAAAGTCCTCTTTTAAAACAGCTTGAAAAAGAGGAAATCCTGTATTGAAAAGATGAGGAAATCCTTCTTTTGCTTCACCTCGAATGCCTGTGATTTTATATTCCAGATAAAGCTTCTCACCATTTGTTTTGGCAGTATTTTGTGTTAAAGTAAGGTAATCATTTAAAAGTGCAGGAAGCATATAACGGCATATCTCTGACAGAGAAGACAGGAAGTTTTCAGAAGAAATATCCCTACTGTTTGTTGAAATATAATAGCCGATAGCACCGCACAAAATTCCGCCGGAAAAGATAATTCCCTTGTGAGTGTTTATTCCTTGCGTAGCGAAAAGCATGGTTTTTTCTGCCTGTTTTCCAATACTTCGAAGTTTTTGAAACAACAGTGGCAAGTCCTTTTTAGAGCAGTCACAAGATAGTCCTTCTTTTACACATTGGCAGAAGTAATCACTGAGACTGTAAGCGCTGTTTATGAAGGTAGAAAGCCCCATATCTTTGTGAGAACCATTATGCAGCCTATCTACTAAACCTGGTTTTAAAGAAGTATTTACCTCATAAAAAAGAGCTTTCTGCATTAATAAACCAATGTGATTAGAAAGTCGAGAAATAAAAAAGTTCTCCATAAGTTCAATCTCTTTTGCAAGAAGTTTTTGTGCACTATGTGTTCTGGAACGTCCGCAAAGAAAGGCAGGATTACCACATAGGAGACAGGTTCTTTCAGGAAAGCCCAGTTCCTGACGTGATAATTTACTGCCGTCAGTGCGTAACACATCAAAGTCAAAAAGACGCCCTAAAGGATGATGTTCTTCTTGTTCTAAAAGGTAAGTTTTAATCTCTTCGGGAGGAAGATTTAAAGCAAAAAATCCTTCCCATCCAGTTTCGTTTTTCGCTTCAAATTGTTCCAAAACATCTCCATTTAAAAGTGAAACACCTTTTGAAATAATAGAAGAACCCACTTCATAAGCCCATTTTGTATAAGGGAAAACCTTTACAGAACCGGGAATATTTAGGGTAAAGCTTAAAAGACAAGTTGGTGCTTTCTGTAACATTTTTTGCTGTATTTTTACACGATTTTCTCTTGCATTTAGTATTTCTTCTAGGGAAACACAGTTGCCTGAAGTCCATAGTTCATGTTTCATAATGTTGCTCCTGTAGTGAGAAGTTGATTTCGTAGTTCACTGCCTTTAGGTGAAATAAGAAAATCATAAGTGGTTTTCGGTACAAAATCTTTTAAAAGCAAAAAATCTCCTTCCAGAAACTTTTGACGCACAAAGGTAGCACTAATAACCGTGTTATTTTTTTTGCATCGTGGAATTTCTGTCACGATTATGTCAAAAGAAGGAAGAATTTTTTTCATCTGTTCATTGTAGGTTCTTGTGATTAAGGAGAAGGGTTCTTCTCCTACAAAACGGTGGGTAATGTGAAAAGCTTCTTTGAAATAACTACCAAAAATTTGCAAGTCTAAAACAGCAGCTTTTTCCGTAGCAGTCGCTTTATCCTTTAAAAAATAATCAGGAAAAGTTGCATGGGAAATAAGATAATCAGAACTTCCGTGGACAGATACATTGGATAAATGGGCACATCCCTGTTTTACCAGTTCCAGACGAATATCTGAAGGAAACTCAGAGGAGTCTGTGGATAAGACAAAGACGTGGAGATAATCACAGGATTTTGCTGCTATTTCTACCAAATATTTATGTCCGTTAGTAAATGGATTTGCATTCATTACAATAGAACCGATGGAGCAATCTGTACAGTCAGGGATATTTTTTGTTTCTTCCTTGAGATATTGGCGGATGCCGTCTTTTCGGTTTTCCATAAGAAGCATATCAGAGGTTTCAGTAATGGAGTAAAATCCCATATCGGAAAACATTTGCTTATACATTGGTTTGGTAAATAAAAATAAGTGAGAAATTCCCTGTTCAAAAGCATTTTTGATCAGTTGTGTAATAATAATCTGTAAACAGCCTTCGCCTTGAAAATCTGGATTTATTGCAATACATTTTAATGTGTTTTCGTGGCGTGAACCACAGCCGGCCAATTTTCCGGAAGCTGTTTTTAAGAATACCGAATATTGAATTTGGGAGTCATAAGTTAAATCAAATCCTTTTAAAAAATCTTTCATTTGTTCTAATTTTCGTGAATGAAAGGGAAAACCTTCTTCTAAATAAAATTGTTCCGTAGCCATAATGAGCTCCTTTCTGAAACATATTATGAATATTCTAACATGAAAAATGTAATAGGGGTAGTTTATTGACGAAGAAAATAATTTTTGCTAGTATGAAAATAAAAAAGAATAGGGGAAAAAGCATGAGCAATAAAATGATATTGAAAAAAGCAGAAGATTTTGTAACTTCAAAATGGTCTGGAGGAAGCACAACAGAGCTTTATATTTATCCACCTCAGGCAGTATATCGAGAAGGGAATTTTAAATGTCGTATTAGCAGTGCTACAGTAGAGGTCGAAAAATCGGATTTTACTTCCTTACCAGGGGTGAAACGATATTTAAGTATTTTTTCCGGAGAATTGAAAATGGTACATGGAGGGGAGAAAGAAGTCATTTTGAAACCATATGAGGTAGATTGTTTTGATGGAGGAGACTCTACCGTTAGTTATGGGAAAGTGGTGGATTTTAATCTCATGTTGAAAAACGGTGCAGATGGAGAGATGCAGGCAAAAGAATTGAAAGGAGAGGAAGCGTTGATTTTAGAGCCGAAAGAAGGGGAAAATCTTTTGGCGGTTTATGTGAAAACAGGCTGTGTTCAGATAGAAGAAAAGATTGTAGAAGCAGGAGAACTTTTTATCTGTGAGGAATGGGAAGATAAAGTAAAGGTTCTGGGAAAGGATACGGAAGAAAGCGGAATAGGGATTTGCAGAGTTAGAATTTAATAAAAAATCAGGGACGCCAGTAGAAACTGGCGTCTTTCTTTAGTGCATTTTTACTTTACCACACCAGAATAAAAGGTGTAAATTCGTTAAAATATCTAAAAAAATTATGAAACGTCAATGGAAACAGGAAAAAATAGACGTTTTTTAGACTGTAACGGTGATACAATCGTAAAAAAAGCAAAGGAGAGATGCGAAATGAACAATGCAGAGATCGGAAATGCAATGGTAATTAAATTAGACGCGGTATTACCGGAGTATCCAACATTTAAAGAAGGTGTCAGAAGAGCTCCGAAAAGAGAATTGACATTAAATAAAAGAGAAATCAAATTGGCAGTAGCCAATGCCTTGAGATATGTACCTGAAGAACTGCATGAACAGTTGGCACCGGAATTCCTGGACGAATTATTAACACATGGACGTATCTATGGATATCGTTTTATGCCAAAAGAAAGAATTTATGGAAAACCAATCGATGAGTATAAAGGTGAATGTGTAGAAGGTAAAGCTTTCCAGGTTATGATTGATAATAACTTGGATCATGAAGTTGCTCTTTATCCTTATGAATTAGTTACATACGGTGAAACAGGACAGGTTTGTCAGAACTGGATGCAGTATCAGTTGATTAAAAAATATCTTGAAAAACTGACACATCATCACACATTAGTTATGATGAGTGGTCATCCAATGGGACTTTTCAAATCTCATGAAACAAGTCCAAGAGTTATTGTGACAAATGGTCTTATGATTGGTATGTTTGATAATCCAGAAGATTGGGCAAAAGCAACAGCTATGGGATGCTCTTCTTATGGACAGATGACAGCCGGCGGATGGATGTATATCGGACCACAGGGTATTGTACATGGTACATTTAATACAATTCTTAATGCTGGACGTAAATTCTTAGGAGTTCCTCAGGACGGAGATTTAGCAGGACACTTATTCGTAACAAGTGGTCTTGGCGGTATGAGTGGCGCTCAGCCAAAAGCTATTGAAATCGCAGGCGGTGTAGGTATTGTTGCTGAAGTTGACTACTCCAGAATTAAAACAAGACATGATCAGGGCTGGGTAAGTCTGGTAATTGACGATGCTGCTGAAGCATTTAAAGTTGCTCAGGAATACATGGATAAGAAAGAAACAATTTCCATTGCATACCACGGAAATATTGTAGATTTACTTCAGTATGCAGTAGATCATGATGTGAAAATTGAATTACTGTCTGACCAGACATCTTGTCACGTTCCTTATGACGGTGGTTACTGTCCACAGGGATTAACTTTTGAAGAGAGAACAGAAATGTTAGCTAATGATAAAGAAAAATTCTGTGAACTGGTAGACCAGTCCTTGATTAAACATTACCACTTAATTAAGACTTTAGTAGAAAGAGGCGCATACTTCTTTGACTATGGTAATGCATTTATGAAAGCTGTATTTGATGCAGGTGCAAAAGATATTGCTAAGAACGGTGAAGATACAAGTGAAGGATTTATCTTCCCATCTTATGTAGAAGATATTTTAGGACCAGAATTGTTTGACTATGGATATGGACCATTTAGATGGTGCTGTCTGTCCGGAAAACCGGAAGATTTAAGAAAAACAGACCATGCTGCTATGGAAATCATTGATCCAAACAGAAGAAGTCAGGATAGAGATAACTATATCTGGATTCGTGACGCAGAAAAGAATAAATTGGTTGTTGGTACACAGTGCCGTATCCTTTATCAGGATGCTCTTGGCAGACGTGACATCGCACTTAAATTTAATGAAATGGTAAGAAATGGTGAAATCGGACCGGTTATGCTGGGACGTGACCATCACGACACAGGTGGAACTGATTCACCATACAGAGAAACATCTAATATCTATGATGGTTCCAATATTACAGCAGATATGGCTGTACACTGCTATGCAGGTAACGCTGCAAGAGGAATGAGCCTTGTAGCTCTTCATAACGGCGGTGGTGTTGGTATCAGCAAATCTATCAATGGTGGATTTGGTATGGTTCTTGATGGAAGCGAAAGAGTAGATGAAATCCTTATGGCAGCAATTCCATGGGATACTATGATCGGTGTTTCCAGAAGAAGCTGGGGAAGATGCGAACATTCTATTGAAACAGTAGCAGAATATAACAGAATCAGAAATGGTGAAGATTATGTAACAATGCCTTATCTGGCAAGCGATGAGCTGATTGAAAGAGTGTGCAAAGATGTTGTTGTAGAAGAACATCATCATACACATCACTAAAAGTTTATCTTGAATTTTCAGGGACAGGCACCGGAATATCGGTGCCTGAACCCGATTAAACAGTCGCAAGGAGATAGAACATGAAAAAAAGATATATACGTCATGCTTCTGAATTAGTAACCTGTAGAGGAAATGCACCAAAACACGGGAAAGAAATGTCTGATGTGGGCATTATCAAAGATGGTGCAGTTCTGATTCATGATGATAAAATCGTTGCAGTGGGAACTACAGAGGAACTGGACCAGCAGATAAATAAAGAAGAATATGAGGTTATTGATGCCTCGGGGAAAGTGGTTATGCCAGGGTTTGTAGACTCTCATACACATTTTATTTTTGGCGGATACAGAGCAGATGAATTTTCCTGGAGACTAAAAGGTGACAGTTACATGTCCATTATGGAAAGAGGCGGCGGAATTAATGCAACGGTTATTCCTACGCGAGAAGCTACGGAGGAAGAACTGGTCGAAGCAGGGCGAGAAAGATTAAACCGCATGCTGGAATTTGGTGTAACCACCGTAGAGGGTAAAAGCGGATATGGTATGGACTGCGAAACAGAGTTGAAACAGCTTCGTGCCATGAAAAAACTGGATGAAACCCATGCAGTAGATATTGTAAGAACTTTTTTAGGACCTCACAGTGTCCTTCCAGAATGGAAAGGTAAAGAGAGAGAATTTTTGGAAGAACAGCTTCAGGTTGTAATGCCAAAAGTAAAAGAAGAAAATCTTGCAGAATTTGCTGATATTTTTACAGAAAAAAATGTATTTAATATAGAAGACTCCGAGTATTATCTCACAAAGGCAAAAGAAATGGGATTTAAATTGAAAATCCATGCAGATGAGATTTATCAGTTAGGCGGAGCAGAGCTTGCATCAAGAGTAGGCGCTGTATCAGCAGACCATCTTTTGAAAGCATCTGATGAAGGCATTCATCAGATGAGAGATGCGGGAGTTATCAGTACACTGCTTCCGGCAACAGCATTTTGCTTAAAAGAAGAATACGCGCCGGGCAGAAAAATGATTGATGAAGGATGCGCGGTGGCAATTGCCTCTGATTTAAATCCCGGAAGCTGCTTTACCAATTCAATTCCGTTATTGGTAGCGCTTGGCTGCATTTATATGAATATGTCCATTGAAGAAGTGATTACAGCACTGACAATTAATGGCGCAGCAGCAGTGGATAGAGCTGATACAGTGGGAAGTCTGGAAGCGGGGAAACAGGCGGATATTATTTTCCTCAAATTCCCGTCTATTCATTTTATGCCATATCATACAGGCATAAACTTAGTAGAAACTGTTATCAAAAAGGGTGAAACGGTATACCACAAAGATTGGAAATAAGAAAAGGAGAATGAAACCATGGAGAGAATTATTGAATGCGTACCTAATTTCAGCGAAGGTAGAGACAAAGACAAAATTGAACAGATTGTAGGTTGTTTTCGTAATGTAGAAGGTGTAAAGCTTCTTGATTACAGTTCTGACGAAGATCACAACAGAAGTGTTGTAACAGTAATCGGCGAGCCTGAACCATTAAAAGATGCTATGGTTGCAGCAATTGGAAAAGCAGTTGAATTAATTGATATGACAAAACATCAGGGACAGCATCCTCGTATGGGTTGTGTAGACGTTGTTCCATTTATCCCAATTCGTGGTGTGACAGTAGAAGATGCAGATGCTTTGGCAAAAGCAGTTGCAAAAGAAGCTTCTGAAAAATTTGGACAGCCATTCTTCCTGTATGAAAAATCTGCAACAGCTCCTCACAGAGAAAACCTTGCAAAAGTTCGTCAGGGACAGTTTGAAGGTATGGCAGAAAAAATGAAAGATCAGGAAAAATGGAAACCTGATTTTGGCCCAAATACAATCCATCCAACAGGCGGAGTTACAGCAATCGGTGCCAGAATGCCTTTGATTGCATATAATATCAACTTAGATACATCAAATCTGGAAATTGCACAGAAAATTGCGGATAAAATCCGCCACGTAAAAGGTGGTTTCCGTTACTGTAAAGCTATGGGCGTTATGCTGGAAGACAGAAATATTGCTCAGGTATCCATGAACTTAACAGATTATACAAAAACATCTGTTTATACTGTATTTGAAACAGTACGTATGGAAGCAAGACGTTATGGTGTAAATGTATTAGGAAGCGAAGTAGTAGGTTTAATTCCTCTGCAGGCTATCGTTGATTGTGCAGAATACTATCTTGGATTTGAAAACTTTGATCCAAAACAGGTTCTTGAAACAAGATTATAATTTATAAAAAAATATAAGAGGTATATGCCATGAAACAGATGACAATTGAACAGTTCGCCATGCAGACAGCCTCTAATGAACCAGTACCAGGGGGCGGAAGTATTTCCGCCCTCGCTGGCGCTTTAGCAGCGGCTTTAACAGAGATGGTGGCAGGACTTACAATCGGGAAAAAGAAATACGTTGAAGTAGAAGAAGAAATGAAAGAAGCAGTAGAACCAATGCACAAAATTTGTGAACAGCTTCTGGATGATATTAAGAGAGATAGTGAGTCTTTTGACTTATATATGCAGGCTTTAACACTTCCAAAGGAAACAGAAGAAGAAAAAGCAGCTCGTACAGCAGCAATGCAGAATGGATTGAAAGCAGCGGTTGCAGTGCCTTTATCTGTGGCAAAAGCAGCTTATGAGGTTCTTCCTTTTGCAGAAACTATGGTGGTAAAAGGCAATAAAACAGCAGTTACAGATGCTTTGGTAGCAACCATGATGGCAAGAACAGCAGTTTTAGGTGCATTGTTCAATGTAAAAATTAATCTGGAATCCATTAAAGATGAAGAATTCGTAAAAGAAACTTCAAAAGAAGTGGAAGTACTGGAGAAAAAGGCAATTGCTTTTGAACAGAAAATTTTGGCACAGGCCCAAGTTTCCAAAAGTGTTGTAGAGTAAGACAGAGAAAGGAGAAAACCTGTGAAAATTTTGAAAAATGCAGTAGCAGGAACTCTGGAATCCAGTGATTTGTTTATTCAGATAGAGCCGGACGAAAAGGAATTAACTTTGGAGATTGACTCCGTTGTTGCAAATCAGTATATGGATGCCATTCGGACTGCTGTTCTGGATACTCTGAAAGAATTTGACGTATCCACAGGAAAAATATTTATTAAAGACAAAGGTGCTTTGGACTGCGTCATTCGTGCTCGTATGGAAACTGCACTGAAAAGAGGAGGAGTTGAATAGGTATGAGACGAACCATGTTGTTTTTACCGGGTAACACTCCGAATATGCTGATTAATGGTGATACACTGGGAGCTGATACAATTATTTTTGATTTGGAAGATGCAGTATCTCCGGATGAAAAAGATGCTGCCAGAATTCTGGTGAGAAATGCACTAAAATATCAGTCTTTCCCTGATTGTGAAGTAGTGGTACGAATTAACCCTACAGATACAGAATTTTGGAAAGAAGATTTAAAAGCCATTATTCCTTTAAAACCGGATGTGATTATGCCGACAAAAGTCAGCGGCAAGGAAATGATTTGCCAGGTGGCAGATTTTATGACACAGGTTGAAAAGGAAAGTGGTATGGAAGAAGGAACAGTGAAAATTCTTCCATTAATTGAAACTGCTCTGGGTGTGGAAAAATCTTTTGAGATTGCCAGTGCAGATAAGCGAGTAATCGGGCTTTTCTTAGGGGGAGAAGATTTTACGGCAGATATGCACTGTAAACGAACAAAAGAAGGCAAAGAGATTTTCTATGCCAGAACTCGTCTGGTATGTGCTGCCAGAGCGTGTGGAATTGAAGCTTATGACACACCGTTTACAGATGTAGAGGATATGGAAGGACTGGAAAAAGATACGGAATTTGCAAAAAGTCTGGGATTTGCAGGAAAAGCAGTTATTTCCCCAAGACATGTAGATATTGTAAATGCAGTATTTTCTCCTACTGAAAGTGAAATAGAATATGCTCATGATGTGATGGATGCCATTGAAGATGGTAAACGTCAGGGAAAAGGCGTAATTTCTCTTAGAGGAAAGATGATTGATGCACCGATTGTAAAACGTGCCCAGCAGGTACTGGAAATGGAAAAGGCGATTTATGGAGGTGCATGCAGATGAGTAAATTGATTTCTTCCGTAAGGGAAGCCATTGAAAAAACAGGTTTAAGAGATGGCATGACAATTTCCTTCCATCATCATATGAGAAATGGAGATTTTGTTCTGAATATGGTTTTGGAACAAGCGGCAGAAATGGGTATTAAAGATTTAACAGTGAATGCCAGCTCTATTTTTGATATTCATGAACCTATTATCGAACATATTAAAAATGGTGTAGTAACCGGTCTTGAATGTAATTATATGGGGGGAAAAGTTGGAAAGGCTATTTCTCAGGGAATATTAGAAAAACCTGTGATTTTCCGAAGCCACGGTGGCAGAGCCGGGGATATGGAAAATGGTTCTTCAAAAATTGATATTGCCTTTCTGGCAGCACCTTGTGCAGATAATATGGGAAATTGCAGTGGAAAATACGGTCCATCTGCATGTGGTTCCTTAGGTTATGCTTTTTCTGATGCGATGCATGCAGATAAAGTGGTTGTGCTGACAGATAATTTAGTTCCTTACCCATTAAAGGATACTTCTATTAACGAAGGTTATGTAGATTATGTGGTAGAAGTTCCTCAGATTGGTGATCCTGCACGTATTGTGTCAGGAACAACAAAAATCACTCGTGATCCTGTTGGACTTCGAATTGCAGGATTGGCAGCACAGGTGGTAAAACATTCAGGATATTTAAAGGATGGATTTTCTTTCCAAACAGGTGCAGGCGGTGCATCTTTAGCAGTAGCTAAATATGTGGAAGAAATGATGGAAAAAGAAAATATAAAAGGCAGCTTTTGTATGGGCGGCATTACCGGATATATGGTAGATATGGCAAACAAAGGATATTTTGACACTATTTTAGATGTACAGTGTTTTGACCTGAAAGCCATTGAATCTATTCGGGAAAATCCAAAACATCAGGAAATTTCTGCTATGCGTTATGCATCACCGGCAGCAAAGAGCGCTGCAGTAGACAGTCTTGATGTGGTTATTTTGGGTGCAACACAGGTAGATGTAAACTTTAATGTCAATGTACATACAGATTCAAACGGATTTATTATGGGAGGTTCCGGCGGTCATTGTGATACAGCTGCAGGTTCTAAACTGGCAATTATTGTAGCGCCTTTAATTCGTGCAAGACTTCCTCTTATCGTAGACGAAGTGCTTTGTAAATCCACACCGGGGGAAACGGTAGATGTGGTTGTGACACAAAGAGGAATCGCAGTAAATCCAAAGCAGAAGGAATTGAAAGAGAAGTTGTTAAAGCCGGACTTCCGGTAAAGGACATTTGAAGAGTTAAAAACAAATAGCAGAGGACATTGCAGGTGTTCCAAATAAAATTCAAACAGGGGACAAAGTGGTAAGCAAAAGTGCTTTATCGTGATGGAACTTTGCTTGATACAATTAAAAATGTACTGTAAAAGTTATAAAAAGCCATTTAATCAAGAAATCGGAAGGGAGCGGTTTTACAATGGACAAAAAGAAATTGGTCATTGGTGTAATCGGCGCAGATGTACATGCAGTTGGAATTAGTATTCTTCAGCATGCATTTGAAGATGCCGGATTTGAGGTGACAAATCTGGGAGTTATGGTTTCACAGGAAGAATATATTTCAGCAGCGATTGAAACAGGAGCTGATGGAATTATGGTATCTTCACTGTATGGACATGGTGAGCTGGATTGTCGAGGTTTAAGAGAAAAATGTGATGAGGCTGGCTTAAAGGGGATTTTACTCTATGTAGGCGGAAATATTGTAGTTGGTAAGCAGCCTTTTGATGAAGTAGAAAAACGTTTTAAAGCTATGGGATTTGACAGAGTATTTGGTCCTGGTACAGCACCGGAAACAACCATTGCAGCTTTATATGAAGATTTTGGCATCGAAGCTCCGAAAAAACAGCAGAATAAGAGACGAGGCGGTGATTGAAATGAAACCAATTTTATTGGTGGACTTTGGAAGCACCAACACAAAGGTGACAGCAGTTGATGTAGAAAACTAGAGGTTCTTGGAACAGCAGCAGCATATACAACCGTGGAAACAGATATTAACAACGGTCTTCGGGAAGCAGTTTCTAATTTGGAAAAGATAACAGGTCATATTGAATATGAAGAAAGATATGCCTGTTCCAGTGCAGCCGGAGGACTGAAGATGATTTCCATTGGTCTGGTACCGGAGCTTACAGCTCAGGCATCCAGAGAAGCTTCTCTTGGTGCAGGTGCAAAGGTATGGAAAACATATTCTTTTAATCTGACAAAAGGGATATGCGGGAAATCGAAGAATATCATCCAGATATTATTTTGCTCACAGGGGGAACAGACGGAGGAAATTCAGAGTGTATTTTGTACAATGCGCAAATGTTATCTTCTCTGAGTTACGACTGTCCGATTGTTATTGCAGGAAATCGCTGTGCAGCAGAAGAATGTCAGGAAATTTTGGGAGAGAGAACTACATTTCTTTGTGAAAATGTAATGCCAAAGCTTGGTGAGCTGAATATAGAGCCAACGCAGAAACAAATCCGTGAAATCTTTTTAAAGAGAATTGTACAGGGAAAAGGGCTTTCAGAGGCATCAGATTTAGTATCCGGAATTATTATGCCTACACCGTCTGCCATGCTTACAGCAATGGAGCTTTTATCAGATGGATGGGAGGAACTTCCGGGAATTGGAGAATTGGTAGGTGTAGATTTAGGAGGAGCGACTACCGACATCTATTCCATAGCAGAAGGAAGTCCGGCTAATATGGGAACGGTTATGAAAGGTATTAAGGAGCCTTATGCAAAAAGAAGCGTAGAGGGCGATATCGGTATGCGTTATAGCGTTCACGGCATTCTGGAAGCAGTAGGTGACAGACGACTTTCTAAAATAGCCGGTATTAACCGCCAGAAAGTGAATGAATTGGTAGATTATCTGAGTAATCATACAGATTATATTCCTGACAATGAGGAAATGGAGAAGATGGATTATGCATTGGCATGTGCAGCAGTGGAAACGGCTGTATCTCGTCATGCAGGTTCTCTGGAACAGGTTTATACACCATGTGGTTTAACGTATTTACAAAGCGGCAAGGATTTGCGCAGAGTAAAATACGTAGTTGTTACCGGCGGAGCTTTAATACATGCAAAGCATACAGAAGAAATTGCAAAGTTTGCACTGTATGATGAGAGCACTCCATGGCTC
>ENA-OQCW01000706-OQCW01000706.1-human-gut-metagenome-genome-assembly--contig:-NODE-706-length-17108-cov-5.740651_pt1 | contig 17108 bp, 20 predicted proteins | sample MGYA00242767_ERZ504593 | MGnify/ENA primary metagenome ERZ504593 (study PRJEB26092, sample SAMD00036307) | human gut metagenome | host: Homo sapiens | study: EMG produced TPA metagenomics assembly of... | reverse complement strand
CCTCCTGCATGGAAGGTGTTTCCACATAAAGTGCCGTAAACTGCGCACGAAAAGCATAGGAAAGTCTGGCTGCTGTACGAATCACCTTGGCGCTGGATGGCGCAGCGGAAATACATGCCAGTATATGCTCTCCTGTATGATACTCCATATTTCCCAATACATTTCGTTCTTCTTCTGCAATTCGATTGACCCGGTCTGCACTTCTGCGAAGTGCGATTTCTCGCAATGCCGCCAGTTTTTCTCTGCGGAAAAAATTCTGAAGCGCCCGTTCCGCCTGGATTGGTCCATATATTTTTCCCTCTTTCATTCGATCGATCAACTCTTCCGGCTCAATATCAATCACTTCTACTTGATCTGCCTGATCAAACACACTGTCCGGAATTCGTTCTCTGACTTCAATATTCGTAATATTTCCCACCAGATCATTCAAACTTTCCAAATGCTGGATATTCACCGTTGTATATACATTGATACCAGCTCGAAGAAGCTCCTGTACATCCTGATATCGCTTTTCATTTCGACTTCCATGTACGTTTGTATGCGCCAGCTCATCCACCAGGAGTAATTGGGGTTTTCTTTGCAATGCCGCATCCAGGTTAAACTCGCGAAGCTGAATTCCCTTGTAATCCACCATAAGGGGCGGAATTACTTCCAGCCCCTCGATCATTGCCTGTGTGTCCGGACGGGCATGGGGTTCTATATATCCCGCTACCACATCCACCTGATGTTTTTTTGCTTCATGCGCAGCTTCCAGCATCGCATATGTTTTTCCGGAACCCGCTGCATATCCAAGAAAAATCTTCAGTTTTCCTTTTGCTTTTTTCTGTTTCTCCTCTTCCTCATATTGCAGCTTTCTCAAAAGCTGCCCGGGATCAGGTCTTTTTTCGTCCACCAAAGCAACCTCCTATTGTTCCATTGCCGCTTTAATATCCAGATTACATCCCAAAACATTCACTCGTTCTTCTCCAAACACACCCAGTGTTTTATGTTCTGTGTTATCTTTCACAATCTGCTCTACCACTTCCTCAGAAAGTCCCGAATTTTCTGCCACTGTCGGAATCTGAACTTCTGCAGATCTTGGACTGATATGAGGATCCAGACCGGAACCGGACGCTGTTAAAAGTTCTGCCGGAACATCTTCTGGCTTCACTCCCGGATGATCTTTTAAAAATTCATCCAAATCTTCCTGCATCCGTTTTTCTAACTCTGGATTTGAATTTCCATAGTTATACGAACCGGATGCCACACCTGCATATTCTCCGTTTTCTTTCTGTTCTTCTGTATAAGTATTGTAATTCACAGAAGAAACTCTTCCCTGAAAATAGCAATCTTCTGTAAAGTCCTGTCCGATCAAAGCCGAACCAACGGCTTTCTTAGTATCGGTTGTCAGATTTCCTTCTTCATCGACTTTACTACCATCTGCCTTTGCTTCCATTGTCAGCTGACTGACACCTGTCAGAGCCAGCGGATAGATCAGAGAGCAAAGCACCATCATAACAAGACAGAAAACTACTGCTTTTCCAATTGTTTTTGCAACTGTTTTCATACTTCTGTTTCCTCCTACATTCCAATCAGTGCCAACAGCGGAGCTGCCAGTAAATCAATCAACTTAATTCCCAAAAATGGTACAATAATTCCACCCAGACCATAAACGCCCATGTTGCGAAGCAGCATTTTTTCCGCTTTCATCGGTTTGTATTTTACCCCTTTCATAGCGATTGGGATCAATGCCGGAATGATAATGGCATTGAAGATCAAAGCCGAAAGAATCGCACTGGCCGGAGTTGCCAGATGCATGATATTCAATACCTGCATCTGCGGAAGCACCATCGTAAACATGGCTGGGATGATTGCAAAATACTTGGCAATATCATTGGCAATACTAAATGTAGTCAAAGATCCCCTCGTGATCAACAACTGTTTTCCGATTTCTACTACTTCCAGAATTTTTGTCGGATCGGAATCCAGATCCACCATGTTCGCCGCTTCTTTGGCTGCCTGGGTACCGGAATTCATAGCCAGTCCCACATCCGCCTGTGCCAGAGCCGGAGCATCATTGGTACCATCTCCGGTCATGGCAACCAGTTTGCCTTCTGCCTGTTCTTTTTTGATTGCTTCAATCTTATCTTCTGGTTTACACTCCGCAATAAATCCGTCCACACCGGCTTCTTTTGCAATGGTAGCTGCTGTCAACGGGTTATCCCCTGTACACATGATTGTTTTGATCCCGATTTCACGAAGTCGTGCAAATCGTTCTACCAATCCTGGTTTTACGGTATCTTTCAAATAAATAACACCTAAAATTTTATTACCTGCACATACTACAAGTGGAGTTCCGCCCAGGTTGGAAACTTCTGTCACAATGCCTTCCAGATCTTCCGGGATTGTTCCACCTGCATTTTTTACAAACGTCTTGATTGCTTCGGAAGCACCTTTTCTGACCATTGTTCCATCTTTCAAATTTACCCCGCTCATTTTAGACTGTGCAGTAAATTCCACAAACTCCATCTGTTCTGCTGCACTTTCATCAATCACACAGCCCATGTTTCTTCCAAGTTCTACTGTTGATTTTCCTTCCGGAGTCGCATCCAGTAATGAACACATGACACTATAATCCGTCAGATCTTCTTTGGAAACACCTTTCACCGGATAAAATTCGGCTGCCAGACGATTTCCATATGTGATCGTCCCTGTTTTATCCAGGATCATGGTATCCACATCTCCACAAGCTTCTACTGCTTTTCCTGACATTGCGATCACATTAAATCGAGTCACACGATCCATTCCCGCAATTCCGATGGCAGAAAGCAGTCCTCCAATGGTTGTCGGAATCAGACATACCATCAATGCGATCAGCCAGGAAATCGGAATATCCACGCCCAAATACTGTGCAAACGGATACAATGAAACAATGACGATCAAGAAAATCAAGGTCAATACGATCAGTAACGTATTCAGTGCAATTTCATTTGGAGATTTCTGTCGGGAAGCTCCCTCTACCAGCGAAATCATCTTATCCAAAAATGAGTGTCCCGGTTCTGCCACGATTCTGATCTTCAGCCAGTCAGAAACTACCGTTGTACCACCTGTTACCGAAGAGAAATCTCCTCCCGCCTCTCTTGTGACCGGTGCGGATTCTCCTGTAATTGCAGACTCATCTACCGATGCGACACCTTCGATGATCTCGCCATCATTGGGAATCACTTCCCCTGTTTTTACAAGTACCACATCTCCCTTTTTTAATTCGGAAGCATTGATTGTTTTCTCTTCTCCGTTATTCAGAAGCAGTCTTGCTTTTGTATCTTGTTTTGTCTTTTTCAGGGAAGCCGCCTGTGCTTTTCCTCTTCCTTCTGCAACAGACTCTGCAAAGTTTGCAAATAATACTGTCACAAACAAAATTGCTGTTACAATTCCATTATACACGCGATATTCTGCACTGCCTCCAAACAATGTCGGAAATATCGTCAAAAGCAATGTGATCAGAAATCCGATATCTACAACAAACATGACCGGATTTTTTACCATATAACGCAGATCCAATTTCTGGAATGCGCCTATAATGGATGATTTTAAAATATCCTTTGTAATAAATTTTGTCTTTTCTCTCTTCGCCATGTTGATTCTCCTTTCCGCTCATTTTCTACTGCCATAGTGACAGATGCTCGGCGATCGGTCCAAGTGCCAATGCCGGGAAGAACGTCAAAGCGGCAAAAATGTATACAATAAATACAAGAATAATCATAAAAGTTACATTGTCTGTTTTCAGCGAACCAATCGATTCGTTGACTTTCTTCTTCGCCAGCAGAGAACCTGCGATTGCAAGCTGTGCTACGATTGCAAGATATCTTCCAAAGAACATGGCCAGTCCGGTAGTAATATTCCAGAATACCGTATTGTCTGCCAGTCCTTCAAATCCGGAACCATTATTGGCAGCAGAAGAAGAAAATTCATACAAGACCTGACTCAGTCCGTGATATCCCGGATTTGTGATTCCTTCCAGTCCTGCCTGTGTTGCCACACCCAATGCAGAAAATCCAAGAATTAAAAGTGGATGAATCAAAATCACAAGCGCCACCAGCTTCATCTCTCTGCCTTCGATTTTTTTATTCAGATATTCCGGTGTACGTCCTACCATCAGGCCACAGATGAAAACTGCCAGGATCACATACATAACCATATTCATCAGACCCACACCTTTTCCGCCGAACACACAGTTAAGCATCATTTGGAGCATTGGAACAAGACCGCCAAGCGGTGTCAGTGAATCATGCATGTTGTTAACAGTTCCTGTTGTAAAGGATGTTGTCACCGTTGTAAATAATGCAGACTGCGCGATTCCAAAGCGAGTTTCTTTTCCTTCCATATTTCCTGCCTGTGCAAGTCCCAGTGAATGAGTCACCGGATTTCCTGCCATCTCAGCAGAATAGCAGATTACAAGTCCTACTACAAAAAGGATGGACATTGCTCCGAAAATCACTGCTGCCTGTCTTCCCATCAGCATTGGCTTGCCAAACTGTTTTGGTGCAACTGCTTTTCTCGCTGCATTTTCTTTTCTGTTGTCATGGATCATATGGCCAAATGCTACAACGCAAGAGCCCGGAAGTATCATCATGGAAATCGTTTCTATTATATTAGAAATAACAGTCGGGTTCTCAAACGGTGTCGCTGAGTTTGCACCGAAGAATCCACCTCCGTTTGTTCCCAGATGCTTGATTGCTTCCAGTGCGGCTACCGGTCCAAGTGCCAGATCCTGCATCTTTCCTTCGATTGTCTGTATCGTTTCATTTGCCTGTAATGTCTGCGGCACTCCCTGACTTACCAGAAGAAGACCGATTACAAACGAAAACGGAATCAGGATTCTGGTCGTCACGCGGATCACATCTTCATAAAAGTTTCCCATCTTTCTTCCGGAAACTCCTCGGCAAAATGCCATACATGCTGCATAACCGCTGGCAGCTGAGGTAAACATCATAAAAATGATCACACACAACTGACTTCCGTAAGAAAGACCGCTTTCTCCTGCATAATGCTGCAGGTTTGTGTTTGTCATAAAACTGATGATCGTATTGAAGGAAAGACTTGCCTCCATTCCATCAGCTCCGTTCGGATTTAAAAACAGCAAATTCTGTAATCGTAAAATCAAATAGCCGATAAATACCATTACTGCATTTGCCAGTACTAAAGACATCGCGTACTTTTTCCAGCCCATGTCTTCTCGTTTGATTCCGCAAATTTTATATAAAAAATTGTCGATCGGATTGAACACCTTATCCGCAAATGTTTTTTGCTTTGTGGCGATGTGATACATATATTTTCCCATTGGAATGACCAGTATCAAGAAAATTGCCAGTGTGAGTATAATCTGTAACATCTCTCTTCCTCCTGTTGCTGTCCTTTCTCTTTTCTCACAATTTCTCCGGATGTATCAGCGCATACACAAGATATCCGGCAAGTAATAAAACTAAAATTCCAAGAACGATCATCTTTATATCCTCCTATTTTTCTTTTGAATTGATCAGCGATTCACAAAAATTCGCAAATAATTTTACACATCCAAAACAAATAATTAAAATTCCTAGTGCAATTAAATCCATCATATTTTTTTCCTCCTTGCTGTTCCCTATTGTAGGACATTGCAAATAAAATCTGTATTAAGCTGAAATGGATTCGTATAAAGATGGTATAAAGATTCGGGTGAAAAAAGGGGGATTGTGAAACACCTTCTCTTGAATTAGCATTTAAAATTGCAGAAGTATTTGAGGTTTCGATCGACAAAATTTTTGAATATAGGAAGGAGAACTAATATGAATGAACAAACTATAATTTTATTTTTTCTTATTGTTTCATTAGGTGTAACACTCAGCCTATATATTTTTAAAGCTAAGAAACAGATGAATTATATGGGGGATGAACGGTGGGAAATGATACAACTAAAATCATACAGAATTGCCAGTATCTCCACTTGGCTTTTAATAATAGTACTTTTAATTTTGCCCATTTTCGTAGACAGCCAATCTACAATCACCATACAACGACTAACCATTTTTTGTCTATTTTACATTGGAGCCCGTAATCTTCTTGAACTTTCTGCAATAATATATTTTGATAAACAATTATAAATAAGTTTTGAACTCAGTAGATACGGACGTTCCGCCTTCTGGAAGAACCGTCGAATTGCTTCCTGCATTTTTTATCGCGGTTAATATTCTGGCATTGACCTCTTCGTCCCAAAAGTATACCTTGTTACATTTGCAGATTCCCCCGAAATCTTAAGAAACTCAGTGGCTTTTTATAACATTCTATAGTATGCTAAAAACAAAAAGGAGTTTTGCACAATGTTTCACAACAAAGTAGTTGTCATCACAGGCGGCGCACAAGGTATTGGAAAATGTATTGCCGAAGAATTTAAAAAGAACAACGCTTTTGTCTGTATCATCGACAAACAGCCAAATGATTACTTTGTCGGCGATTTGGCTGAAAAAGAAGTTCTGCACCGCTTTGTGGAAACAGTAATTGCTGACTATGGCAAGGTAGACTATCTGATCAATAACGCACTGCCGCTAATGAAAGGGATCGAGGAATGTTCCTATGAAGAATTTAACTACGCTTTAAAAGTAGGCATAACAGCGCCATTCTATCTTACAAAGCTTTTTCTTCCGTACTTTGCTCCTGATGCGGCAATTGTAAATATCTCTTCCTCCCGGGACCGTATGAGTCAGCCACAGACTGAAAGCTACACTGCTGCTAAAGGCGGTATAGCAGCTCTTACGCACTCCCTTGCTGTCAGTCTTGCCGGGAAAGTTCGTGTAAATTCAATATCTCCCGGGTGGATCGATACCGCTTACACAAAATATGACGGTGCAGATGTGATTCAACACCCTGCCGGCCGCGTTGGGAATTCTCTGGATATTGCCAATATGGTACTATACCTTTGTTCCGATAAAGCAGGTTTTATCACTGGGGAAAATATATGTATTGACGGCGGCATGACGAAGCAGATGATATACCACAATGATTATGGATGGACTCTGAATCAGGAAAATAATTGAGAAAGAGGGGCGTATCACAATACATGATACCCCCACTTTGAAACCTTAAGTATTACATTTTCCGAACACAACCACTTCTGATTTACTGATATTTTTCATTCTATAAAATCCTAATCTAAAATCTTTCCGCCAATCGAAACTGTCACGACCTGCCATGGAATAAATTTTCCGCTGTTTTGCAGTGCTTTCTTTGCCGCCATTTCCAGACCTCCGCAGCATGGCACTTCCATACGAAGAATTGTTACACTCTGAATCTCATTTTCCGCAATGATCTGTGTCAGCTTCTCACTGTAATCTCCTTCATCCAGCTTAGGACATCCAATAAGCGTTACTTTCCCACGCATAAACTCCTGATGTACATTTGCGTATGCATAAGCTGTACAATCTGCGGCAATCAACAGTTTCGCCCCATTAAAATACGGCGCATGTACCGGAACCAGTTTGATCTGGCATGGCCACTGTGCCAGCTGTGACGACTGTGCGGCACTCTTTTGCTCGGTATTATGACCGCTTTCTGGATGAAGCTGTCTCATTCGCTGTCCCGGACAGCCGGAAAATTCTGTCGTTGACTGCGCTGCTTTTTTTCTCTGGTTTTCCAGCACTGCCTGCTCATCATAGAGGGCAGCCTCCCGCTCCACAAAACGGATTGCTCCTGTCGGACACTGCGGCAGACAATCACCCAGACCGTCACAATAATCATCCCTTAACAGTTTTGCCTTTCCATCGACCATCCCGATTGCACCTTCATGACATGCAGCAGCACAGACTCCGCATCCGTTGCATTTTTCTTCATCTATCTGAATAATTCTTCTGATCATCTTGATTCCTCCCTTGTTTTTGTAGTTCAAGTATAGTACAATCAGGGCAATATTTCGGTTGTTATAACCACAGAAAGGAAGATTTTATGAAAAAAGTTCAGACCCCTCTGTTTCAGGGAATTACAGAAAATGAATGGAACGAAATGCAAAACTGCAGTTGCATGCGTCAGCAGTCTTTTGAAAAAAATGAACTTATTTTTCGGATGGGAGAATCTGTCCGAGAAATCGGAATTGTTCTGACGGGAAGTGTTAATATCGAAAATGTAGATCTCTGGGGAAATAAAAGTCTGCTGAGCAACATCTCAGCAGGACAAGTATTTGCAGAAACTTACGCTTTTTGTCAGGAGCCTTTGATGGTGAATGCAGTAGCCGCTGAATATACAAATCTTCTTTTCCTGAATCTGGAGACTTTGATGCAGCCCCGCTATCAAGATACTCTCTGGACGGACAAGATCATGCAGAATCTCCTTCGAATTTCCATTTACAAAAATCTCATCCTGTCCAACCGGATTTTCTGCACAACCCCAAAGACCATTCGGGGACGTCTGCTGATCTATCTGTCCTCTCAGGCGTCCAAAGCCGAAAGCACGGTCTTTCAAATTCCTTTTAACCGACAGGAACTGGCAGATTATCTCAACCTGGATCGCAGTGCCCTCTCGAAAGAACTTGGAAAAATGCGTGACGAAGGAATTCTGGAATTCCGCAAAAGTCAATTCGTTCTTCACCAGCTGCCGGAGTAGTCTGTTCTCTCAGACTACTTCCCATCTGTAAACCTATACCTGATCAGATGAGATGAAGTCCACCTCTGAAAGTACGAGTTGCGGAATGTCCGGATCGCTATACCTCTTTCACTGTTACAGTTACCTGATCTCCAGGCTGTTTTCCAATCTTGTTTCTAATTTCTTTTCGGATTCCAATAATATAACAAATGCTACCGTCTGGATTTTTAACTCCCATATTTACAATACTTCCACAGTATGGTTTCCCATCAAATGTAATCTCTGCTTTCACTCTTCCTTTACCAAATTCTTTTCTGATATCATACGGAAAGCGCACATACACTCCGCCCTTGTCGGGAACCGGCTCGATCACAGCCTGAAACTGATAAGTTTTTTTTCTCCGAATTACGCAAGATCACATGCATTGGTTTTCCTTTCGTCAGTTCATCAACTAATTTGTCCAGATAACGAATTTCGCGCATGAGAGGCTCTTGAATCTCTTCGACACGAACTCCGCAGACAGTACCTTTTATCAGCATTCTGTCTGGATTTGGTTTTGGAGCATTTCTGAAAAACTCCCCATAGCTGATGGATTGCTCTACTGCACTTTCAATGTCTTGCGTTTTATATCCTGTTAGCCAGGTAATCACTGTATTGACCTCATCCTGACGTCTTCCCTTTTTTGGTCGCTTTGTTTACCAGCAATGGATAAATTTTTCCAAATTCCATCTGGTACACTTTTTCAATATTCATCGTTTCTTACTCCTCTTCGTCATTCCATACTTATATGTAGGCTAAAACTCATACATCGTACCATGTGAAAACAATCGTCCATCTGTTAATTCTATACACAAAATAATCGTATTTTCATCGTCAAAGTTATTATGTCCATTATCAATTCATTCTGCAAAGGCTTCTTTCAATTTTCCAGCAATTACATGATTCTCTTTTTTCATGCGTGAATCTCAATAGTTCTCCATCCTCTTGCTTCAAAATTCATTCTAAGGCTTTCATCCCAATTTGTCAAAATACCATCTTCTTTGCTTTTTTATTGCGAAAACATTGGGGAAATGATACAATTCAACCAAAGAATTTGGGAAAACAATAAAGAAAGGAATGGCTGTATGGGAAGAGTTGTAGCAATTGCAGGTGGTGATTTATTATCTACCAGAAAACTGAATGTACATGCAATTACACTATCTAATAAAACCACTCCAAACGTTCTGTTTATAGGCACTGCCAGTCACGATGCAGAGGGATATATTGATGCAATCACCAAAGAATATAACCAACTTAATTGTGAAGTAAAAAGTCTTTGTTTAGTTAGCGGGGATCAAAAAAAACATCGATGCACTTTTATCCTGGGCTGATATTATCTATGTCGGTGGAGGGGATACAATTTTTATGATGCAGATCTGGAAGCAATACAAATTAGATGAAAAGTTGCTGGAAATCTATGAAAAAGATTTCGCTGTATTAACGGGCATCAGTGCAGGTGCAATTTGCTGGTTTAATTGCGGGTATAGTGATAGCGGATCATTTCAAGAAGGAAATGACTGGAATTATTGTTGGGCGAATGGAATGTTACATCTTTTTCATATGGCCTATTGTCCACACTACAATGAAGAGGGAAGGGATTCTTTTGATAAAATGTTAAGAGCAAAAAATTTAGCAGGTTTGGCTATGGAAAATGATACTGCATTTGTAGTCAACAATGGAAAACCATATTTTATAAGAAGTAATCCGAATGCAAATGCATTCAAGATCCAATACAAAAATGGAACCATAGAAAAGCAAATATTAGAATTTAGAGAGTAATACTCGTTTCTATGTTTCATAGAGATGAAAACAAAGCGGGGCTGCCATCACAGCCCCGTAAAAACTCACTTTGTCACTGCGCCACCCGCAGCATACGATATCCAATCCCCACATGTGTCTGGATATATTTCGGCTGAGATGGATTTTCTTCAATCTTCTTTCTGAGCGTTGCCATAAACACCCGCAAAGAAGCTACATCATTGTCCCAGGCACTTCCCCAGATTTCTTTCGTAATATATGTATGAGTCAATACCTTTCCAACATTTTTTGAAAGCAAAATCAGAAGTTTATATTCCGTGGATGTCATATGCAGTTCCTGCCCCTTTAAATACACACAGCCGGACACATAATCAATCCGCAGGTCTCCATTGACAAATTCTTTTTCTTCCTGAGATGAGCTGGATTCCATATACTGAAGTCTTCGCAGGATCACACGCAGTCTTGCCAGAAGCTCCTCTACAGAAAACGGCTTGGTCAGATAGTCATCCGCACCTGCATCCAACGCCTCAATCTTATCCCTGTCTTCACTCCGCGCACTGATCACTATAATCGGCAAATTTGACCAGGAACGGATTTTTTTGATCACTTCCACTCCATCCATGTCCGGAAGCCCCAGATCCAGAAGCATGATATCCGGTTTCTGAGACGCTGCTTCCAAAATTGCCTGAGCACCGTTGGCTGCCGTATGGAAACGGTAATCCTGTGTCTCTAATGTAGTTGTAATCAAGTTTCTTACTGCTGTATCATCTTCTACCGCTAAAATCAATGGTTTATTCATTCAAAGTAACCTCCTCTGCCTGCAGTGTAAATGTAAAAATCGTACCATGTGGAACATTATCTGCTACCTGAATCGTTCCCCCATGCGCCTGTATGATCGACTTACAGAGGAACAGCCCCAGTCCAAGACCTCTTCTGCTGTCTGCAACTTTACTGTCTGCAGTATAAAACATATCAAAAATCTTTTCTTTTGCACAATCCGCAATTCCTTTTCCATTATCTGCAATGGAAATCGCGATCATCTGATTTTCTTTTCTTGCATAGATCTCTATTTTAGAGCCTTTCGGCGTATATTTCAATGCATTGTCCACAATATTAATAATAACCTGGATGATGAGACGGGAATCCATTTTTGCCAGAAGCAGCTCTTCCGAATGAATAAATTTCAATTCATAGTCCGAATGATCCCGGCTGATGTGTTTCAGCGCCCCCTCAATCACCTCATCCACCAATTCGATCTGCAGATTCAGATTCATAGTCCCGTCTTCCAGCCGCGTCACAGACAGAAGATTTTCCACCAGATTGATCAGCCACATGGAATCATCATAAATTCCTTTATAAAGCTGTTTTTGCTTCTCTTCACCAAGCGCTGACGCACTGTTCAGAAGAATCCCTGCATTTCCCGAAATACTCGTCAGAGGCGTCCGAAGATCATGAGAAATCGAACGCAGGAGATTTGCTCTTAACTGCTCATTCTTTGCCTGTGCAAGCGCTTCTTCCCGTTTTCTGTTATAGCCCTCTTTTTCCAATGCCAGTGCACATTCCCCTAAAATGGATAAAATCAGGTTCTGTTCATAGACATCCATCATCATCCCTTCCAGAGCAATTCCGATCACGCCATAGACCATGTCTTCGTTTCGGATTGCCAGATACAGGCAATGTGCATCCGGATACTGATCCATTCCTGTTCCTGCGCGTTTTCGATTCTCGAACACCCACTGCGCAGCCTGCCGTTCCCGCTGCTGCAAGTATAACATCTTGGCTGCACCAGGTTCTGCCATACAAAACCTGGGCTCAGAAAGTATTCCATCCTCTGCCCGATAATATATCACATTTTTTCCCATCATGCGCATCAGATGCCTTGCAGTCTCTTCAATCATCTCATCCGCATTCTTCGCCTTCTGGAGCATCTGATTCGTCTCCAACAGGATGCGGGTACGTAAAGCCATCTGCTCAGCCCGATACCCCTGCTTACGGATTTGTATGGTCAAATTACTGACGATCACGGCTGCAATAAACACAGTCACAAATGTCACTGGATACCCGTAATCATACGAAAAAAACGTAAATCTTGGCTCTGTAAACAAAAAATTAAACAACAACACACTGAGCAGCGAATAGCATACGCTCCATCCTCTGTTGACCGTAATGATTGCAATGATCAGAACCCCTAAAATGTATACAATAATGATATTTTCTTCTGAAAATCCAAGATACCGGAATAAATATCCAATTCCAGTTGCTATAAAAAGGATCCCTGTCATTACCAGCAGCCCTTTTAAAAATCTTTCCCAGATTTTCATCTGTTCCTGTTTCATATCTTCGCTCCCATATTTTTCACTTCCTGTCAAATTTAACACTTCATATCTAAAAACTGCATGAAAACTTTTTTGGTTCCATTAAAATCTTATAAAGATTCTTTCTCTGCTACACTAGTATATTTAAATATGAAGACAATATCAACACATTATGACAGATAAAAATAAAAATTTCCAACAAAAATTCGGAGTTTACATCAAGATTTTTAATACTTTTTTCTACATACTATTGACTTTTCTTCCAACTGTTCATATACTGTTTATATAAACATACACAGTTGATAAACAGTCAACTGATACAAGGAGGGATACTATGGAATACCTGTTGGAAGTACAACATCTCAACAAAAATCTTAACACCTTTGCTCTGCATGATATCAGCTTTACACTAAAGCCTGGATTTATCACAGGTCTGATCGGACAAAATGGCTGCGGAAAGACCTCTCTGATCAAAACTATTCTGAATTTGTATGAAAAAGATTCCGGAGCAGTCTTTGTAACTGGTCATTCCATGGAAAACGAAGAAATTGCTGCAAAAGATCAGCTTGGCGTTGTTCTGGATGAATGTCTCTTTGATGCAGACACCCGGGTTGAGACGAACGCCCGCTGCTTCGGTGCTCTCTATAGTCAATATGATCACCGCTTATTTCTGGAATTCTGCAGACGTTTTGATGTGGACCCAAAGAAAAAAATCGGCAAACTTTCCAAAGGACAAAAAGCACGTTTTCAGCTTGCCTTTGCATTTTCCCATGACGCAAAAGTGTTTCTTATGGATGAACCTGCGGCCGGACTGGATCCTCTGTTTCGCAAAGAACTGATGGGATATATGCAGGAAATCGTGGAGGACGGCACGAGAAGCATTCTTTTTTCCACCCATATCACCGAAGATCTGGATCAGATCGGAGATTACATTCTTCTGATGGATTACGGACGTCTGATACTGGATTTAACGCGGGAAGAACTTGCAGATCGCTATCTCCTTTTACATGGTACAAAAGAACAACTGGAGCAGTTAGATTCTCAAATGGTCGTTTGTCAAAATTTCGGTGAATATCGGAATTCCACACTGATCGACTCTGCCAAAGCAGAATCACTCCATCTTGGCGCTCTGACCGTCACCAGGCCTTCTCTGGAAGATCTGATGTACTGTTTTCACAAAGGAGGTGTAATCCAATGACAAAATTGATTATCCAACACCTGTGGTCTGATTTTAAAAAACACTGGCTCGGGATTCTTGTGACATTGGTATTGTGTTATATTGCTACCATTTTTGTGTTTACCTTTGGATTCTGGTTTTTCATGATGGATTCAGAAGCTTACTTGCTTTCAGAGGCTGAACTGAGGAAAATGATACTGAACGGATCGGAGACCTATACACTTTTATACTTTATTGGCACTGCCGGCATTTTGTTGTCTGTCATCCTGATTTCCAGAAAATTTCCCGTCCGGCTGTTGAAACCAATCTATTTTTGTCCGGCAGATATGAGATTAAAAAGAAAATCTTTGCGCTCTTATTTTTGGAGCAAGGTTTCTTTTTGTCTGATTTTATTTGTATTACTCTGTCTGAGCTTTACCGGAAATCTGCTGATATTTTTCCAGACTCCCGAGCTTACATTGCTACTTTTTTTGTCCTGCTTTATCCTGATTGATTTTTCCATGAAAGCAGATCCCGGCAACCGGATTCCAAATCGTAAGCTTGATGAAGCACTGGAAGGAAAAGGAATGAGCATCGTCAATGTCTACTGGTTCTGTCTGCTTGCTTTGGAATATGTTGCTTTATTTTGCCAGAGCTATCTGCAGACCTCATGGAATAGCTGGATCATTGCACTTTGGATCATTGCTATGATCGGAAATGTTTTTGCAGCAGTTTACTGCATCCGTACTTTTTTAAACAATATGATTTCTTATGAAAACTTATATTTCCCAAAACAGGAGGTAACTGTATGTTGACGCTGATCTTACAAAGTCTGTGGTCTGATTTTAAAAAACACTGGCTGAACTTCTCCATTTTATTTGCATTGTGGACCATTTGCTATTTCACATTTGGATTTTCTACTCCTTCTGCCTCCATAGGCTTAGGACTTGCTTTTGTACTTCTTCTTTCAGTAAAATTGCCGATACGCTCTTTGAAAGCACTCTCTTTTTGTCCTGCTGACACAAAGATAAAGCGTCGGTTGCTTTTGATGTACCTGTTGGTTAAAATTTTGATCTGTCTGCTGATATTCTCATTGTTTCAAATTCTGGGCGGAGGTTTCCATTATTGGATAATAACTGTCACACCTCGTGAAACAATAACCTACTTGCTGCTCCTTCTCCTCCTGATCATCGCAGCTTGCTTAAATCATGCCATGCCTTCTCCAATTCAGTTAACCGAAGAGGGGCATCAGCAGAAAATTTTCAATAGGATTCTCAATTTTGACTTTCTGAATTTTATCTGGATCCTGCTGCTTGTGGCCGAATTTGCACTTTTTAAATATGCTTCCCCCAAAAATATTCTCTGGTTTCTGATCATGAGCATAAATATACTTGTAACCGCTTACTGCATTCACAGTTTTCTAAACAGCATCCTTTCTTATGAAACTTGCTTCGAACTGCAGGACTTGACAGAAAGGAGGCCTGGTACACATTGAACATTCTTTTAAAACCGGATTCCTCACTGCCGATTTACGAACAGCTTGTACAGGCATTTAAGGAATCCATGTTAAACGGGGAGCTTTCTCCAGGTGATATGCTTCCTTCCATCCGAAGTCTGGCAAAAGATCTGGAAATCAGCGTGATCACCACAAAGCGCGCTTACGAAGAACTGGAATCCGAAAACCTCATCTACTCTCATCCGGGAAAAGGATTTTTTGTAAAGCAGGTAGATTTTCGTACTCTGCAGGAAGAACAGCTTGTTCAACTGGAACATGCGCTCTCTTCCTGTATCGAAGATGCAAAAAAACTGTCTCTTTCTTTAGATGAGGTACAGGACTTGATACAATTTTTATGGAAAGGCAGGGATTAGGATATGTCTGAACTAATTTGTAATGAACTCGCAAAATCTTACAGTCACTTTCAGTTATCTCCGACTTCTTTTCAACTGGAAAGCGGATATCTGACAGTGCTTGCCGGGAAAAACGGCTCCGGAAAATCAACTCTTTTACGCTGCCTTGCCGGGATTGATCCGACCTGCACCGGTGATGTGACGCTGGATGGAATTTCTTTAAAAAAAGAGCCTGACAGCTACAAAGATCAAATTGGTTATGTATCAGAGGAACTTACTTATTTTATGGAAAAATCCGCTCTGGAAAACGGAGAGCTTCTGGGTCCTTATTTTTCCAACTGGTCCATGGAACGCTATTATACGCTGATGGACCGGATGAATTTTTCTCCCTCCAAACAGCTCTGGCAGCTCTCCAAAGGCGAATACATGAAAATGCAGACCTGTTTTGCACTGGCACATCATCCACGTTTTCTGATCTTGGATGAACCGTTGGAAGGCTTTGATCCTGTCTTTCGGAAAAACTTTCTGTCAATCATGCAGGATATTTTAAATGAAGATGTAGGAATTTTTATTTCCTCCCACATTACAGAAACATTGAAAAAACTTGCCGATTACCTGCTGTTTGCCGATAATGGAATCATTACGTTCCACTGTCCGGAACAAATGGATGCCTTTCTTGCCGACAAATTAAAACGCTCTCATACACATATACGAGACCTGCTGTCCCGTAATTCTTAGGAGGTGACTTATATGAATCACAATGTTTACCACATAGAGAAGCAAACCTTTCATTTTGGAGGATACTGGCTGTTAACAGGAACCTTGTTTTTCCTTTATCTTCCGACCTCCCAGTTTGAGATGCAGAACGCCTATCATGCTCTTTCAAAAGGATTGATCCCGGATCCTGCCACCTTTCTCCCTGTCTGGTTTATTTTCGGTATTTTCGGACTCTGCTGCTATCTCTGTTATGAGCTTTTTCTCATCGCAGAAAACGGAGTGATTTCATCCCGTGTTACCAGATATCTGACACTTCCGCTCAGGCGACAGGATTATTATAAGATCAAAGCACGGATCTTTTTTGAAAAATTCGGAGTGCTGCTTCTGACACTGGTCGCAATGTTTCATATTTCCTTTCTTGGATACAGGCTGCCTCTTTCCCTGTGGAAGCGCTCACTTCCGGAACTGATTCTCACCTGCTGCTTTTTGTTTTTTGCAGCGATTCTGATTTTTGCCGGATATCTTTTCCACGATCTTTACTGCCTGAAACATCATCATTAAAAATACGGATGGGCGTGTTTATGCGTCCCATCCGTATCGATCTACTTTTTCCGGTTTCTCCACCTCATATTTAGTTTATACAAAATAACGACCAGAATGATATATCCTAATGGCAAAATTACTGCCAA
>ENA-OQCW01000704-OQCW01000704.1-human-gut-metagenome-genome-assembly--contig:-NODE-704-length-17168-cov-3.784989_pt1 | contig 17168 bp, 15 predicted proteins | sample MGYA00242767_ERZ504593 | MGnify/ENA primary metagenome ERZ504593 (study PRJEB26092, sample SAMD00036307) | human gut metagenome | host: Homo sapiens | study: EMG produced TPA metagenomics assembly of... | reverse complement strand
CGTCAGCCTCTTTATCTTCCCCTTTCCATGAATGCAAGGAAATGGATGCCGGAACGGAACGGAGCCGGAGATGAAGACCTTGTATTTCCCACATTGCCATGTGAGGACACCTGCAACGTGCAGCTCAAACCGTGGGTCAAGGCGGCGGGCATAACCAAGCATGTAACCTATCATGTCAGCCGCCACACCTTTGCCACAATGTTGCTGACACTCGGTGCTGACCTTTATACCGTATGCAAGCTACTCGGCCACTCGGATGTGAAGACCACCCAGATATACGCCAAAATCATCAACAAGAAAAAGGAAGATGCCATCAGCCTTATCGACATGGAGTTTGCCAATACCTGAACGAATATAATAATATAGAGTATGAGAAGATTGCCAGATGATTTCAATGTGAACATCCTGCTGCCGGGGGCAGTGTGGCTGCTAATATCTATCCTTGTAGGACGGGTAGCGGTGTCACGGTTGCAGACTGATGCGATGACCGTCGTCATGTTCGTGGTAATCTCGCTCGTTATCTTCATTGTTCCGATGGCGATCTATATGGAGTATCGCAAGAAAATCGAGCAATTGTCGGAGCGCAAATCTAAAAAGGCATCTTCCGTCACGCCGGCTGTCAGTGGCTCCTCGGGCAAGTCACAATCGGTCACAGAACCGGAGACAGCATGTCGGTCTTCCTTTCCACCGGATTTCCCAGATGCCCTGAAAGGTGACAGGACTATGATTTTTATGGAAGCCTTGCGTCATGAAGGCTTTCTTGATGCGGAATATCGGCCGCATGATGGATGCAATGCTACACAGATGGCTTTCATCGCGGACAGCATAGCAGCAATCTGCAACATCAGCCGCCAGTGGAAGATTTTTGGCGACTATTGGCATCTGAACAATATGCGCCAGTTGTTGGATGTGAAGAACCGCAGGGGTTCCAAAGCCGACAAAGAGGATGTTATAATCTCCATTTTTAAGAAAGTGGCGGAAGCCGACAGCAACATCCGTGATACAGCCGCTTATCGCAGCTGGGCGAAAAGCAACCAAAATTAACAACCCCATTGTTTCAGACAGCCTACAGGTTCGATATAGATTCCATCGTACATCCTACGGACATATCCGAAATTTCAGTAGTTCGGCATTGTATTGTTCGATAAAATGTCGTGGCTTACTGTAGTCTGACATCCTTTTTCCTTTTTCCTTTTTCCTTTTTCCCTGTTTTCGGCTGCATGCGGTTGCTTTACAGCCGTGCTTTCAGTTGTTTTCTACTTTGCTTTCCATCTGTTTTACAACAGATTAATAGCCTTTGCTGTGTGATTTCCGATGACTTACTTTGCACCGTCTTCCTTATCGGAACGACGGCTTTCACAGCCTAAGAAATCACATCAAAAACGACAGAAATATGGAACAGACGAACCAACTGATCTCGACGGCCGAGGCCGCGAAATTTCTCGGAATCAAAGTGAGTTATCTTCACAAGCTGATGATGCGACGCGTCATCCCTTACTACAAACCCAACGGCAAATTGTGCTTCTTTGACAAAGCCGAACTGGAGGCATGGATGAAGAATGTACGCGTAGCATCGCAGGCGGAACTCGACCAACAGGCACAGAAGTACATCATCAACCGTTCGAAGCGGTAAGTCATGGCAGGCATATACGACTATATTAATCGGTTCTGGGCAGAAGCGGAGCGCAGCCCTTTCAACCCTACGGAGGTAGCACTTTATCATTACCTTCTGTACGAGGCAAACCGCCTACGCTGGAACATGCCGTTTGCCTGCCATACAGCCATTCTCTGCGTGCGGCTCTCGACCACCAAACAGAATATCAGCAAAGCTCGGCAGCATCTCAAAGAGCGTGGACTGATAGACTGTCAGGTTGGCACAGGAATCCACACCCCTGCGTTATATTCCTTGACCATACAGCCGCCCCGACAGTTGACCCATGAGTTGACCGTACAGTTGCCCCATTCTAATATAAAAGATAAAGACAAAGATATTATCAACTCCCAACACGCGCAGAAAGACGGATATAAACCGCTGGATGAGATTGAGGCACTCCTGCTTGCCGATACCGCATGGCAGAGCAAGATTATCGAAGTGCTGGCGAAAAGAGAAAACTGGATTATTGACAGAGACAGGCTACACGGGCATATCCGCGACTTCTTTGACGAGCAAAGAATCGGCGGAAACGCGCAACGGGACGAGAGCGATTGCCGAAGCCATTTTTACCATTGGATTATCAAACATCTGAATACAACCCGATATGGAACAAAACGGAAATCCCCAACTTATAGAGACTCTGATGTCACGGCTGTGTCAGCCGAGGACTACGAAGGAGCGTTTTAGACTGCCTTTCGATGAAGAAACGGCTGCGAAACTGCTTAAATGTGCCATCGCAGGCGAAGTGAGCCGTTTCGGAGGCACATTTCTTTATCCTGATGCAGTAGACTTACAAGTCAGGAGCCTTGCTGCGAGCCTTACCTCCGGCAGACGGTACGGGGTAATGCTGTGCGGCTTGTGCGGCAACGGCAAGACCACCATGATGAGGGCGTTCCAGAACCTGCTCAATGTGATCAGGATACCTGACAACTACCACAGGACTGTGTATGGTATGCCTATCGTGAATGCCGTTCATATTGCCCATCAGTGTCGGAACAGCTATACCGAGTTCCTGCGGCTGTGTGATATGGAGATGCTCGGCATTGATGACATGGGCATAGAGCCTGTGGAGGTGCAGGAGTTCGGCAACATGCACAGGCCGCTGACTGACCTGCTTGCAAGAAGATACGAGAACCGTGGCTTCTCGTTCATAACCACCAACCTCGTACCGCAGCAGATACGCAAACTGTACGGCGACAGGATTGCTGACAGGCTGAACGAGATGGTGGACAAGATTGTATTCGACAACCCTTCATTCAGGAAATAAGTGGATATACAGTGTTTAATTGATGATTATTACAGGTGTACATGTGGCGATAGTACCATGTCAGGGATATGCCAAGGGGATGTTTTTTCAGGGCTGGCAAGTTAATGTTTTCGTCCACGAAAACTACGCCACAACGGCGACCCGACCATGCGGAAAACGGCAAAGCCATGATTCAGCCCTAAAAAAGCAAACCCCATTTAATAACGGAATAACAACAAGCGAATGACAGAGCAAGACAACAATCATAAAGGCAGGCCGCCCCAAAGCCGTAAAGGGCAAGGCGCGGACTAAGACCATATCCACAAGGCTCACGCTGGCCGAGTGGAAAACGGTCATGAAAAGGATAACGGACGCAGGCAAGAAGCCGTCGCACTTCCTGCGCGAACTGCTGCTGCAGGGCAAGGTCGTGGCGGCACGGACACAGGAGGACAGGCAGCAAATCCGTATGCTGGAGGGAGGATGCAACAACCTGAACCAACTGGCGAAAATGGCACATCAACAGGGCTTCCCCAGAACCAAAGAGAGAATTACCGCCCTGCTGGAAGAGTTCAACAGAATCATCACGCAGATATGATGGGCGACTTAAAAAAACGGGCGAGCTTCGCAAGGCTGGTGAACTACGTGAACAACCCGAAAAAGGCAAGGCTTATAGACAGTAAGGATGTGCGTCTTGACGACAACGCCGCCATCGCAAGGAGTATGCAGGGGCAGGCGGACGACAAGCCGGGGCGCAAGCTGAAAAATCCGGTGTACCACATCTCGCTGGACTTCGCCCACGAGGACGCGCCCAGACTGACTGACGAGCTGATGGCCGAAATCGCCCGTGAGTACATGAAGCGCATGGGCATTGTGAACACCCAGTATATTATATGCCGTCACACCGACAAGGAACATCCGCACCTGCACATCGTGGCCAACAGGGTTGACAATGCCGGGAACACCATCAGCGACCGTAACGATGCCATACGCAATGTGGCGGTGTGTAAGGCTCTCACGAGGGAATACGGGCTGCACTTCTCCAAAGGCAAAGAGAAAGTGAAGCGTGACCGTCTGCGTGGAAAGGACAAGGTGAAATACCAAATCCATGATGCCGTCAAAGCAGCCCTGCCTCGTTGCGGCAGTTGGTCGGAATTGTGCGACAGGCTGGCCAAGCAGGGCATCGGGGTAAACTTCAATCTCGACAGGCGCAACGGCAATATCGTGGGCGTGTCATTCACCAAAGACGGCATTTCATTCAGCGGCTCACGGATTGACCGTAGCATGGGCTTTTATAGACTGGACAAGCAGTTGGGAGGACGCATCGCCGAGGGTATGGAATGGCAACCACGTGTACAGGACAACAGCTTTGACGGACGGACACCGCCAACCATGCCGAACATGGCAGTGGACAGTCATACGGCAGGCACTTTTATAGGACAGCCGTCACCGGACGGAGCGACAACGGACGGCAACGGCGGCAGTTCTGTTGAATCCGGCTCCGACATCATCCAAGTGGGTATCGGCATACTCGTTGAGTTGTGCGTCCAACCTCACCAAGCCAAGGCTTCATCCGGCGGAGGCGGTGGAGGAAACGAAAGCGGCTGGGGCGAGAATGACAAGGAGAAGAACAAGTACAAACCAAGAAAATGAGAAGATGAAGGACAACTTACAGAATATATCCGACCTTATCGGGGCATTGGCAGAGGACATCGAGGAAATCAAGAAGATACTGGGCCACAAAGGACGCTTCGGACAAGGACGAGGCGGTGAAAAGGCTTGCGGTGAAGCTGGAGCCTGTCATACGTTTCTTCGGCGGCAGCACGCCGGAGAACATCAACGGCATTTTCAGGGAGCAAGGAAGCCATCGAGGACTATAAAAAATCATTGGGTGAGGAAATGATTGTGAGCCTGCAGGTATATACCGATGCCAACGACAAGGACATGCGTAAGCGTGGAATCCCCACCACCAAGGATTTGCTTTGCAAGATACTGGAAATGCTTACCGACCATGTGGAGAAAGACAAGCGGATTTCGGAAAAGGTACAGCAAAGTCAAGGCTTTGGGGCGAAACTTTGGCAGGCAATCCGACCGGACAGAGTGACAAGGGGTATCAGGCGGCTATGGGACAGGCTACCCGATGGCTGGTACAAGAACCCTTACGCATGGACTGGCATCATCAGTACGCTCGTGTTCTTTGCCCTGTTTATCGTCAGTTGGGCGCAATGGCGTGAATACCGGGATGAAAACAGGCGGCTGAGAATGGTTGCAGACAAATACCAAGTGACTTCCGTCATGCTCAATGAACTATATCCGGAACTGGCCGTGACCGTTGAAGCTTATGAAAAACTGGCAGAAACAATCGGAGCAGATTCCACACTGGCCGTATTTCACAAACGGTTGGAACAAGTGAGAAATGAAGAAAAAGAATCTAAACAATAAAAATAAAGTGAATGGCATCCATCAAGGTAAAATATCGTCCCTCTACCACAAACGGCAAGGAGGGCAGCATCTACTATCAGGTAATTCACGGGCGAACAGTCCGCCAAATCGGAACGGACTTCCGCGTGCTTGATACGGAATGGGACAAGGAAGCATCGTCTGTCCGAATCATGCCTGAAACCGACGAGAACAGGAAGCGGTATCTCCACAGCGTTGCGGAACATATCGGTTGGGACATCCGACGGTTGCAGGCCATCATCGCGCAATGCGACAGCCAAGGCGGAAGTTACTCCGCTTACAATATCGTAGAGAAGTTCAACAGCCACGCAAACGGGCAATCGCTGTTCGGTTTCATGCAGGACATCATAAGGCAGTTGAAGCAGCTTGGCAAGGCGCGCACATCGGAAACCTACACAGCAGCCTTAGCCAGTTTTATGAAATTCCGCGAGGGGCAGGACATTCTTTTGGATGAGATAGACAGCGACACCATGATGCTTTATGAAGCATGGCTGAAATCCAACGGCAACTGCCCCAATACGACTTCGTTCTATATGCGTATACTCCGTGCCGTTTATAACCGTGCTGTGGAAAAGGAACTGACGGAACAGAAATATCCGTTCAAGCATGTTTACACGGGTATCGGCAAGACGGTGAAACGTGCCCTCCCGTTGAAGTCGATAAAGCGCATCAAGGAACTCGACCTGACCTTGAAACCGCATCTGGACTATGCGAGGGATATGTTCCTCTTTTCGTTTTACACCCGTGGTATGTCGTTCATCGACATGGCTTATTTAAAGAAATCGGACTTGAAGAACAGCGTCATCATATACCGCAGGAGAAAGACGGGGCAGCAACTGAGTATCAAATGGGAGAAGTGCATGGAGGAAATCATCGCCAAATACAACGGCTGCTCCACCGCCCAATACCTGCTGCCGATAATCACCAACCCATGCGTAAACGAGCGGACGCAGTACCGCAATGCCATCAGCCGTATTAACGTGGCACTGAAAGAAGTCGCCTGTTTAGCCGGATTGAATATGCCGCTGACCATGCACTGCGCCCGGCATTGCTGGGCAAGCATCGCCAAGAGCAAGAACATACCGCTTTCGGTCATCAGCGAGGGAATGGGGCACGATTCAGAAGAAACCACGCGCATCTACCTTGCATCGCTTGACACAAACGTGGTGGACAGAGCGAACAGCCTTATCCTGAAAGACTTGTGAACGGATATTCCGGATAATATTTGTTTAGCGAAAATCAGAATCTCTTGATAAGAGTTACAGTTGATATTGCAAAGGTACTCATAATATTGCAAAATCCGTGTCCGAATCTAATTTATAATGGGATATGAAGGACAATTTATGCGGAATTATTTAGTAAATCCACCTGTATTTTTCAATAATACATTGATTTCCAGTATTTGTTTTCTTGAAATGTATCTCTTATCAAGAGATGAATTTCAAGGACATACTGCATAAATTCCGTACCGAATCATTCACCGAAAGGGAAAAGGGTACAAAGTTCGAGCGTCTGATGCGCTCATGGTTATTGACAGACCCACGCTACAACGAACTTGAAAAGGTGTGGCTGTGGGAGGATTTTCCGGGGCGCAAGGACTTCGGAGGCACGGACACGGGCATCGACCTCGTGGCCAAGACCGAGATGGGCGACTATTGGGCTATCCAGTGCAAATGCTATGCGGAGGATGCCGTGATAGACAAGCCCGCCGTGGATTCGTTCCTTGCCACCTCCAGCCGCACGTTCACTAACGAAGTCACTTTCCAGACCACCCGGTTTGCCAAACGAATATGGATTTCCACCACCAACCATTGGGGAAGCAACGCCGAGGAAGCCATCCGCCACCAAGACCCGCCTTTCTCACGGGTAGGGCTGATTGACCTGAACTCCTCCTGCGTGGACTGGCAAAAGCTGATGGACGGACTTACGGGAACTTCCGCACTTGTAGAGGGCAAGAAACCGCGCAAGCACCAGTTGGATGCCATATCCAAGGCATACACGCACTATATTATTGACGGCAACGACCGGGGCAAGCTCATCATGGCCTGCGGAACGGGCAAGACCTACACCTCGCTGCTCATCACCGAACAGTTGTTGGGTGGCAAGGGACTGGTGCTGTTCATGGTTCCGTCCATCGCCCTGTTGGGGCAGTCGCTCAACGCATGGTCGGCGGACGCGAAGAAGCCTATCAAGGCCGTCTGCATCTGTTCCGACTCCAAGGCTTCGCGAAAGATTCAGAACAAATACGATGATATGGACGACAGCGTGGTTGACCTTGCCGTGCCAGCATCCACCAGTCCGCAGTCCATCGCCTCACAGTTGAAGAAATACCGCAACCATGACGGGTTGGTAGTCGTGTTTTCCACTTACCAGTCCATTGATGCCGTGTCAGCGGCACAACAGGAGATACTTTCCGAAACAGACGGCGGGTATGGCGTGTTTGACTTCATCATCTGTGACGAAGCCCACCGCACCACAGGCGTGAAGCTGTCGGACAAAGACGAGAGCAATTTCACCAAGATACACTCCGACGACAATGTGCAAGGCAGGAAACGCCTCTATATGACCGCTACGCCACGACTGTACGGGGAATCGGCCAAGATAAAGGCATCGGAAAAAGACTGTATCCTCTGCTCGATGGACGACAAGGCTCTGTACGGGGAGGAGTTCTACCGCGTGAATTTCTCCTATGCTGTTCAGAACGGGCTGCTGACCGACTACAAGGTGCTTGTCCTTACCGTCAGTGAGGATGATGTACCGGAAAATATCAGGCGCGATGTCACCGACACAACCACGGAACTGAACTTTGACGACACGTCCAAGCTCATCGGCGTAATCAACGGACTGTCCAAGATGATACAGGGCGACGACCACCGTACATGGGATGCCGACCCACACATGATGCGCCGTGCCGTGGCGTTCTGTTCGTCCATTGACAGGAGCGCAAGCCGAGTGGGTATCGCATCCAAATATGTGGCTTCCGTGCTGCCGAAAATATCGGAAAAGTACGACGAGAATCTGGATGCGGAAAGCCTTTCGCATACCGTTTCGATAGCCACAAAGCATATAGACGGCTCGATGAACTCACAGGAGCGCAACGGAATCCTGCAATGGCTGGCGGATGAACCGGAAAATGACCGGGAGTGCCGGGTGGTGACCAATGTGCGGTGTCTGTCCGAGGGCGTGGATGTGCCGTCGCTCGATGCCGTGCTGTTCCTTTCCGCCCGTAACTCGCAGGTGGATGTGGTGCAGTCGGTAGGCCGTGTAATGCGCACTTTCCACAAAGGACTGCCCGACGAGAAGAAGTACGGGTACATCATCATCCCTATTGTCGTCCCGTCCGATGTTTCAGCAGAAGAAGCACTCGACAACAGCAAGACCTTTGATGTGGTTTGGGAAATCCTGAACGCGCTGCGCTCCCACGACGACCGTTTCAATGCGATGGTGAACAAGATTGCGCTCAACAAGCAGAAACCCAACAAGCAGTCTTACACGCCGTCCGTCACCATCGGCAGGCCGGGGTTGGGCTTTCAAGAGGGAGAGGAAGAAGCGCGGCAGATGGAGAACGCGGAAATCGCCCGGCAGTTGGAACTTCGTTTCGGTGAGTTGCAGGACGGCATGTATGCCAAGCTCGTGGAGAAGTGCGGCGACCGCCTCTATTGGGAGAACTGGGCAAAGGAAATCGGACTTATCGCGCACAAGTTCATCGAGCGCATATCCAAGCTCATCCAGTCCGGCGTACACAAAAAGGCGTTCAATGAATACCTCAAGGGATTGCAGCGCGACCTTAATCCGTCCGTGGATGCGGCACAGGCCATCGAAATGCTGGCGCAGCACATCATCACCCGTCCGGTGTTCGATGCGCTGTTCGCCGATTACCAGTTCGTGAACAACAACGCCGTGGGCCGTTCCATGCAGCGCATGATAGACCTTTTGCAAGAACAGGCTTTCGAGAAAGATACCGAGGTGCTGGAGAAGTTCTATCAGTCGGTAAGGACGAATGTGGGCGGCATAGACAATCTGGAGGGCAAGCAGACCATCATCAAGAATCTCTACGAAAAGTTCTTCAAGGGCGCGTTCCCGCTCACCGTGGAGAAGCTGGGAATCGTCTATACGCCCGTGGAGTGTGTGGACTTCATCATCCATTCTGTAAACGACATCCTCAAAGCGGAGTTCAACACTTCGCTGACCGAGCAGAATGTACATATCCTCGACCCGTTTGTGGGTACTGGCACGTTCATCACACGCCTGTTACAGTCCGGCCTTATCCGCCCGGAGGACATGGAGCGCAAGTACCTGAATGAAATCCATTGCAACGAAATCGTGCTGCTGGCCTATTATATCGCCGACGTAAACATTGAATCGGTATTCCATGACATTACTCGCCGGAAAACCTACTTGCCGTACAGCGGCATCTGCCTGACGGACACTTTCCAACTGGCGGAGAAAAAGCACAACGAACTTTTCACGGAGTTCTTCCAAGACAATTCCAAACGGGTGAAGAAGCAGATGGCCACGCACGTGAGGGTGATTGTAGGAAATCCGCCGTATTCTGTTGGGCAGAAAAGTGCAAATGACAAGGCGCAAAATTTATCTTATCCGTATTTGGAGAAACGAATTTCAGAAACTTATGCTGCCGCCACATCAGATAAAGGCCGCACTATCCAAGCTCTTTATGATAGCTATATAAAGGCATTTCGTTGGGCATCAGACCGCATACCACAAGACGAAGGCGGTATCGTTGCTTTTATAAGCAATGGCGCATGGCTGGATAGCAATTCGGGAGAGGGGTTCCGTCGTTGTCTTGAAAAAGAATTTACTTCCATTTATGTGCTAAATCTGCGTGGAAACCAGCGCACATCAGGTGAATTGTCTCGCAAAGAGGGTGGTAAAATTTTTGGTAGCGGTTCTCGTACTCCCATTGCCATTACTTTCCTTGTCAAGAATCCTGCAAAGAAAGGACAGAAAGCGATTATACATTACCACGACATAGGCGATTACCTTACCCGTGAGCAGAAGCTCAAAATGGTAAAGGAGTTCCGTTCGATTTCTTCGCAGAAACTGGATTGGCAAATTATCTCTCCTAACGAAAAGGCGGACTGGATAAATCAGCGAGATGGTGTGTTTGATAATTTTATACTATTGGGCAATAAGAAGGATAGTAAGCAAACGGTATTTTCTATTTTTTCAGCAGGAGATATTACACACCGTGATGTATGGTGTTATGATTCTTCGTCAAAGTCATTATCATCAAGAATCTCCAATACGATAAATAATTATAATGATGAAATAAAAAAATGCACTGCATGTAAAACGATAGAAGATGTATCCGCTATAGTTAATCTTGACCCAACAAAAATTAAGTGGGACCAGAAATTGTTTGAACAAGCATTGAAAGGTGAACAGCAGACCTTTGATTGCAGTAAAATACGTAAAGCGATATATCGCCCATTTTTTAAGCAATGGTTATACTACGATAAGGTATTTAATTGGAGTCAGTATCAATTACCTAAATTGTTCCCTGATACTACCAGTAAGAATTTCCTGATATGCGTAAGTGGTATAGGGGTAAGCAAAGATTTTACCTGTATTATATCAGACACACTTCCAGACTTGGAATTGATAGGGAAAAGCCAATGCTTCCCATTATATAGATACGAAGAAAACAAAAATCAGGAAGGTACTCTTTTCGATGATACGGAAACAAACCGTTATATCCGTCGCGACTGCATAACCGACTGGATTTTGAAGGAAGTCCGTAATCGTTTCGGAGGTTCACGAGCCATCACCAAAGAGCACATTTTCTACTATGTATATGGTTTGCTCCATTCCAAGCAATACCGCGAGCGTTTCGCCGATGACTTGAAAAAGTCATTGCCACGCATCCCCATTGTAGATAACGTGCAGGACTTCATGGATTTTTATAAAGCCGGAAAAGAGCTTGCCGACCTGCATCTGAACTATGAGCAAGGCATCAATGAGCAGATTACAGGCCAAGACGGTGATTATCCGTTTTATGCAAATATGCCGATGTTTGCGCATCGTTCTTTGGGCGTAAAAGTTATTGGTGACATTGACATCTGGCAAAACGAATGGACGGATGATACCTACCAATACTTTACCGTAGATAAGATGAAGTTCGCCAAAGTCCGTGACGAGAACGGGAAGCTCGTTGCAGACAAGACACGTATCATTTACAACGGTCATATCACCATTGAGAACATTCCGCTCAAAGCCTACGATTACATCGTCAATGGTAAGTCCGCCATCGACTGGATAATGGAACGCTATGCCGTCACCATCGACAAAGCATCCCAAATCAAAAACGACCCTAACGACTGGTCAAGAGAACACGAACAACCTCGTTACATCCTCGACCTGCTACTGGCAGTCATCATACTCTCCTGCCATACGGTGGACATAGTAGATACACTGCCGAAGCTTAATATTTGACATTTTATAAAACAAGCTGTGTAAAATGAGATACACAGCTTGTTCACTATCTAATATCTATTTCACTTCTGGGTGGGGGATATGTTTTTTATCTTTAATGTATCAGATGACTGTATGTTAATAGCATTGGGCCATGTCGTCTTGCTATTGATAATCGCTTGTTCTATTGCCTTTAATTGAGCATTGTCTATTTCTGTGGGAGGTGTACATTTATTTACTAAGAAAGGCATAACAGCGGACGTAATTAATGCTATCGCTGCAATTGCTAAAGAGCAATTTGTTTTACTAATTTGTTTCTCATGCCTGTCTGCACTTGCTTTCATCTGAGCCTGATGATGTCGTTCATTTTCTTCTATTTGTTTTTCAAAATTTCTTTGTTCTATTGATTTGTAATTATTTGCCACAAAATCCTCAAGCAAAGGAAGTGGATAAATCACTTTGTTTGCATATTTTTCCAAATAATCCACAAAATCAACATGAACTTTATGTTCGGCATTTACAAGAACTAAATAAGACATATCACCTCTCACTCCCCAAAATGTATCGCCCAAAGATTTATATTTGTATTTTCCCCTATCATATAAAACTCGTTCTTCGTCAGCTTTAACCTCAAAAGATAATGTTTGTATCTTAATAAAATGTCTTTGTTCAAGTTCTTCTATTAGATACAAGATGTCTGCTACTTGAAAATAATTTCTCCTTAAGGCATTCCAATCAATATTATTTTGAGTGGAATAAAAAAGCAATGTTTTCTTAGGTTCCAATACCCATTTTAAAGCAAAACATTCTAATTCTTTACGTAACAATCTTGCCACTTGCAGCTCTTCAAACCTTGCTGCTTGTTTAAGTTGTACAATCTTTTCTACAAATTGCCGTTCTGGTTCTGTTAATTGTCTCATGGATTTGTTTTTTGACTATTAAACCTTTGCATTAAAAAATCTATCTGCATAATGTCTTTAAATTCAAAAATGCCTTCATTGCCTACTACAGGTAATAAAATTTCTTTTGTTTGTTTATACAAATAAGAAAGGCCATTAACATTAAATGCCATCGGAAAAATTTCAAGGTAAAATAAGTGTCCAATACACCAAAATGGATATAACCCAGAAAACATCATATCTTCTATTAGTTTAGTATTCATAGGGACTTCTGGATGTTCTTTATTGGCTGGAGCCAATATAATGTTATTGAAAACATAGAATACCTTAGGGTTACCTATATCGTATCTTACAAAATTTCGGATACAATCAAACATATGATGATTTCCATTCTGCGTTATATAATGATATTTCTGAAGAAATACATAAAATAGACTACGCTTGAATTGCCGAGTTATTATCGATGCATTAAAATTATTTTTAATTTTTATAAGATGCTTCTTATGATAATAATTGAAGAAAGCAGAATGAAATTTCTTGTAAGATTCAGGGTTTAGATTTTGACTAAAAAAACGATATGCGTTAAAAATTTCTTTGAATACAAAATCTAAGGCAGGCTTACCTGATGTCGCTTTTCCAAAATAAGCATTACAATCATCGCATATATCAAAACCTATTTCATTTCCTCCAAGACTACGTGGTAGAACATGAGGCTTATTTTCAAATGAAACTTCCGGTTCTTTCTTTTCACACCAAATACATTGTCCTGTTTTTATATATTTCATAGGCTTTTGTAAAAAACTAAACTCTTCAATATACAAAGTTTACAAAAATCATCTTGAATTACAAAGCTTTTCCATGATATATTTTACCTGTTACTCATATTTCCGTTTTCTGTTCTTATCTGTTTATACATGGCGCTATCATTTAATTAAAAACAGTTACTATTTTGTTACTTAAATAAGAATATATATTGCGTATATAACTGATTATTAGTATATTATATGATATATATTAAGTATGAGCCTAATACCCCAAGCGACCAATAGGTCGTTTGAGAGTGCCAAATCTCTCAGCAAGCTGAGTGGTGAGAAAAAAGGCGTTATTTGAGCCTTTTATCTTTTCGCCAGCCATCGCAAAAATCGAAATTTGTATACTTAATTGCTCACAGGGCTTGCCCATTATACAAACCTTATTGAGTTAGGGTAACTCAATACCCCAAGCGATAAATCGCTCGTGAGACTTTGCCAATCCTCTGCAAGCTGAATTTGGCATTATTGCGGTTTTGGAGTGTATTTCAGTTGTGCTTTTATGAACCCTACTGGTTCTTTTATGAACTCTTATGTAAACTCTTCTCTTGCTTTTAAGTGGTATACTGGAGTAACATCGGTCACCATAAATGCAGATACTAGATGATGAACACAGAACTATTGTCCGAACACTTGCCAATTTAACGACATGAATCTGCCATATCCCAAAGGCGATTTTGCCAACCTCAAAATGACATTATAATTATTCAATATCCAATACAGGAAGACCATTGTCTTCAAATCTATCAAAGTCAGATTGGAAAAGACGATCTTGAATAATCCTGTACTTTTCAAACTCAGATTCAGCAAACTCTTTGGCATATTCGGCAGAAACCTTTCCGCTATCCTGTAATATCGGGCTCTCAAATAAATTAATGAATTTGTCTATTCGCTTTGCCCAATCTTCCATTGTCATAGGTATATGACGCATAGCCATACTTTCTGCCATATCAAGCGATGCATTGACTATCCTGCCCATTTCTTCCAATTCTTTTTCTCGCAAATAGTTCTTTGCTACAGACACATCTGTTTTGACAATTTTTCCATTCGGAGCGTTTTCCCAAGTGGTCAATCCCATGTGTTCCTTATTCGCATCGGCTCGTTCGACTATCAGCTCCGCAACGGTATGTCCATGCACAGCATAGTGCATTTTGTTCTGTACCTTTTTGAAGAAAAGACGAGTTGTCAGAGCATCTTTGTTATAGTCTATAGCCGTAGCATAAATATCGGTCAGTTTCTGATAAAAACGACGCTCACTCAGCCTTATCTCCCTTATTTCGGCAAGCAAATGTTCAAAGTAATCCTCACCAATAAACGAACCGTTCTCCATTCGCTTCTTGTCAATCACATAACCACGGATGGCAAACTGACGAAGCACACATGTACACCACTGACGGAACTGAGTGGCACGAACAGAATTAACTCTATATCCAACACTGATAATGGCATCAAGATTATAGAACATTGTTTGATAATTTTTCCCGTCTGCGGCAGTTGCCGAGTTTTTCTCGGTAACTGAATCTTTGTCAAGTTCCCCGGATGCGAATATATTTTTTAAGTGCAGTCCAATATTGTCAGTTGAGCAATCAAAAAGTTGCGCCATTGCCTTTTGTGTTGCCCAAATGGTCTCATTCTTATACATCACCTGAATCCCATCCTCCTTGCCTTCAAGCATGAAGATGAGAAACTCAGCTGTGCTATTCCGTATTTCTATATTCTGTGGCATAATTTAAATTATCACCTTCGCAATTATTCATTTCGATTTGCCATAACTTTCAACGGGTTCTGCCACCATGCTATATTCTTCTTCAGTGTCTCATATATTGATGTCTTCTATCCTCAAGATAAATATGGTAAAGCGTGTATTCTAAAGCCTCTAAAGTCTGTTGGCGGACTTTCGGTTTCAACTGACATTCCCAAATGGTAAGGCAATGCCATCCCATTGAAGTTAGCTGCAGCCGTTCCTCTATATCCCTACTCCGATTGCGCTCAATTTTATTCTTCCAAAACTCAACATTTGTCTTTGGTAGAACGTAGTATTTGCATCCTTCGTGACCGTGCCAAAAGCAGCCATTTACGAAAATAACAGTTCTGTATTTACGTAAAACCAAATCGGGATGTCCGGGAAGCCGTGGGTGATTCATCCTATACCGAAAGCCACGGCTGAACAAGAACTTTCTTACCAGTAATTCAGGTTTAGTATCCTTGCCCTTTATTGCAGACATGCAACGATGACGCTGTTTCTTGGTCAGTTTGTCCATCTTTAAATGAAACCATTATATCCTACTATTGTTCCTAATGTATATTTAATTCTTGGGGATTTCTATCACATTATGGATTCCAAACAATTCTCGTGCTTTAGCTAAAACTGCAGCAGTTGGCTTATGATAATAGACAGCCAATTTCTCCTTTGTTCTAGTACAACATACATAGAAAATTTTCCTAGTACGTTGCACTACAGATTCATGGAGTTCATCAATAGAAGCTGTGAACAATTTTTCAAAATTGTAGTTGTTCCATCTTCCATTATCAAGAATAACAAGAACATTATCAAATTCTGCCCCTTTTGTTTTATGTTGAGTGGAGAATGGTGTTTGTCCTTCAAGATAATCATACAAGCTTACAAATTCGCTATATGAAACCTCCATCATTCTGTCGTAAATATAAGGGTAACGCTCTTTATAATTATCGACCTTGTCATCAATCAAACAAATATTCTCTTTGTCTGCTAGTTCTATCATATCCCTTATAGTCTTATTATCCGCATTCTGTAACTTATTAATAGATTCATTTAATTTTATCTTATCTGCTTTACTCTTTATTTTTCTATCGTCACCAGAATAACGACTTTGCGTATATCCTGTTACTTTGAGAAATTCAGAGACATTACCTTCTTTAAACAGCCTAATAGCTTGTTCTATCCTGCAAAGATGTTTTACTAAGGGAGAACGTTTCGATCCCGTCTTGCTCTCTTCATCTTCACTTTGTTTCTTGTCATCAACCAATTGTGACTTATCTACATAAGTATGTATTAAACTCTCAAATTTATACTTCTTTGCCCTTTCGTATAAGAGAGCATGGCTTGTGATAAAACTTTTTTGAGTTTTGGTCGGTTCGTATTGATTTGATTCAATTCCTTTGGCTTGCAGACCATTCAAAATGTCAGCCAATGTTTTTCCCTTCCATTTCATCCTTTGTAAAATAGGCTTCCGCACAAGGCTTGACTTTGCTTTTTTACATACCCAAGAATTGGATCGCCATTATATATTTTCCATTAAATTTGCAAAACCGGCTTTTCCAGCAATGAGATTATGAGTCAAATTCAGTTCTTTAGTTACTTTTGCATCATGAAAATTCCAACCTTTTTGCTGAGTAAGATATGATCTTACATTTGGTAATACGTTTCCTTCTTGTTGTGAAAATACAACAAAACCTCACCACTCTTAACATGACCATTTTCCATATTTGGTGCCTTGTCATCATTAGAAGGTTCTTGTACCAACCCATCTGTGCGAATTTTATTAGCTAAATCAATAACTAATGAAGGGTTTCGTCTATTTTGACACTTCTGAACTTCGTACACTTCTCCTTTCGTACCATCAAACTTATATTTATTCAAATCGCCAACACCTTTATCATAGATACACTGCATAGCATCTCCAAAGAAACCG
>ENA-OQCW01000702-OQCW01000702.1-human-gut-metagenome-genome-assembly--contig:-NODE-702-length-17200-cov-1.998419_pt1 | contig 17200 bp, 25 predicted proteins | sample MGYA00242767_ERZ504593 | MGnify/ENA primary metagenome ERZ504593 (study PRJEB26092, sample SAMD00036307) | human gut metagenome | host: Homo sapiens | study: EMG produced TPA metagenomics assembly of... | reverse complement strand
TTTTTTCGACGCCGTCACTGCAATCAATACAGGTAAAAACGTAAATGCCGTCCATGAAACAAAATTCAAAATCTGATACGTTCCACCTGTTGTGTCAATCCAATTCAGAGCTACTAATACACTAAGAATCCCCTGCAAGATACCACATGCCGCCAATGTGTATAAAAATGGGGCAAAAATGCTGGAAATGACATCGATGATCCGGCTCACAACTCCTGCTTTCTTTCCTGCATTCTGAATCTCTCCGGATTCTACGTGCACCAATTTCATCACAAAAGCATATGCATCCGACACATGATTGCCAATGACAATCTGATATTGACCTCCTGCCTGTACAGTCGTAATGACACCCGGAATTTTTGCTACTTTTGCTCCGTCTACAACCGATTCGTCTTTTAAAATAAAACGAAGTCTTGTTGCACAGTGTGTGACGTTTACAATATTCTCGTCACCGCCAAGTTCTTTTACAATTTCTTTTGCCGTAATGGAATAATCAATTGCCATAGCCTTCTCTCTCCTTTTTTATTTTCTGCATTTAGTATAACAGACAGCCAAAAGGCTGTCTGCTCTTTCCCCTTGTTTGGGTACATGTATGCTGTTTTGAAATTTGTTACAAATCCGGCACATCTTGTGCCATCTTGATATACTAAAGTCTTCTCGCAATCGTTTCCATCAGAAACAGTACCGGAACCTGTGAAGTCACATTGTACCGCCCTTCCACAAATCTCTCTGTCACAAAATAAGACAGATTCATGTCCGAAATTTTAGACAATGTGGAAGAATCCTTGTTTGTGATACTTAAAATCTTACACTGATGACGTTTGAAACTTTCTGTCATCTCGATTGTCTGTCTGGTCTCGCCCGACTCTGATAGCGCAATCACAACCGTGTCAATATACGTGTCTCTGGAAATTGGATAGTACGGATCATCAATATACTGACTGAATTTTCCCACATTTGAAAAATACCTGGCGCCATATCTGGCAAGTGTTCCTGATGAACCAACTCCGATGAGAATTACCTGCTGCGCTCCTCTAACCATATCAACCGCTCTGGAAATCTGCTCCTCAAATGCACTCGTATGAACACCCTGAAAATAATGCAGCAGCTCACTCAAACATTCTGTGGCTGAATTTCCTTTCTGCTCTCCAAGTACAATTTAAATTTCACCCGAAATTCCGCATATCCATCACATCCTGCTTTCTTGCAGAATCGCATAATCGATGAAGTGCTGACGTGAACCGCGTCTGCTAATTCCCGAATTGTCATGTACTGTACCTGACTACTGTTTTTCATAATGTAATTGTAAATGACCAGCTCTAAGTCATTAAAAAGCTGAATGGTTTCATACGAGAACATTTTTATATTCCTTTCATCGTCAACTGAATTCGTTTTTTCTTCACATCCACACTCATCACTTTTACATCTACAATATCTCCGACACTTACCACTTCCAACGGATGCTTGATAAATTTTTTATCTGTAATCTGCGAGATGTGTACAAGACCATCCTGATGCACTCCGATGTCCACAAATACTCCAAAGTCGATGACATTTCGGACGGTTCCTTTTAAAATCATGCCTTCTGTCAGATCTTTCATCTCCAGGACATCAGTTCTTAAAATCGGTTTTGGCATCTCATCACGCGGGTCACGTCCCGGTTTTTCCAATTCTTTTACAATGTCGCGCAGCGTAATTTCTCCGATGCCGAGTTCTTCTGCAAGTTTTTATAATCTTTGATTGATTTGGAAAGCCCCTGCAAATTTTCCTCCTGTGATATCTTTTGTTGTAAACCCTTGTTTTTCCAGCAGTTTTTCTGCCGCCTCGTAACTTTCCGGATGCACACTTGTCGCGTCAAGCGGATTTTTTCCACCCTGAATTCTCATAAATCCGGCACACTGCTCAAACGCTTTCGGCCCCAATTTTGCCACCTTTAAAATGCTGCTTTCTGCTCGTAAAGCTTCCATTTTCTTCTCTGTATGTGACAATATTTTTTATGCAATCGCATTGGAAATGCCGGAAATATAAGCTAAAAGCGGTGCAGATGCAGTATTTAGATCCACTCCGACTTTATTTACACAGTCTTCCACAACACCGGACAGCGCTTCGCTTAATTTTTTTCTGGTTCATATCATGCTGATACTGTCCGACACCGATAGATTTCGGATCGATCTTAACCAGTTCTGCAAGCGGATCCTGGAGACGTCTCGCAATTGACGCCGCACTTCTTTGTCCTACATCAAAGTTCGGGAATTCTTCTGTTGCAAGTTTGCTTGCGGAATATACGGAAGCCCCCGCCTCGTTTGTGATAATATATTGCACTTTCTCCGGAATCTCTTTGAATAATTCTACAATAATCTGCTCTGATTCTCTGGAGGCCGTTCCATTTCCAACTGAAAATAACGTAATTCCGTATTTTCGAATCAGTTTCTTCAGTGTCTCTTTTGCTGCCTGAATCTTCTGAGGAGTAGTCGGTGCAGTCGGATAAATAACAGTCGTATCCAGCACTTTTCCGGTTGCATCTACTACTGCAAGCTTACATCCGGTACGAAATGCAGGATCCCACCCAAGCACAACCTGTCCAACGATCGGCGGCTGCATCAAAAGCTGTTCCAAGTTCTTTCCAAAAACCTCAATCGCGCCGTCCTCTGCTTTTTCTGTTAGATCACTTCGGATCTCACGCTCAATCGCCGGCGCTATCAAGCGCTTATAGCTGTCTCCAATTACTTCCTGTAAAATCGGTGTTGTATACACATTATCTGAAGAAATGACTTTCTTTTCCAGATATTGCAAAATTCGTTCTTCCGGAGCTTCCACCTTCACAGTCAATATCTTTTCCTTTTCTCCACGATTCAATGCAAGAATACGGTGTCCGGCAAGTTTTGTAATCGGCTCTTCGAATTCATAGTACATCTCGTACACGGATTCTGTCTGTGCATCCTTCGCCATTGAAGTAATTTTTCCTTGTTTCGCAGTCAGATCTCGGATATAGATGCGGTAATCCGCCTCATCGGAAATATATTCTGCAATGATATCTTTCGCTCCATTGATTGCTTCCTCCGCCGTCTTTACCTCTTTTTCTTCCGAAATATAAGATTTTGCTGCTTCTTCTATCGGGACTTTTGTCTTTTGCAGCGTGATCAGTGCTGCCAGAGGTTCTAGCCCTTTTTCTTTTGCGATTGTCGCCCTCGTTCTTCGTTTTGGTCTATATGGACGGTATAAATCTTCCACAACTACCAGTGTCTCTGCTGCAAGAATCTGCAATTTCAATTCTTCTGTCAGTTTCCCTGCTCTCAATTGTCGTCAATTCACATTCTGGCTCTTTTTTTTCTCTTCCAAATTTTCGAAGATATATCAGTCTTTCGTATAATTTTCGAAGCTGCTCATCATTTAACGAACCAGTTGCCTCTTTACGGTATCTGGAAATAAACGGAATCGTATTTCCCTCATCGATTAACTTTACAGCCGCTTCCACCTGCCATTTTTTCACGCCAAGCTCTTCTGTTATTTTTTGATTTATGTCCATTTCTAAAATCCTCTCTGTTCTACGCATGATACATTATTGTTCACACTCTCTATGCTTCTTTTGCGATCGACTGATATGTGAACTGTAACTATTATATCCAAAAATCCAGTCATTGACAAATCATTTTCCAATGTTATAATAGGGGATATAGAAACAGAAAACACGTTGATGAGACGAGTAAGATGTGAAAGGATACAGAGAGAGAGGTCGCAGGCTGGAAGCCTCTTATTGCGGAAACATCTGAAAAACTACCTCGGAGTGGCTGCAAAACAGTCCGGTGATTCCGTTATAATCAGTTGAAGTGGTTCTGGTATTTGCCAGTACAATTTGGGTGGAACCGCGAGGAAAGAGAACTCGTCCCTTGTAATGAAATTCATTACAAGGGATTTTTTTTCCGTTTCATTTTACGTTTAGGGACAGGGCATTTGTCAATTAGGGACGTAGTAAAATTCAATTTTCCTACGTCCCCAAATTAAAAAAGGAGAGATGATTATTATGAAAATTACATTAAAAGATGGTTCCGTAAAGGAATATGCAGAGAGCAAATCAGTATATGAAATTGCACTTGATATCAGCGAGGGGCTTGCGAGAGCAGCTTGCGCCGGAGAGGTAAATGGAGAAGTTGTGGATTTAAGAACAGTTGTATCAGAAGACTGTGAACTGAACATTTTGACTGCAAATGACGAAAAAGGGCTTGCAGCACTTCGTCACACGGCATCTCATGTTCTTGCAGAGGCAGTAAAGAGATTATATCCGGAGGCAAAACTTGCAATCGGACCTTCCATCGATACTGGATACTATTATGATTTTGAACATGCACCATTTTCAAACGAAGATTTAGAAACAATTGAAAAAGAGATGAAAAAGATCATCAAAGAAGGTGCTAAAATTGAACGTTTCGAACTTCCTCGTGCTGAGGCGATCGCACTTATGGAAGAAAAAGGGGAACCTTATAAGGTGGAATTGATCAACGATCTTCCTGAAGATTCTGTGATTTCATTCTACAGACAAGGTGAATTTGTTGATCTTTGCGCCGGCCCTCACTTGATGAGCACAAAAGGTGTCAAAGCATTCAAACTGATTTCTTCTTCCGGTGCTTACTGGAGAGGAAATGAAAACAATAAAATGCTGACTCGTATCTACGGAACTGCGTATTCGAAAAAAGATGAATTAAAAGCACATATGGAACATTTGGAAGACATCAAAAAACGCGACCACAACAAACTTGGCCGTGAGATGGAACTGTTCACAACTGTTGATGTCATCGGACAGGGACTTCCTCTTTTGATGCCAAAAGGCGCTGCTATGATCCAGACAATGCAAAGATGGATCGAAGACGAAGAAGAACGCCGCGGTTATATGAGAACAAAAACACCGCTTATGGCAAAAAAAGATTTATATGTCATTTCCGATCACTGGGGACATTATAAAGAAGGAATGTTCGTTCTTGGAGATGAAGAAAAAGAAGGCGAAGAAGTATTCGCACTTCGTCCGATGACATGTCCTTTCCAGTATTATGTATACAAGCAAAGCCAAAAGAGCTACCGAGATCTGCCATGCCGTTACGGTGAGACTTCTACTTTATTCAGAAATGAAGATTCCGGAGAAATGCACGGATTGACTCGTGTAAGACAGTTTACAATTTCTGAAGGACATCTTGTGATCCGTCCTGACCAGGTAGAAGATGAATTCAAAGGCTGTGTCGATCTTGCAAAATACTGTCTGACAACACTCGGTGTGGAAGAAGACGTAACATATCGTCTCTCTCTTGCAGATCCTGACAATATGGATAAATATCTTGGGACAAGAGAAATGTGGGATGAAGTAGAAGATGTTATGCGTAAAATGTTAGATCATCTTGAAATCAACTACACAGAAGAGACAGGTGAGGCTGCATTCTACGGACCTAAACTTGACATTCAGGCAAAAAATGTTTATGGCAAAGAAGATACTATGATTACAATTCAGTTGGATATGTTCCTTGCAGAACGTTTTGACATGACATTTGTAGACAAAGACGGCGAAAAGAAACGTCCATACATCATCCATCGTACTGCAATGGGATGCTACGAGAGAACACTTGCATGGCTGATTGAAAAATATGCCGGCTTATTCCCGACATGGCTTTGTCCGGAACAGGTTCGTGTACTTCCTATTTCAGAGAAATATCACGATTATGCAAACAAAGTTGCTAACGAATTACGTGGCAACGGCGTAAAATGCACAGTTGACGAACGTGCTGAAAAAATTGGTTACAAGATTCGTGAGACACGTCTCGATCGCGTTCCTTACATGCTTGTTGTCGGAGCAAAAGAGGAAGAAGAAGGCGTTGTATCTGTACGAAGCAGATATTTAGGCGATGAAGGTCAAAAATCTTTAGATACATTTATCAATGAATATTTGTAAAGAAATCCGCACAAAAGAGATTCGCAAAATCGAAGTGCATGGAAGATCAGAAATAAAATTATTTTATTAACAAGGAGCCGAGCAGAAACAGAGTCTGCTCGGTTTTCTTGTTTTTTATAAGAAGTTATGGTATACTTCATACAAATCTGTCATTGAATAAAGGAGGGAAAACATGAAAGAACCTGTAGAATTATCAAAACAACAGAGAAAATCAAAAGAGACAAAAGAGCGTATCTTCCAGGCTGCAAAACGTATTTTACAAAAAAGTGGCTACGAAGAACTTTCCATAAAAAATATTTGCGAGGAAGCAGGCGTTTCCAACGGAAGCTTTTATCATCACTTTAAAACAAAAGATGATCTGCTTTCCTATTATATTGAAGACCAGCCAAGCATCGATCCGGATCGTTTAGAACTGCCTAAAAATAAAGAGGATGCAAAAGAAACGATCATTCACGTCTACTTAAATTATGTGAAATATTGTAAGGAACTTGGCGTGGAATTTATGGCGGGATATTACACTCCGCACAATCAAGCGTTAAACCCTACGATTCGTACCGAGCGTCCATACCCAATCGTCACTGTTCAGCATTATTTAGAACGAGCTTTAGGGGCCAATGCAATTCAATTGAATTTGAAAATCGAGGAAATCACCACAGATATCCGTATGATTGTCATCGGAAATGTATTTGAATGGGCGATGAGAAATGGAGATGCTGATTTTGAAGGAAATATGAGACGTTCCCTGTCTCATTATTTGGATAGTATTTTTGTCGTATAAAAGAGCCTGCCCTAACAATTCAAACGCGTTAGGGCAGGCTTTTATTTTTTTACATATTCTTGATTTTTCTGCGCACACTTCCATCGCTTCCATCAAAGCACTCCTGAATCCTGCTGCCTCCAGCACTTTCACCGCCTCAATCGTCGTTCCTGCCGGAGAGCATACCATATCTTTCAATTCTCCCGGATGTTTTCCTGTCTCAAGAACCATCTTCGCGCTTCCCATCACTGCTTTCGCCGCAAATTTATATGCCTGCTTTCTTGGCATTCCTTCTGCGACTGCTGCGTCTGCCATCGCCTTCAATCATCATAAACACATATGCCGGAGAACTTCCGCTTACCGTCACGACTGCATCAATCAATCTCTCCCGGAATAATTTTCTACTTCTCCAAATCCGCGTAAAATATCGCATACACGCTCCATCTCGCTCTCCGTCACATATGTATTTTTACAGATACCCGTCATTCCTTCCTGAACCATTGCCGGTGTGTTTGGCATTGTTCTCACGAGCTTCACCTGTTTACCGAATTTTTCTTCCAGCCACGCAAGCGTTTTTGCCAGGTTGCGATCGTCACTACAATTTGTATTATCTTTCATAACATCTTTAATCTCACAGATAACTTCTTCATAAAACTGTGGTTTCACAGAAGTACAATCACATCGCATTTTTCTGCAGCTTCTTTGTTGTCCTCTGTCATTATAAATTCCAAATTCTTTGGTTCACACGTACTCTGCTTGCTTCTGATTTTTCGCCGTCCCGATAATCTCTTCCGCCTTGCAGATTCCATTTCCAATAATCCCGGCTATCATGGCATTTGCCATATTGCCACATCCTATAAATCCTAATTTCATCTTGTCTTCTCCTATGTTCTACATCTCTTCTGTATACTTTTTAATTTCTGACGTATTCGTCAATTTTTTGATTCCATCTTTTCCAAGCACAATCAACGTCGGAGCTTGACGGATTCCATATTTTTCTACAAGATCCATCGATTCTTCTGCATCGATTTTTTCATATTCCACATGTGCCTGATCCAGCATAAATCCTGCTACCTTGCAATTCGGACAAGTCTTCGTTGTAAACAGCAACGTTTTTTGTCTCTTCCTCCGATTACATTTCTTCTGCAATAATCTCCTTTGCCGCCTCTGTTCTCACTTTCAGATGTGATTTCGTAATATCGTATACTTTTCTTTCTTTGAATTCCTGAAGCTTTCCGTCATTCCAGTTCTGCACCGGACGGTAATATCCCGTGATACGGCTGTACACTTCTGTCGTCTTTCCGCAAATCGGACAAGTATATTGTTCCCCAGTCAGATAGCCGTGTTCCCTACAGATAGAATATGTCGGTGATATGGTATAATACGGCAGTTTGTAATTTTCGGAAATCTTGCGCACAAGCGCCGCCGCTGATCTCCAGTTTGGAAGTTTCTCTCCTAAAAATGCATGAAAAACAGTTCCTGAAGTATACAATGTCTGCATCTCATCCTGTATATCAAGCGCCTCAAAAATATCTTCTGTGTATCCAACCGGGAGGTGGGAACTATTCGTATAATAAGGCGTTCCACAGTCTTCCGCCGCTGTGATGATATCCGGGAATTGATCTCTGTCATGTTTTGCAAGACGATACTGTTGTGGATTCTGCCGGTGTCGCCTCCAAATTGTACAGATCCCCGTATTCTTCCTGATAATCCGAAAGTCGTTCTCTCATGTGATTCAACACATTTTAGCAAACTCCTGTGTTTTTTCATGTGTCATATTCTGCCCGCAGCCACTTTGCATTCAGGCCTGCTTCATTCATTTCCGATCAGACCGATCGTTGAAAATGATTGTCAAAACGTACCAAGATATTTTTCTGTATATGGATACAATCCTTCATTCAAAAGCTTTGTAATAATGGTACGTTTTATACTTAAAGAACGTGCCGCAATATCCATCAGATGATCCAGTCTTCTGTAAAATTCCGCTTCATCATTTGATAAATAGACGATTCTTGGGAGATTGATCGTCACAACTCCGACTGACCCTGTACTCTCCCCGCTTCCGAAATACCCCCTGATTTTTTCCGAAGTTCCCGAAGATCCAGACGCAGACGGCAGCACATACTTCTGACGTCACTTGGCTCCATGTCACTGTTTACATAATTGGAAAAATAAGGTGTTCCGTATTTTGATGTCATTTCAAACAATAATTGATTGTTCTCCGTGTCTGACCAGTCAAAATCTTTCGTGATAGAATAGGTAGGTATTGGATACTGGAATCCTCTTCCGTCGGCATCCCCCATCAATCATAATCTCAATAAATGCCTTATTCACCATATCCATTTCTTTTTTGACAGTCTTTATATTTAAAATCCATCTCTTTTCCACCAACAATCGCCGGAAGCTCTGCCAGATCATTTGGCACCGTCCAGTCCAGCGTGATGTTTGTAAACGGAGACTGTGTTCCCCCATCTGCTCGGTGTATTTACACCATATATAAATGACTCAATACATTTTTTCACCTGCTCATAATTCAGCTGATCCGCTTTGACAACGGTGCCAGATAGGTATCAAACGATGAAAACGCCTGTGCTCCTGCCCACTCATTCTGCATGATTCCAAGGAAATTTACCATCTGATTGCAAAGCGTGGAAAGATGTTTCGCCGGAGCCGATGTGATCTTTCCTCCCACGCCTCCGAGACCTTCCTGAATCAGCTGTTTTAAAGACCAACCTGCACAATACCCGGTCAGCATCGACAGATCATGGATGTGAATGTCTGCATTTCTATGTGCATTTCCTATTTCTTCGTCATAAATCTCTGAGAGCCAGTAATTTGCTGTAATGGCTCCTGAGTTGCTTAATATCAATCCACCCACAGAATAGGTCACTGTCGAGTTCTCTTTTACACGCCAATCATTGATATTTACATAGTTATCCACAATTTCTTTGTAATCAAGCACAGTTGATTTCATATTCCGAATTTTTTCACGTTGTTTGCGGTACAAAATATACCCTTTCGCCACATCTCCGTAACCCGATTGAATCAGCACAGACTCCACACTGTCCTGTATATCTTCTACCCGAATGAGATTCTTCTGAATCTTCGGCTCAAAATCCGCCGTCACTTTTAATGCAAGCATGTCGATAATATCCGGATGGATCGCTTTTTCCTGTGCTTCAAATGCTTTCGTGATCGCAGCTACAATTTTTTTCAAATGAAAATCCGTTATTTTCCCGTCTCTTTTTGTCACCTGATACATCTATCTCAACCTCCATCATTTACAAATCATGAACCCATTGTAGCACTGTGTGAAACGTGCGTCAACAGCACCAGAAAACCATATATTGTGTATTTTTAGTTTTACATTCCTATATATTGTTATATACCACGCAGTTCTACGTTTGAAACATAGGGTCTTATAACCTCCGCAAACGCCTGCATTTCTGCCTTTTCGCATCCGTTTATCTCATCACCGATCAACTCTCCTGAGTCCACAAAAGACTGCAAAAAATATTTTTCAGCCCCTCGTATCCACCGTCCAATTTCTTCAAACGATTCCCTCGTATGATATTCTTGAATTACCGTTGTTCGAAACTCATATGCAACCGGGTGCCCCAATAAAAATGCCACGCTTTCCTGTATCCGTTCCATCAGTTCCCTGCTTTCTTCGATTCCGGCTGTCTTACAGTATTGTCTTTTACTATTCTTAATGTCCATCGCAACGTAGTCTGCCAGTCCATTTTGAACAAGACTTTTCAACTTCTTTGGAAAACTCCCATTCGTATCCAGTTTTACCAAAAATCCAAGTTCTTTGACTTCTTCCCGATACTTTTCTGCCTGCCCTGTCCCAAGAACAAATGGCACATTATGGCAGAACGGACATCTAAGGTTGCAGCCTGAAGTAAAGATTGTGCACGCCACCTTTCCCGTATAGTCTAAAGATGATATTTTCAATGTTTGGAATTTTTCTTAAAAACCAAATCGAGCATTGTACCTTTTTTGTGTATATGCTATACTTTTCATAACATACGTACTAATTACAAAGGGCAGATTTTTCTTTCTGATACCTGAGTAAAAAGGCGGACTGAATAAAAGACCGATCAGACTTATCAAGATAAGTCTGCCCTTTTTGAACCTTCGCCATAGGCGTAGGTTCTTTTTTTAGGAAGGAGTTGTTTATGGAAACAAGAATTGCACTCATTGGCATCATTGTCACAAGTCATGAATCCATTCAGGAATTGAATACATTGTTAAGCGAATACGGCTCTTACATTGTTGGGCGCATGGGCATCCCTTATCGAGAGAAAAATGTCTCAATCATCAGCATTGCCATCGATGCACCAAATGATGTAATCAGTTCACTGTCCGGGAAAATCGGAATGCTTCCGGGGCTCAGCACAAAGACCGTTTATTCCAAACTACCGTTTTAATAAGGAAGGATGATTCAAAAGCTTATGAAAGAATTGATTCAAAAATTAAAAGAAACTCAAAACTTGTCAAAAGAAGAATGGATTTCACTGATTGAAAACCGCTCTGTAGAGCTTTCGGACTACCTTTTCGCGCAGGCGAGAGAGGTTCGACATCAATATTATGGAAAAGAGATTTATGTACGCGGATTGATTGAATTTACAAATTACTGTAAAAATGATTGCTTTTACTGCGGTATCCGAAAAAGCAATGCGAATACTACCCGATATCGACTTACAAAAGAAGATATTTTGACCTGCTGCAAAAGCGGATATACACTTGGCTTTCGCACATTTGTCTTACAGGGTGGCGAAGACGGCTATTTTACCGACTCTCGTCTTTGTGATATCGTCTCTTCGATCAAGAGTTCTTATCCTGACTGCGCCATCACACTTTCCGTTGGTGAAAAATCTTACGAGAGCTATCAGGCATTATTTGAAGCTGGTGCAGACCGTTATCTTTTGCGCCATGAGACATTTGACTCCGTGCATTACCAAAAACTGCATCCATCTTCTCTGACTGCCGAAAATCGTCAGCAATGCCTTTGGAATTTAAAGGAAATCGGATATCAGGTCGGTACAGGATTTATGGTCGGTTCCCCTTATCAAACTTCAGAAAATCTTGCCGACGATTTGTTGTTTATTAAAAGCTTAAATCCCCAAATGATCGGAATCGGCCCCTTTATCTCACACCACGATACTCCGTTTAAAGACCAGACATCCGGAAGCTTAGAATTAACACTTTTTATGCTTGGTCTTTTGAGATTAATGCTGCCGAAAGTATTACTTCCAGCCACGACGGCACTTGGAACTATCAGCCCTAACGGGCGGGAACTCGGTATTCTGGCGGTGCCAATGTCATTATGCCGAACTTGTCCCCAATCAACATCCGGTAAAAAATTATCTTTTATACGATAATAAAATCTCTACAGGAGACGAAGCGGCAGAATCTTTAAATAGTTTAAAAAGAAGCATGGCAGATATCGGATATCAAATCGTGGTATCCCGCGGGGATTCCCTGAACTAACACTACGTAAACCTGCCCTCACCTGCTCAATTAGGGACAGGGCTATTGTCAATTGGGGACGTAGTAAAAGTGACTTTTACTACGTCCCCAAACTAAGAAAGGAGACAAACCTATGTATAACCCAGCATCAAAAAAAGCGGAAGAATTTATCAACCATGAAGAAATTTTAGCGACATTAAACTACGCAGAAGAAAACAAGCACAACGAAGTGCTGATCACAGAATTAATCGAAAAAGCCAAACTTCGCAAAGGGCTCTCACACCGTGAGGCATCTGTCTTACTGGCGTGTGACATCGAAGAAAAAAATCAAGAAATCTATGCTTTAGCCGAACAGATCAAGAAAGATTTCTACGGTAATCGAATTGTCATGTTTGCCCCACTATATCTTTCCAATTACTGTATCAATGGCTGTACCTATTGCCCATACCACATGAAAAATAAGCACATAGCAAGAAAAAAACTGACGCAAGAAGAAATCCGAAAGGAAGTCATCGCACTTCAGGATATGGGACACAAGCGTCTTGCCCTCGAAGCCGGTGAGGATCCTGTAAACAACCCAATCGAGTACATTTTAGAATGCATCAACACCATTTACAGTATCAAGCATAAAAATGGCGCTATCCGCCGTGTCAATGTCAATATCGCTGCAACAACTGTCGAAAACTACCGCAAGCTTAAAGAAGCCGGAATCGGAACTTACATTCTCTTCCAAGAGACGTACCACAAAGAAAGTTACCTTGAGCTTCACCCGACCGGACCTAAACATGATTATGATTATCACACCGAGGCGATGGACCGTGCAATGGAAGGCGGCATCGATGATGTGGGAATCGGCGTCCTTTTCGGTCTTGATAAATACCGCTATGAGTTTGCCGGACTTTTGATGCATGCGGAACACCTCGAGACAGTCTGGGGAGTCGGCCCGCACACGATCAGTGTTCCTCGTCTGAGACACGCAGATGATATTGACGCAGACGCATTTGACAACGGAATTGACGACGATATATTTGCAAAACTGGTTGCCTGTATTCGTATCGCCGTACCTTACACCGGCATGATTATTTCTACCAGGGAGAGTCAGAAATGCCGTGAACGCGTTCTCCATCTTGGCGTCTCCCAGATCAGCGGTGGTTCCAAGACAAGTGTGGGCGGCTATGCTGAACCGGAACCTGAAGAAGACAAATCCGAACAGTTCGACGTAAGCGACACAAGAACCTTGGATGAGATCGTCAAGTGGCTGATGGAACTTGGCTATTTTCCAAGCTTTTGTACCGCCTGTTATCGGGAAGGACGCACCGGAGACCGTTTTATGTCTCTTTGTAAAAGCGGACAGATTCAAAACTGCTGCCAGCCGAACGCACTGATGACCTTAAAAGATACCTGATGGATTATGCTTCCCCTGAGACAAAAAAATTCGGAGAAAATTAATTTCAGAGGAAATCAACCACATTCCAAATGAAAAGTAAGAAAAATTGTCATTGATAACCTGAAGGCAATCGAAGAAGATAACCGCCGTGATTTCCGGTTCTAGGAGGAAAATTATGAGTCTCAATAACACACCATCTTCCGAACGTATTCATATCGGAATCTTCGGGAAGCGAAATTCCGGAAAATCCAGCGTCATAAACGCCATCACCGGTCAGGATCTCGCCATCGTATCTGATATCAAGGGCACGACGACCGATCCTGTCCTAAAATCAATGGAACTGCTGCCTCTCGGTCCAGTTGTGCTGATTGACACACCGGGACTTGACGATGAAGGCAAGCTCGGTACACTTCGTACAGAAAAGCATATCAAATGCTAAACAAAACCGATATTGCTGTCCTTGTCGTGGATGGCAGCATCGGCATGACAGAAGAAGACGACCGGATTCTTACTCGAATCAAAGAAAAAAAGCATACCATATGTCATTGTCTTCAACAAAATGGACTTAATAACAGATGCTTCTGTGAATACCAGACAAGAAAGTCATTCCCTACAAGTCAGTGCCAAAAACGGCTATCATATACAGGCATTAAAAGAATTGATTGCAAGTCAACTTCCAAAAGAACTGACTAAGAAAAAAACTTGTAGGAGATTTGATTGCACCACTTGATTTTGTTGTGCTTGTCGTTCCCATTGACAGTGCTGCTCCAAAAGGCAGACTCATCTTGCCACAGCAGCAGACAATCCGTGATATTTTAGATGCAGGTGCAGTCTCCATTGTTGTAAAAGATACGGAATTAAAAGATACATTGGACAAACTTGCTGTCAAACCAAAACTTGTCATCACCGACAGTCAGGCATTTGGAAAAGTCTCCAAAGAGGTTCCTCGTGATATTCCGTTAACTTCTTTTTCCATCTTATTTGCCAGATATAAGGGAAATCTAGACACATTGATTACCGGAGCCCGGACACTTGACACCTTAGAAGACGGAGATACTGTACTCATCAGCGAAGGCTGCACACATCATCGTCAATGTGACGATATCGGTTCTGTGAAACTTCCGCAGTGGATTTTAGCGCATACCAAAAAAGAACTCCACTTTTCATTTACAAGTGGAACCGAATTTCCAGATGATCTTTCTGATTATCAACTCATTGTTCACTGCGGTGGATGTATGCTGAACGAACGTGAAGTGAAATATCGAATGAAATGTGCGCTTGATCAAAATGTTCCTATAACAAATTACGGCATCGCAATCGCACATATGAAAGGCATCTTAACCCGTAGCCTGGAACCATTTTTATAGACAGTACATAGTGAATCGGAGAATCCTTTATGTCCGGATTCTCCGTAATTCTTTAATCTAAAAACTCTTCTTCCGGCATTCTGACACCCACTGTACTTGTTACCGGAAGCGAAAACACAATCGCCTTTTCTTTGCTTTCAAGCCCTGCCTGCTCCATAATCGCTTTCATAATCTCATTTTTCTGCGATGTCTTTGCCACGATCAAAATAATCTCTTTTTCCTCTGCAAGAGATACACCTAAAAATTTTTCCGCTTTTTTCCTTTCCGGTTCCTTTTGCATGAATAACCGTTTCCTCCACCTGCATTCGCACTCCGTGCTGCATCCATAACATTATCAATACTTCCCTGATTTGCAATTGCAACAAGCAATTCGTACTTTGTATCTTTCAATACTGTTTCCTCCTCTTTTTCAAACTCCTGCCCACCAATCAAATACTGCAGCACTTTTTTTCCCCACCGATACTGCTCACTGGCACGATAAATGCAATTCCGGTTCCCGGCACATCAATCTGCATCTTAATAATCAATTCCCTTCGAAGTTGTTTCCACATACTCTCCGTTACGATTGAAAAATACACCGCCTTTTCGCTCGCCTCCAATCCGAAATAATCCAAAACGGCACTGTCTGCAGTTCCTCTTCCCAATGCTCCAAAAACAGGAGCCATCTCATTTTTTTCAAATAAGTCTTGGAATTGATTGCGTAATTGCCGGTTTGTAATTGTAACCATCATATATACTTTGCTCATAAAATTCTCGTCTCCTATAATTCAATAATATCTGTATCTCCAAATGCTTCCAGCGGTAATACCAAAACAGGTTCTTTTGTTTCTTCTGCCACATGTTTTGAACGTAGTTTGTAGATTGCTCCAAGCACCTGAATCGTAATCAGCGGGGTCATCGCCACCATAGCAACTACACCGAATGCATCCGTTACAATATTACCGCCTACTGCCTGGCACGCTCCCATTGCAAACGGCAATAAAAAGGTTGCTGTCATTGGACCGGATGCCACTCCGCCGGAGTCAAATGCAATTGCAGTAAAAATCTTTGGCACAAAAAAGGATAAAACAATCGCAATCGCATATCCCGGAATGATGAACCAAAAGATAGAAATTCCTGTCAGAACTCGAACCATCGCAAGTCCAAGTGATACAGATACACCAATTGACAGGCTGAGCCCCATCGCATTTCTGGAAATGGCACCGGACGTAATTTCTTCTACTTGTTCCGTCAATACATATACCGCCGGTTCTGCCTTAACAATAAAATATCCCATAATCATGCCAATCGGGATAATAATCCAACGATAAGGAAGCGCCGCAATTAGTTGTCCCAGATAATTTCCAGCCGGCATAAATCCGATATTTACTCCTGTGAGAAACAGCACCAGTCCTATATAATTGTATACAATTCCAACAAGAATTTTCACTAACGTTCGTTTTTTCAACTTCAGTGAAATACACTGAAAAACTGCAAAAGACAAAACAATCGGCAACAATGAAATCAGTATCTCTTTCATATATGTTGGGATCCCATCTGCAAATAGTTTCCACAATTCCACAGAATCACTCGCATCCGGAATAACAGTTCTAGTATAAGTACTTCCCTGCGGATTATAGATAAGCCCTAAAATCAGGACTGCCAAAATCGGTCCAATTGAGCAAAGAGCAACTAGGCCAAAGCTGTCATTTTCCGCATGTTTATCACTACGCACCGCCGAAAAACCAATTCCAAAAGCCATAATAAACGGCACTGTCATCGGACCGGATGGTCACCCCTCCCGAAGTCAAATGCCAACTGCTAAAAAAGATCCGCCAGACACTAAAAAATGCAAGCAGGAATACAATTGGGTACAACACAACAAGCATATGTGGCAATGCAATTCCAAACAGCATTCGAAGCACCGCTGCCACAAGGAATATCCCTACTCCGATCGCGACTGCTATGATTAATGTATAATTGGGAATCGATGGCACCTGCTCTGCCAGCACCTGTAAATCCGGTTCTGAAATTGTAATGATAAACCCGAGTACAAAGCAGAGAACCACAACCGCTCCAAGCTTTTTTGTCTGCGTCATCTTTGTCCCAAGCCGTTCTCCCATCGGTGTCATCGCCATTTCTGCTCCCAATGTAAAAAACATCATTCCAACAATAAGCATCAATGCTCCAATAATAAAAGCCATCAGAATGCTAGTCCGTACCGGTGCGATTGTAAAACACAAAAATAATACAATCCCAATAATTGGTAAGACTGCTCCCAATGACTCCTTTAGTTTTTCCAG
>ENA-OQCW01000700-OQCW01000700.1-human-gut-metagenome-genome-assembly--contig:-NODE-700-length-17258-cov-13.272021_pt1 | contig 17258 bp, 16 predicted proteins | sample MGYA00242767_ERZ504593 | MGnify/ENA primary metagenome ERZ504593 (study PRJEB26092, sample SAMD00036307) | human gut metagenome | host: Homo sapiens | study: EMG produced TPA metagenomics assembly of... | reverse complement strand
GGCTATCCCACTGCATCTCATTGGACAGCTTGCTGAAAAGCAGGAATAGCAGACCGCAAAGAAAGGTCTCGGTGACAATCACAAAGGTCTCGATCAAGTGGTTGTAGGATGCTAATTTGTCTTTCATAGTGGTATGGGGGGTAAGTTTAAAGATGTATGCCGTATTATCCCCAACTGGGATTCTCATTATCTGTTCTTATACATCGACTCATAATATTTTTCATATTCGCCACTGGTAATATGATCCATCCATTCCTGATTGTCCAAATACCAACGGACCGTTCTCTCTATACCTTCTTCAAATTGCAAACTAGGCTCCCATCCTAATTCGTGCTTCAGTTTATTGCTGTCAATCGCATAGCGGAGATCATGACCTTTGCGGTCGGTCACATAAGTTATCAGACACTCTGAAGTGCCTTCCGGATTTCCCAACAAACGATCCACGGTTTTGATTATTACTTTTATCAAATCTATATTCTTCCATTCATTGAAACCACCGATATTATATGTATCCGCTGTTCTGCCCTGATGAAAAATAAGATCAATAGCACGGGCATGATCCACAACATACAACCAGTCGCGTACGTTCTCTCCCCTACCATATACCGGCAATGGTTTTCCATGACGTATATTGTTGATAAAAAGCGGAATCAATTTTTCCGGAAACTGATAAGGACCATAATTGTTAGAACAGTTTGTTACAACGGTAGGCATACCATATGTGTCATGAAAAGCACGAACAAAGTGATCACTACTTGCCTTACTTGCAGAATACGGACTATGAGGCTGATATTTGGTTTCCTCCGTGAAGAAGGTCCCGTCAAATTCCAATGCCCCATATACTTCATCGGTGGAAATATGATAGAAACGTTTCCCCTCATACTTTTCCGGCAGGGATTCCCAATACAACTTGGCTGCCTGAAGCAAAGCCAATGTACCCATCACATTGGTTTGTGCAAAAGTAAACGGATCTTTGATACTTCTGTCCACATGACTCTCGGCGGCAAGATGGATAATACCATCCACTTGATATCGCACCAATAATTCCTGAATGGTTCCAAAATCACAAATATCCGCCTTTACAAAAATATAGTTCGGTTTGTCCTCTATATCCTTCAAATTGGCCAGATTACCGGCATAAGTCAGTTTATCCAAGTTTATAATGCGGTATTCCGGATACTTGTTTACAAAAAGACGTACCACATGGCTGCCGATAAAACCGGCACCACCGGTAATGATTATATTGCGTTTGAATGAATCCATAATTTAAAATATTGTTTTAATTAGTTATTGTTGAGTTTCCAATTCTAGCATACATTTCTTTAGAGAATCTTTCCAATAAGGGATAGTGATACCAAAAGTTTCCTTCACTTTTGTTTTATCCAGCACCGAAAAATGAGGACGTTCCACCTTACTGGGGAACTCATCGCTGTGACAAGGCTGTATGTCACAATTATTTCCGCTCAATTCACAAATTTCCTTCGCAAAATCATACCAAGAACATACCCCTTCATTGCTGAAATGATAGACACCTTGACGATCCAGCAAATTCTCTTCGATTATGTTATAGATCAAAGCAGCCAAATCTCCGGCATAAGTAGGAGTGCCTACTTGATCAAAAACCACTTTCAGTGAATCTTTTGTTGAAGTCAATTGCCGCATGGTTTTCACGAAGTTCTTACCGAAAGGCGAGTAAAGCCAAGCTGTGCGGAAAATAAGATATTTACATCCTGCTTTTACCAAAGACTGTTCGCCCGCCAGTTTGGTTTTTCCATAGACACCCAACGGATCAGTTTCCCAAGACTCACGGCAAGGAATGTTTTTATCCCCTCGGAACACATAGTCTGTAGATACATGAATAAGCGTGGCACCTGTTTCTGCGGCAGCAACAGCCAAATTCTCCACAGCTTTGTTATTCAGCAAATCAGCCATAGCAAAATCATCTTCCGCCCTGTCTACATTCGTATAAGCAGCACAATTTACAATCACATCTATCTGCTCCTTTTTCAACATATTACGGACAGCTGTCGCATCTGTGATATCCAGTTCATTTACATCTGTAAAGAGATAACGATTCCGGCTGTCTAACGACACCCTGCGCATCTCATTGCCAAGTTGACCATTGGCACCTGTAACAAGTATATTCATCATTCGTATAGATTAATAGTGTAGTCAAACGGAGAGTCATAGTCTTTCAACAAAGGATGTTTCAAATCCTTCTCACTTAAAATGGCCTCGGCAACGGGTATTTTCCAATCAATACCCAGACTTTCATCGCGCAACTGAATGCCACCATCAGCTTGCGGTGCATAGAAGTTATCGCACTTATATTGAAAAACCGCTGTTTCACTCAATACGGCAAAACCATGGGCAAATCCACGGGGGATAAAGAATTGGAGATGGTTTTCCTCCGTCAATTCCACCGCAACATGCTGCCCGTATGTAGGACTTCCCTTGCGGATGTCTACCGCCACATCAAGTACGGCACCTTTTACACAACGCACCAGCTTGCTCTGAGTATAAGGCATTTGCTGAAAATGCAACCCACGCATCACGCCATACGATGACATACTCTCATTATCCTGTACAAAATTGACAGGCATCACCTTTTCATTAAACTCCCGTTGAGAAAAAGATTCAAAGAAATAGCCTCTTTCATCTTTAAAGATGCGCGGTTCAATGACCACCACACCTTCTATTCCTGTTTTTATAACCTCCATATCTTAATCTAGATTTTCTTTGCCTGTACGTTCCACTTCATCAATCACTTTGAGCAGATACTGACCGTATTGGTTTTTCAGCATCGGTTTGGCAAGGTCACGCATCTTATCTGCCGTTATCCAGCCTTTGCGATAAGCAATTCCTTCCAGACAAGCCACTTTCAAACCCTGACGTTTTTCAATGACTTCTATATAAGTCGAAGCTTCTGCCAATGAATCATGCGTTCCCGTATCCAGCCAGGCAAAACCGCGTCCCAACGTCTGTACTTTCAGTTCACGATCTTCCAGAAAACGCTGGTTCACTGTCGTTATTTCCAGTTCGCCACGTGCGGAAGGTTTGATGTTCTTGGCCACTTCCACTACTTTGTTGGGATAAAAATAGAGGCCCACCACTGCATAATTTGATTTGGGCTGTTCCGGTTTTTCTTCGATACTCAGGCAGTTACCTTCCACATCAAATTCTGCCACACCATAACGTTCCGGATCGTTCACCCAGTAACCGAATACAGTAGCTTTTTGTTCTTCTTCCGCCATACGCACGGCTTCACGAAGAAGAGAACTGAAACCGTTACCATGGAAGATATTGTCGCCTAATACCAAACATGCAGAATCATTACCAATGAATTTCTCTCCGATAATAAAGGCTTGTGCAAGACCATCGGGAGAAGGTTGTTCGGCATACTCGAACTTCACACCATAGTCTGATCCATCGCCCAAAAGACGCTTAAAGCCGGGCAGATCATAGGGAGTGGATATAATCAGAATCTCACGGATGCCTGCCAGCATCAAGACTGAAATAGGGTAGTAAATCATCGGTTTGTCAAAGATGGGGAGAAGCTGCTTGCTTACTCCCTTGGTGATGGGGTACAGACGGGTACCGCTACCACCGGCGAGAACAATTCCTTTCATACGAATAAGTTATAGTGTTTGTTATTTTAAATGTACTTTAAATATCACTCCGCCTGACAAATGCTTACATTCTGTCATTTCTACCACAGCATTAATATAATCTTTCCAAAAACTATATTTTAACCCACAGTTTATGGTACGACTGTCGTATTCAGCCATTACATTAAGATTGTTTAATGCCTTCACAAAGAAATTTGTACCCGATAGATAAAAATGAAAATTTACTCCAACAGCCGGACCGTTTAAATGATAGTCTTTCCGTTTATTGTATAAATAAGCAACATGAATGCCTAGCTCTCCCCTATTTTTGAAATAAAAATGCTTAGTACCAGCTATATAATATCGGTTCCAATGTCCATTACCCATCTCTCCTACTCCACCAATGCCATAATCATCTTTATCAGAATTTCCTAATATATCATTGGTACTTGGATCATTCGCGCCCAATACAATCTGAGGAGTCCATTCTTTCCACCACCCTTCTTTCCATATACGCAACCGCCCTGAAAACTGTCGGTCCTGGTTACAATATTTCCCCCAAACGGAAGGTGGGAAATAAGTACTACCATGTTCTGCCTTATGCAAGGTACAAGTATATCCGATTTCGAGCCAAGGAAAAATGGTGATATTAATGTAGTAATTAAACGTATGATAATTCCAATGGGCAGGAGTAGCAACCACATCCAAATAAGAAGCTCCGAACAGGAATGTCTTATCCCGTTGCATATCGGCAGTAGGCATGTGCAGAAGTCCGGTGGTTCCATACACATACTGAGAAAAACCTTCCTGCCATATCATACACAGCAGAAAAACAAATAAAATTTTCTTCATTAAAACAAAAGGCAGGAAAAACAACAATCAACCTTGTTCCTTTTCAAATTTATCACGATAAAAATTATAGTTTAAAGAACGGTATCCGGAGAACAGTCTTTTTAAATAATATTGATTGGCAAAATGTACACTTGTCAAACAACGCAACAATCTATAAGGCAAATTGCTTTTGCCTTCATCCAACAACACCATTAGGATGAATGCCGTTTCCTCTTGTGCGGAAAGTTGTCTATACTCTTTTTTTGCCAAAACCTAATTATTCATGATGATATCATGAACAAAGGTAGCAATTTATTGTTTCTGAGAAAGTAACCAATAAAAATATTTTTCGTGTTTATCTATCAAACTTTCCCATGAGTATTCGTTCCGAATTTCTTGCAAATTGTTTTCAATAAACTTATTACGACAAGATTCATTTAATTCATAGATAGAATTCAGTAGTTTAGTTACGGCTTGAGAAGAAGCATAATAGTGTGCGTTATCTTTCAAAACCGCCCTGTTAAAGATATTATCATGTGCCAATATATAACAACTTGACGCCATTGCCTCCAGCAAAGAAGGATTCGTACCACCCACACTATGTCCATGAAAATAAGCAAACGAATAGTATCTGACTGAATTCAACTTTTTAAAATCATAAATCCCCCCTACAAAACGAATACCCGGTTGGCCTGTATACTTTCCTACCAAATACTTGCCATGAGGAGTATTCGTTTTTCCAACTATAATAAGTTCCTTTTTATCCGTTTCGCCAGATGCTAAAAAGCCTTGTATAGCCATTTCAATATTATTTTCAGGTTCCAAGCGTGCCACTAATAAATAATATTTGCGTGGTTGCAAACCAAACTCAGCCAATAATGATATGTCATAATCCTCATGGATATCTGCTCCATAAGCCAAGAACTTACTTTCTTTATTATACTTCTCTTTATAATAATCATGAATTCCCATGTTATCGGCAATCAAATAATGACTATGTTTCACGGTAGTACGTTCTTCCCAAAAAATGAATTTCTGTACCCATTTGTTGAATTTAGTACGCTTATATTCCAAGCCATCCATATTAGTCGTAAATATGGGATATTTGATCTTCTTCACATTGAACCAAATATAAGCAGGTACAATACTTGTATAGCCGGCTTCGTAAATGATATCGAAATGCTCTTTTTTCAATGCATCTTTCAATGACGCAAAATCATAAAAGAAACTCCCTACCGAACTGCCCATCCAAGTTTCGGGACTATAGATATGCTTTATACGTACTCCTTTATAAGTGTCTTTTTTATAAGGATGGAAATGAGGTGAATATACCACAACCTCATGCCCACGTGCAGCCAACCCCACTGAAATATATTCGGCAAACTGTTCAAAACCTCCATAGTTATTTGGGATACCACGGGTGCTGATAAATGCTATTTTCATAATCTAACGAATTACTTCTTTAATCATTTTTAAATACTTTCCTTTCGGGTCTCCTACAGTAGGTGCTATATATCCGCCCTCGCCATATTCATTCCATGCATATATCAATATCATTTTAGGTTTACAACTTCTTTCATTCACAAATTGCACCGCATTTTTAAGATGTTGTTTAAAGAGTTGAGGTGTCCTGTTCACATAATAAAGAGATTTTTCTTGTTTCTCCCATGGCCTCTGATCCCATCCTGCCATTACCAATGGAATAATATTGTACTCTTTAGGATAAGTGTACCAACTTACTTCCGCATTCTTCGCTAAGGTCTCATACTCTTTTCTATAAGCATATCCCGGCTCATGTTCACGAATATTATACCATGAATTTGCACTGTATTTCTTACTTTTATCATTACAGGATATTGAAAACAGTCCTGCGTAATTTTTAGTTTTTAAATAGTCATTCATTTTGGTAAGCGATGGAGCAGCTGCTTTGGCATTAAAGAATGCTACCACAGGCTTATTTTCAACTTTAAGATATTGACTATCTTGAAAATATGTTTCCGCCATATAATCCATTGCTTTCAACCAATTATCCTCCCCTTCTATCCGAGCTCCCTGGTGATTGGCTATTAATAAAGCGAATTTCATTTTATGCTTATTGCGAGCTTTCATAAAGAGCTTTAAACTAGTATGCGATGCATGATTTTCTATACTTTTAATATCCATCTCCCCCTTATCTTTTTTCCAATACCAGCAAAACAGGAAAAAAGTAATGCCATTTTGGGAAGCAATATCTATTTGACGTTCCATTATAGCTAAATCATCATTTCTCCACCCCCAAATTGGTTGACGTTCGTTATAATCATTATATAGTTTCTCTGTCAGATGAGTAGGGGCTTCTTGTGCCCATAGTTCTTGAGAATTATTTTTTCCGGACCAACCGTCAAAATAGTAGGCACCAATCATAGGAATAGTATTGTCTTGTGTCCAACCGTTCTGCGGACATACTATAAATTCTAATACTATAAGAAAAAACAGACAGAATATCTTAGCTTTCATCTTTTATTTTTTCAATTTTACGACAGAACAATCTAAAAGGAACACCTAAAACAGAAATTAAAACAAGCCAATAAGCATAAGAAGGATAATATTTCTTCAAGTTGTCTCTAAAGCCCGTATCATCAAATGTTTCTATTCGAATAATATATTTATTAAAAAGTAAAGACGGAAGAAACTGTACCATAATTCCAAATAATATGTGTTTTTTACATTTCGTTGAAATATGCCCTTTCTTACAACATTCATCCAGCAACGAAGGATACTCAATTGTAAATGCCTCAAATTTATTATGTCCCCCTCGTTTAGGTATTCTTTGTACATCAAATAATAGGTTATCATTTATACAAAATAATTTTGCCTGATGCTGAGTAAGAAACAAGGAAGTGTGAGGAAACAATTTATTTAACTTCAGATTTTTGTCTATTTTATCAAATTCTGATTTCCATATATTAAACCCATTACTCCATGAAGACCAATATGAGAGGTTGTACATAAAATCATTAAAATTAGAATAGGTTTGACTTTTACGACTTCCCAATAATCCATTTGTATAAAAAATTAAAGTCTTATTTTCTATATTATTCTTTATCTCGGAAATAATTTTACTTAAACTCCCTTTTCTAAATAAAGTTTGGCTGTTATGCAGTTTAAAAAATTCTCCTTGTGCATAAGTCAACACATAGTAAGAATTCATGAATCCTTCGCAATTGGTATAAAAATATCTCAGATTAGGATACTTAAATTCTTCTGTCAACACTTTAATTGCCTGATTAGAATCATTATCTGATATAATAACTTCATACTTTTCTAATGGAACATCAGCATTATCTATAAAAATACTTTTCAAAGTTTTCCTAACGTATTCCACTCGTCCATAACAAGGAATACAGATTGATAAAAGAGTCATACAAACAATCTTTTTAGTTAGTTTTCAAGACAGAATCCAAGAATTGCTTAGAATAGTTTTTCTCTTCCTCTATTAATAAATTCACCTTATTAAAGTCATAATTTAAATGAAGTTTTTCTATATCAATATTTTCTGTAATAAAGCGATCCTTTAAATCTACAGAACGCAGCAGGCTCTCCATTCTTGAATTTAAACTAATACCTTTTAGCCCAAATACATAAAAAGGTTTATTAAAATAAACAGCAAAAGCAGTTCCATGAAACGAATTAGACAAGAACATACTACAATTATAAATTAAGGAAAGAAAATCCTGTGGTCCTACCTTAGTAAAATTCTTATCCGCATATAATCGAGGCAATGCGTCATTAATAGAATAAATCTTCCAACCTTTTTTCCTTTTAAAATATAAAGCGACACGCTTCATCAAATCACTTCCCTCAAAGTCATAAATTAAGATATAATCCTTTTCTGATCCTTTATGCATAAATGTTTCCCAATAATTTCTATCAAGAAGAAAGACCGGATCTAATACTTTTACTCCATTTTTAATATCTAACGACTTCAGGATATCCACTCCTTGATATTCTCTTACTGAAATACGATTCATTTTAGCTAACATTCCTTTTACAAATTCTTTATCTGCATCAGAAATGTATTCTACAGAAAAACTAGCAGCATACGACACGCGTTTTGTTTGTGATAAAGCAAAATCAATGTAATAACTGGGATCTTTACCATTAGGAAATAAAGGATTCCATATTTGGTCACTTCCGGCTATAATGATATCAGCACAAGGAGGATTCATCTTTAATTCTTCAAAAGTGTAATAAGTCTTATCGGTCAACTTCAAATAATTCTTTGTGAATTCGTCAAAACATTTTTTGCGTCCTAGCGAAAATCTTAAATAAGACCATTTAGCTATACGAAACATCCACCTTGTTACAAAGAAACTATTAAGCTTATCAAACTTTTTACTTGTAAATGATTTCCAATCATATTTTTTATATAAATAGCCGGGACGATAATCAATAATCTCCACCTCATGGCCCAATTCTTCCAGATAATGCTGTAAAGCATAGGCTTGCAATGATGCACCGAAATTATATACATCATGACAAGTGATAATACAAATTTTCATAGTATACTGTTTTTCCCAAATTATATCCAGAAATATCACTTTGTATTTATTTATCAATAAATATCTACCTATACAAAGCAAAGCGAAACTATAAGTTTCATATTTTTTATCCCATATTATCCTTTATGGTTTTAATAACTTGAATTCCAGTCTCTCCCACTATACCTTTGGCTATAATTTGTTTCGCTAAACGCCCAGGAGATATTTTTGGCTTCACCATATATCGAATCGTATGTAATGCTTCATTCTCATGCACATTATCTGTAAACACTTCAAACACCATTGGTTTGTCAGCATGTTTATCATTAAAGAAGTCCTTATACAATTTAAGAAACTCTTTTTTACTGGATGCTGTAAGATATCTAAAGCCCATACTCTCTGCATAATACTTTACAAGAGTGGGTGATTGCTTTCCGTAATGCCCTCCTGCAGCCACATACTTATCACAATCATCATCCAACAACGAAGCCGGATGTTGATAATTGCGGAATTCCTGCCCCTTGCCATTGTTAACTAACAGCAATCGGAGATTATTTCTTATATGCCGATTGCCCAAGGCATTCATGTCATAAAAGAATGCAAGATCACCAATAATACCAAAGTATAGTCTGTCAGGATGCACCAATGAGGCTCCAACTAATGTGGACAAACCTCCATCGATGCCAAATCCTCCTACATTACAACTTCCAGTTACGCTGGAAGGCAAAGGAAAATAATTCCATGATCTGAACGAATTATTGATGGCCGCATGTATCACACTGTTTTCCGGAATATGCTTATACGCAGTCTGAGCAATCCATAGATTTGAGAATGGCAAATCAGGAATAGCATCAATCATCGTACTACACTGTTTCTTTAGTTCTTCATACAGACTTGTTTCCTTATATTCGCCAATAGAATAGTTCTCAAAAAAATCTACCTCTTCCATTGAAATCATCGCTGTTAGCTTGTAGAATCTATCATGATAAATACCATCTTCATTGACCATCCACCACTCTTTAGCACAACACATAGCCTCAGATGTATAATAATCACCGCAAACAGTACCAATATAGATTAACAAAGCAATGTCCGGAAGCAACTTCGAACATCCTTCTTGGGTTGCAACAATAGAATAATTGACACGATATTTGCCTGTGTAATTACTGGTCAAATCACAAAGCACAACAGCGTTGTTCTTCTCACAAAAAAGTTCAACTGCTTTTACAGTCTTAGCATTCCATTTCTGATGAGCCCCAACCAAAATAGCGATATTGCCCTGTGGTAAAGGTGGAAGTTCTTCTTTCTTCTTATATGTTTTGATTACCCTTACTTTAGGCAATTCCTTCACCAAGAATCCAAGACTGTCATACGATTCCATAACTACACATACCGGACCACCACCGCCTGTATATAAATTATTGATAGCCTCATTCAGTTTGGTTGTGACTATTCTTTCATCTTTATGATTTCTACATACAGGAATATTCACCCTGTATTTTGCCACATCATTGGGTAATACCGCATTGTCAATGGATTGCGGTTCATAGCTCCCCGTACGATTCTCACCACGTCCTGTCATAATAGCCAATATAGGTAATTTGCGATAGAAAGCCTCGGTTAGCCCAGGCAGATAATTTCTTGACGCAGTAGCCTCCGTACAAGTTACCACAATGGGCTCTCCAGATTCTGCAGCTATGCCACAAGCCATATAAGCAGCAGACCTTTCATCAACACATGAATACATTTCAAAATAAGGATCGTGTTGCATACTAACCACTAAAGCCATATTCCCTGTACCCGGTGAGGCTACCACCTTCTTGATCCCATACTCTTTAAGAAGAGCCATAAGCACCAAAGTTCCTTTATCATCTGTATAATAATCATGTCCCATAATTAGGTATGTTTTTATTTGATTTTTTCAAACATTAATTATAATAGCTATTTTAATAGATACTATATAACTTCTGCATTTGACTTAATATTATCAGTAAAAATCAGAAGCTTATAAAAACAAATCCACTTTATTTGATTTGAAATTTTACGACAGATTTTAACGCTTCTAAATAACCATGTCCCCATTTTAAATCCGGTTCCATATAATTCCCTTCCCCCCATTCATTCCATGCACTAAGAAATACCAAACGATGATCATCATCTTTATCTTGAATAGATTTACATACTTCGGCTACATGCTTCTTAAAATTTTTAGGAGATGAATTTACATATATACCAGCACGTCTTCCTGCACGTGGTGTTCTATCAAATCCTGGAGTAATAACCGGATAACAGTTTTCCAACTTATTTTCTGGTGTATCATAATTTCTTACAACCTTATTGTAATCGTATTTCATCAAAGAGATACCCAAATGCCATCCCAATAATGACTGCATACGACGAACAAAACGAAAACCTGCAGCTTTAGCTTCAGCCTCCCAACGCCTATTATGACAAACACCATCGAATCCTAAATTTGTGACAATTTTATAAGAAGACTGCCTCCCTGTAGTAACTCCAATAAAATAAATACCTTTCAAATTATTCTTCTTCGCTAGAAAATTCCACCTATTCATAAACTCCTTAACATTAGGAAAACTTAACGGATCATAAATAAGGAAAATCGGCTTACCTTCAATAGTGATATAACGGTGATCCTTAAATGCTCGCAAACAATACTCAAAATGCTTTATATCATCTTGTTCACCAAGATATTCTTGTTGGGCAATCATTGTATTATTCACCATAGAAGAGCCTTTCACCCAAGTTTTAGTTGTCCAATCATGATTAGCCCAACACAAACAAAATGGAAAATCTGGTTTGCCTAATCGCAAAACTTCTTCAAATGGTTTTTGCAAAAGCATTTTTCCATTTCCAAACCAATAATGATAATAACAAAATCCTTCTATGCCTGCATCACGAGCCAGTTCTGCTTGAGCTTCTCTTACTTCAGGAAGCCTTAAATCATAAAAGCCTAAATCCGCTGGTATATGTGGTTGATAGTGTCCACGGAATAATGGTTTTGCTTTAGCTACATTTGTCCACTCTGTAAATCCTTTTCCCCAATATTTATCATTCTCAGGAATAGGATGATATTGGGGAAGATAAAATGCTATGACCCTTGCTTTGTTCATTTTCTATACTATAGTTTTATATAATTCTAATATTTTTTCCGCATTTTGCTCAATAGAATATAATTCTTGAGCGATGAATTGAGATTTCTTTATATTACTATTATATAGCTTTGTATTTACAATTTGTCCTACTTCTTCCATACAATTAACCAATTCATCCATACTCAAAAATTTATAACCAACAATTGAATCTAGAATTTCCTTCGTACCACCAGTATATCTACCTATTACAGTAGTACCTGCATAACAGGCCTCTGCCGTCATTCGCCCAAAGCCTTCGTATTGCGATGGAACTATTAATGCGGCCGATTCTGCCATCAATTCAAATATACGGTTCGCATTCTGAAAACCTATAAAATCAACCGCATACCCTATCTGCAACTTTTGAGAAATTTCTCTTAATTTTTGAATATAAAATACATCTCCATCTCCTGCTATTATAAGCTTCCAATCCACATTATTCTTTAGATATATGGCAAAAGCTTTTATCGCATCAAGTTGCCCTTTATTAGGAGATATTCTACTTGCAATTAAAAAGTATTTTTTTTAGGACGAAAATCAACAGATTTTCTGCTTAATATTCCATTATATATAGTAAAATGCTTTTGATTATCAAGTAAATTAAAATATCTTTGTATATCTTTAGTTATGCAGATAACATACGATTTATTTAGTTTTTTCTCAAAATTCAGTTTTCCATATAGGAAATTCCATTTAAAATCTTTATCCTGATACTCACGCAAATGCCATATATGCGGAATATGAAGAATTTTAGAGGCTCTGTACCCCTCATATATTGTACCAACATTAGTATGAATAATAACAGGCTTATACTTAAAAGAAACAAATATCACTTCGCATAAAAATAAGAACTTATATAGCATCAATTTAACATATCGTAATCCGTATTCCAACCAATTTTTTTTAATAGTAGGAAGAATTGAATTTACAATAAAATGGGATTCATGATATTTTATATTGTTACTATCCAATATATTCTTCAAGTCAGAATCTAAACATGTTGGAAGGAGCAAAACAGGAATAATATTCTTAGAGGTATTCAATATCAAGTTTAATAGAGAACGTGTAGAACCATGCATGTTAGAAACATGCAGTATGTATAATACTTTCAACTTCATACATATTTATCTATAAAAATTCGGAACACGAGCAGACAAGCAAACAAGAACTCACTACAAATACTTATTTATCTATCATTAAGAATGAGAAGTCAGTAGAAAGATTTCGATTTCTAATTATCATTCTATATTTCAGTAGCAAATAAAATACATATCTAATACCTTCTAGAGATCTCATCGACATACTCAGTCTCAATAAGACAAAAGGTTGAAGAAGAAGATTCCTAATTAATGAATTATTAGGGTTACTGATTTCTACAATAGAACGTAAATACATCTTTCGCATTTTAAGTTTCTTACTTTCTTCACGAAATTCTCTATCATGTACAGCATATGCTGACGGGACAATGCCCACTTTCATTCTTTTATAAATAGCACGATGGACATAATTATGATCTTCACCATAATGAGGAAATGAAGGAGAAAAACCACCTATTTGTTCAAAACATTTTCTTGGTATAAGCCAATGAGCAGCCATAATAAAATTAGTTTCATATATCTGCTTAAGACATCCACAAAAACTATCAGACAACATTTCCAAATTACAGCATTTTTGAAAATTCTTATCTAACTTATTTAATCCTGCATTCACTTGTAATGGACTAATTATACCATATTCAGGATTAGCTTCATAAATTCTTATTAATTCCGATATAGTATTCTCAAAAAGCCAAGCATCTTGATTCAAAAGATAAGCATAATCGTATTTATGCTCCAAAGCATATTGTAATCCAATATTATTAGCCTTACCAAAGCCTAGATTTTGTTTACTTTCAATAATTTTACAAAATCCATATTTATCCTTAATCCTTTTTACTGTTTCATCTTGCGAATTATTATCTATAATAATACAATCCACAGGAACAGAAGACATCATAACAGAAGACAAACATTTATCAATCCAACGGCATCCATTATAAGTCACTATAATAACCAATATTTTCATAACTAACACTCTAATTCATTTCGGACGTTTTAAGCAATATACCTATCATTCCAAATAAAAAATAGCATAAAGCATATGAACCATTCCAATTAAAAGAAAAACCTAAAAAAATAATAATAGAATACAATAAAATTATACTATTTCCTTTCTTTTCATCAAACTGTCTTATTTTTAAATGCCCTGTATAAAAAATAAAATAGAAAGACAAAATGGAAATGCTAAAAATACTATAAGCTGATAACATAGTTAAATAGAAATTATCCATAGTCTTAAATGTTTCTGAATATCCTTGTCCACCCAAATGATATTTTTCTATATAATCCAACAAATTACTATTGCCTGTGCCCAACGGAAATTGCTCCAAGACATTCATCGTAGTTTGAAACGCTCCCAATCGATGTTCTATACTTCCAACATCAAATCGGTTCACAATCATATCAACATAATTTAATCCTAATAATCCTAATAAAAGAACAAATAACAACACGACAACAAACGCACCAAATACTCTCGAAAAATTCTTATATAACCTAAATAATAAAATATATAAAATGACTATAACTAACAAAATTACAATAGGAGTACGTGACACTGATAACAAAATACAAATAATACATATGAATTCTTTTATCCAAGAAAACTTTTTATAATAAATATATCTAATCAACAATAGAACTTGATAAAAAAGAGATACACCAGATAGATATAATGGATGACCTAATAAAGATTTACTACGAAAACTAAATTCTAACAAATACATAATATTCTGATTAGGGTCACTATATATAACTTCATACGGAGTTCTGTGAAATGTGTCCAAAATAGCGTATATAAAAATACATAAAAATATATAATCAAATAAATCCATATATGCTTTTAGATTCATTTGATTATATATGTTTAAGTAATAAGAACAAGTACATATTAAAACAAAGGAAAAAACATAAAAAAATTCTTGCCTATCACTATATATCAATGAATAGATCAGTCCTACTAATAATAAAAGAAATCCCCAAAAGAGTATTTTATTATCATAATTTTTATTGTTTTTTCGTACAACAATAAATGTTACTATCGGCATCAAATATAAGACATTATAAAGTATTATTGATTTCAAAAGAGAAACTGAAACAATTTCTGCATCCCCCATTCCTCCAGGTAAGCAACAAAATATAACCATTAGTAAAGAAGGAGCTACCTTAAAATTTTTAACAAAACATAGCCATATACATAAACAAATAAGCCATATAGCCATCTTCATACCCCCAACAACAATAAGTGGAAATACGAAAAAAAACACAACAATTGTTATCTTCTCCCCCAAAAGAGTCTTCATACTTATTAAATAAATCAAAGTAATATATTTGTTTTCACCCCCTCTTTTTTAACAATTCTTGCAGGATTACCAACAACAACACAATCACTCGGAATGTTTTTAAAAACGACAGATCCAGCACCTATAACCACATTATTCCCAATAGTTATATCACCAAAAACAATCGAATTAGTCATAATTCTTACATTATCACCTATTATAGGTCTCTTTCCACCAGACCGCTCTTTACCTATAGTAACATTCTGCCATACTTGCAAGTTACGACCAACACGAGCCGGTTCTATTCTTGAAGAATGTCCATGTTGTATTACAAAGCCAGGACCAATGCCATCTTTCTTTGCATGAATAAAAAGAGCTGACATACCAGGCGAATACCATTGTAAAAGTTTACTAATACCTCCTAATCTATAATAAAAGACGCTACGATATTCTTTAAACAATATTATCAAACGAAAAAACACAATTATCTCATTCCTGCCTTCTACAGCAAAAACGTCCCTCCACCGCACTAAATCTTCCTTCAAATATGAAGCACTATTTAATTTAAATATAAGATAATGTGGAATAAAAAAGGTATTGATAAGAAAAAAATTAGCTTGTCTATCATATTATCTACTATTTTAGTTTTTATGAATTCTACAATTTTTTTACGCTCATTTTGATTCAGTCCTATTTCATAAACCAAAAAAATTAAGAAAAGTGACAATAGTGATATTAATAGTACAATTGAGAAAAAACTATCGCCTAAAAATAATGATAAAAAAGAACCGAATAAAACAGATAAAACAAATACTATTGTCAACGGTAAATACACACATTTACAATAATCACAAACTCTCATTCCAATCTTAGGAAGAACTATTTTTATTCTTATATAGCTAGCCAACAATTCTACAAATAGATGGACAACAAACACCAATTCAGGAAGTTTCTCTAGTTTCAATACACAAAAAGAAACAGGTACTATAAATAATAGTACAGTTCCTTCATAAATTTGAAATTTCTTTATATTTCCTTCCGCTTGATTCACTATTCGTAAAGGATTTGCAATCGAACTCCAAATACTGATAACCAACATCAGACGAACAAAAACAACTGTATATTCCGGTACCTCTTTCAACCATAAGTTCAAAACGGTTGGAGCTATTATAATTAAAGGAATGCCCAATAGACATAATAAAAAGAACGAAAATTTACTACTAGCTAACAATAATTTTTGCGCAGACAGGTTGTCTCCTATTGCCACATTTTTAATTAACTGTGGATTAATTGCTGCTTGGAAATTTGTAGTAAACAAAACAATTGCATTTTGCACTTGGACAGAAATAGCCCTAGCAGTATTTACTGCTGGACCAAAAAAAATATTCAAAAGAATATTTAAACCTTGTGTAAAACCTAATTGAGACAAACTTCCATAAAGATGCCCATGTAATAAATTTAAACATTTTTGTAAGATAAGCTTTATCCCATAAGAAACCAACCTTTGTTTCTGGAAAATTTCTACTGCAATATATACTGTAAACAAACCTATTAACCAATTGCATAAATAGAATTAGCCCCCCATACATAACCAATCGATCACTATTCATTACATGAATCAAGGAATAAGCTATCATCAATTTACCCAACGCGTCAATTAAGGATATATAAGCAAAAGCTTCCATCTTTTCATGAGCTATAATACACGCATTGTAAGCAGATGATATAATATTGACCATTACTGTAAGAATTGACATTTGATAAACCC
>ENA-OQCW01000699-OQCW01000699.1-human-gut-metagenome-genome-assembly--contig:-NODE-699-length-17263-cov-4.647934_pt1 | contig 17263 bp, 19 predicted proteins | sample MGYA00242767_ERZ504593 | MGnify/ENA primary metagenome ERZ504593 (study PRJEB26092, sample SAMD00036307) | human gut metagenome | host: Homo sapiens | study: EMG produced TPA metagenomics assembly of... | reverse complement strand
CTTTGTTTTATACTTATTTTTAATTTTTATTATTCAATTAATTTCATTTCTATTCCGTCACAGACTTTTGGACATACACTTCCGGTTTTAATTGTCAACTTTATTTTTAAATATGTTGACATTTAGTTTTCCTCAAATTATAATATGCTTCATATGGAATACACAATATATTTGATCTCCATAAATTTTAGCAAAAGAAAGGAACTTACAACACTTATGAATCCAATACCTTCAGCAACTACCAAACATCCACAAGTCAGAACGCACCTGCTTGTACGGATTGCACTTGTTACCGCAATCACCTGTATTTTAGCGCCACTTTCCATCCCGCTGCCATTTAGCCCGATTCCCCTCTCTCTGACCAACCTGGTCTTATACATCAGTATCTTTATACTGGGATGGAAAGCCGCCACTGTAAGCTACCTCGCCTATCTTCTCCTCGGAGCTATTGGTCTTCCTGTCTTCTCCGGATTCGCAGGAGGTCTCGGAAAACTCGCAGGACCGACCGGAGGCTACCTTGTCGGAATGATCTTTCTCACAATCCTATCCGGGTGGATTGCAGAGCGATTCTTAAAAAAACCTGCAGTCATCTTGATCGGAATGCTGCTCGGCTCCGCAGTAAACTATCTGTTTGGAACTGTCTGGCTCTGTGTACAACTCCACCTATCCTTTGCAGAAGGTCTGATGATCGGAGTAGTTCCTTATCTCTTTTTTGATATTGCAAAAATATTGATTGCCCTCTTCGGCGGTCTTACGATCCAGAAGCGGTTGAAAGCTCTGCTTTTATAAGCCATTTACTTTTGTCAAAGTTCTTGGAAGCGCGTCTTTGGAATTTTTCCACGGTTCGTCCTTAAATCGATAATCAAACTTATCGACAAACCAGCTAAGGTCATCCCGCACGCGCTTCATATTTTCCAGATAGAGCTGATTCAATTCACTGATAAAGGAATCCAGCAAAGCGCCGCCAAGTCTTTCCGGCGCCATCTCATACAGCATCCCGTAATGTTTTGTACAAAATCCTTTCGAGGAGGTAAACAATTTCCGGAATTCTTCCTCTTTCTTATACAGATGAAAGATTGTACCTAAATAATCATGGAACGTCTTCTCGATCTTCTCGCAGACAAAGCAGGATTTCTCCAACTGCCCGATATAAGCAGCCAATCCTGAGGCTTCTGTCTTTTTCTTGAAAAACGATGCCTGCTTTACCGGTTCTTTCTGCCTTTGTTCAATTTCCTTGATAAAAGAATCCATATGCGTCTTATAGATCAGTGCAAGCCCCAGCCGATCCGGCATCTCATTTAACATCGCTGCATGTCTTTTGCAAAATCCTACTTTATCACTCTCTTCCCTGCGCTCACTTACCATATAAGTAGATGGACGCAGTGCATATTCAAGAGCATCCTGTTCCAGCTTGTGGTAAATACTGCAGAGAGGACATTCACAGTCCTCCCGAAACGCATCATTTACCGGAATCGTATATAACTTCTCTTTCATCTGTTTTTTCTCCTCATAATCTAATCAGGATCCTATAGCACTTACCTGTTCTGGTCCCTGTAATAGTTGATCAGACAGCCTTTCTGGATGATTTCTCGCTCATTCTCCGTCATTTCTCCCAACCGGAATGTGACCTCCACCAGATCATCTTTTACAATGTAAGCTGTAATCTTATTTTCCTTTTGTTTGATTTTTTCTAAAATATCCGGGAAGAAAATATAGTCTCCATTGTGAAACGATAGTTGTTCTTCCTTTTCGTCTGTCAAAAGCGGGAGCATACCCCAGTTGATCAAGTTTGAGCGATAGCGCTTGGTAGCATACTCTTCTGCAATATTTGCCCATCCGCCAAGTACTTTCTGACAGGAGGCTGCCTGCTCTCTCGCAGATCCGTCGCCCGGCTTCACTGCAAATATCGTACTTCCGATTCCAAGTGTCCCCTCACCTGCCTGCGGATATCTCCTGCGCACAACTTCCATCACATCCTTCAGCTCTTCCAACACTTCCAGCGGACATTGTCCTTGCTCAATTGCTTTTTGTGCCTTCTGTACTTCCTTCGCTCTGCCTACATATGCCGGATCTTTTCTCGACAAGGCAAATTCTGCCAATCCAAGCGGATTGGACCGATAGGAGGAAGTCTCTCCAGACGGAATCAGTTCGTCAGTCGTCGTGACTGGATCATGAATCTCTGATACCACCTTCAAAAGGAGATGTTCCGGAAGCGGCGGCATCTCCGGCCAGTCTTTAATGTTTGGTCCAAGTTTAATCTTGACTGACGGATCTGCAATTCCTTTACTGTCAAAGACACGATTCGCATAAATATTACTATCAAAATGATACTTCGGCATCTGATATTCTCTGTCCATCATATCTGCCGCCGATGTAAGGTATCCCTTATTCGCCGCAGTTGCCGCAATCGATCTTGCATCCATCAAAGCTACAGAAGCAATCTGTCCACTCTGTAATTTTGATCCCTCCCGATTTGGGAAGTTTCTTGTAGAATGCCGGATGCTGAGCGCCCCATCTGCCGGGGTATCCCCTGCACCGAAACACGGACCGCAAAATGCTGTCTTCACAACCGCCCCGGCTTCCATCAGTTTTGCAACAGCCCCATTCTTCACCAACTCCATGTAGATCGGTGTACTTGCCGGATACACACTGAGTGTAAACTCATCTGCTCCGATTCCGCATCCTGAAAGAATCTCAGAAGCAGCACAGATATTTTCAAATCCTCCACCTGCACATCCGGCGATGATGCCCTGTTCCACATAAAGCTTTCCGTTCCGCACCTTATCCTGCAATGTGAAATTCACATCTCCTCCAAGACTTACCAGCGCTTTCTGCTCCACATCATGAAGAATCTCGCTCAGATTCTGATTCAGTTCGCGGATTGTATAGGCATTGCTTGGATGGAACGGCATCGCGATCATCGGCTCAACCTTGTCAAGATCTACATATACCATTCCGTCATAGTAAGCTGTCTCACCTGGAGAAAGCTTCTCAAAATCCTCTTTTCTTCCGTGGATCTCAAAAAACTCCTCTATGACAGCATCTGTTTTCCAGATAGAAGACAGACATGTCGTTTCTGTCGTCATCACATCAATTCCGATTCGGAAATCCGCACTTAATTTCTCTACTCCCGGTCCTACAAATTCCATGACTTTATTATTCACATATCCGTTTGCAAAAGTCGCCTTGATAATCGCAAGCGCTACATCCTGTGGCCCCACACCGACTGAAGGCTGTCCATCCAGATATACCGCGATCACCTCTGGCATACGGATGTCATATGTTTTATTCAGCAGCTGCTTGACAAGCTCCGGTCCTCCTTCGCCAATTGCCATTGTACCGAGTGCACCATAGCGTGTATGGCTGTCAGAGCCGAGGATCATCTTGCCTCCGCCTGCAAGCATTTCCCTTGCATACTGATGGATTACCGCTTGATGCGGTGGAACATACACTCCTCCATACTTCTTCGCGCAAGTCAGTCCAAACATATGATCATCTTCATTGATCGTCCCACCGACCGCACACAGACTGTTATGACAATTCGTCAACACATACGGTATCGGAAACCGTTCCAGTCCCGATGCCCTTGCCGTCTGAATAATTCCCACAAAAGTGATGTCGTGCGAAGTCAGTTTATCAAATTTGATTCTGAGGTGCTCCATATCCGGAGACGTATTGTGCTCCTTCAGAATGCGGTATGCAATAGTCTCCTTTGCCGCTTCCTCTTTGGAAACAACATGCCCCACCTTGCCTTCTATCTCCCTTACAGCATCTGCTCCATCTGGCACAATCTCTGACCCATTTAGCAGATACACTCCTTGATTATATAATTTCACCATACACAGTACCTCCTGTACATTTTGCAGTTGTCTGATTTTTTCGAGTTATATGGATTTATTATAGACTTATCTGTCATTCATTTCAATAGCGAATATTATTTAGATAATACAAACCTGGGAAAGCTGTTCTTTCTCATACAAAATGTACTTTTACACCGAACTGCAAGGGAGCTTCTTTTTCCCCAGCCTTTGACAAATAGACAAAAAAAGAGACCAAAACCTCTTTTCTGAGATTTTAGCCTCTGCATTTCTTAGTCCTGAACGTATGGCATTAAAGCGATATGTCTTGCTCTCTTGATTGCTACTGTAAGAGCTCTCTGATGTTTTGCACAGTTTCCTGTGATTCTTCTTGGAAGAATTTTTCCTCTTTCAGAAACATATTTTCTTAATTTTGCTACGTCTTTGTAATCGATTTCGTTGTTTTCTTTACCGCAGAATACACAAACTTTTTTTCTTCTGCGTCCGCCTCTTCTCTTCATTGGAGAATCAGCTTTGTTACCTTTATCGTAAGCCATTGTGGTATTACCTCCTATATTTATACAAATCTACTCATTGTATCGTCTAACTGAATGGTAATTCTTCATCAATTCCATCTGGAATGTTCATGAACCCATCTCCAATATCTGCACTTGGAGCTGGTGATGGACTTGGACTTGCCTGACGGTAGCTTCCCATGCTGCTTTCGCTTGCAGCTTTGCTCTCAGCAAATTCCTGATCTTCTACAACAACATCTGTCGTGTAAACTTTCACACCATCTCTGTTTGTGTAACTTCCTGTCTGAATACGACCACTTACAACAACCTTTAATCCCTGGCGGAAATATCTCTCTGCAAACTCTGCTGATTTTCCGAAAACTACGCAGTTGATAAAGTCGGCACTTGCCTCTCCGTCACGTTTAAAGCGGCGGTCTACTGCTAATGTATATCTTGCAACAGCAGTTGCGCTGTCACCTTGTGAATATCTCACTTCTGGATCTCTTGTCAGACGTCCCATCAAAATTACTTTATTCATACGATTTATCCTCTTTTCTCTATGCTTCTTGTTTTACGCATAAGAATCTGATAACGTTTTCCATGATACGCATTCTGCTCTCAAGCTCTGCTGGAACAGTAGAATCAGATTCGAAGTGGATGAAATAGTAATATCCTTCTTTCATTTTCTGAATTTCGTAAGCTAATCTTTTCTTACCCCATTCATCAACGTCTGTCACATTTCCACCGAAACGAGCGATAAGCTCTTTTACTTTTTCGATTACTCCTGCTCTAACGTCATCTTCAACTTTTGCGCTGACTACAACAGCTAATTCATACTTGTTCATGTTCTTGCACCTCCTTATGGTCTCTTGGTCCCTGAACCTTGTCAGGAACAAGGAAATATCGTTCGCGGACGCTTGTCTGCAAACAACAATATATCACAATTCAATACTATACCATAAGATTCTACTGATTTCAAGCATTTTTTCTGATTTCTTTTGTGTTTTTTTCTACTAATTTTCTTGTAATCATAATCTGATGTCCACAACCTGTGCATTTTAAACGGAAGTCTGCTCCGACACGAAGAATCTCCCACTCGTAGCTACCACACGGATGTTTTTTCTTCATGCGGACGACGTCCCCGACTTCATATACATTAGCCATCTCTTGTCCCTCCTCTACCGTTTCTTTCCTTGTCTGTCTTACTGTTCACTGACTTTTACTGCCTGCACGACAAATCGCTCCTCATCAGCAACATTTGTACAGGTAGAAAGTGTCACAATCTGAGATGCTGCGTCGATTTCCACATTCGGCGTATACAGTGATGTTCCTTTGATCGTCTCAATGTAATTTAAAAACTCCTCATCCGACTGAAATGCAAACTGATAATTTACAGCAGTATCCTCTACAACTCCCGCTACAAAAATCTGGTATTTTGATTCTTTTCCATCAGGAGTATAAATAGAAAAATACGGATATTTTTCAAAGAAATCCTGTTCTTTATATTTTAACAGCTGAGCAAACATCGTTCCATTTTTCATATTGTGTCCATAAATGATTGTATTACGGTCTGTAAAAGTACCGGTATTATCTTTATCTACAAAAAGTGTTCCTAACTTGTTGTCATTCGCCTCAAAAGTTCTCGTCAGATATTCTTCGTTATCTCTGCCTTTGACAACCGGATAACTGATCTCTGACGGCTCCTCAAAGCGGATCCATCCAACAGTATCGGGATTCATCTGCTGCAATGTCGCAAAATCAACTGTAAAGCGTGGCTGAACTTCCGGTTCTTTCTGTTCTTCCGGTTCTTTCTTCGGCTCTTCTTGAATGACAAGTTCTCTGATCTCCTCGTACTCCTTCTTTCCCTCATGGTACTCGGAAAAAATCTGGTAGAGCTGATAACCGGAAAATACAAATACGCACACTGCCAGTATCAAAATAAGATTGCTTAGCAATCCTGATTTTTTCTTCGTTCCTTTTTTCCTTGACCTTTTCTGCTTTTTTGCCATAACCGCTTCTCTTTCACCTCCTCATACGCAAAGCTTCCTTTGTATAGTTGGAGTGTAGCACATTCATGGCTTGATTGCAATTATTGATTCCTGTAGGGAAGAAGTGCCTCAGTTCTCTCCGCTTCCAAAATTTTCTTCCACTCTTTCTGTATCTTTTTCTCGACATCGCGGTAAGAAGTCTGAAACCGGACTTTTCCTATATTATACCCAAATTCCTGAATACATTTTTTCTCGTCTTTTTTCTCTTCATGCATTTGCGACTCATCCAGCGCCTGAAGTCGAAAGGTCTTTTTGACTGGTCGGAATCTCCGGTCAAATTCAATGTTGACTCCTGTCAGTTCATATTCCCCCTTGATCACAACTCCCGACATCAGCGCAAGTTCCTGTTCAAATGCTTCCAGCTGCTTTTTTTTAACAACCTTGATATTATAATTATTTTTTCGGATATCCGACACATTCAACTTGAGCTCTCGAATAGAATCCAAATACGATTCTTCATACAGTTCTGGATTTACTTCCGGATCTGAATCATAGATCTCACACCCTTCGCTCTCTCCGTAGGAAATTCCGACCTGAATTCCGTTTCGATAACTGTGCATCCCCCACTGCACATCTTTCGGAATCACTGCTCTGTCATTTTTCAGATCAAACCGCACTTCCTGCTGATGATAACCCTCTCCAAGTATGACATTAATATAAGATTCTTCTGCCAGAATACGATTTACCGTTGTCTTGCCCGAAATCTGCTCTGCACAGCCGGTCATATTGCCCAATATCACTGCAGCCAGTATACCACACAGCCACTTTCTCTCCTTTTTCATCCTGGTTTCCTCCTACTGCCCTTTTATTTTTCCTTTTATAATCCTTCGCAGAACGATACCGCTCTCTGTAATGATATTTTTCAGGACTCTTCCACACTTTTTTTCATTGTCTTCTTCACTTGATTCTCAAGATAGGTTGCGTCCCCCTTTTTCTTGTCCGGAGAGGCCGGCAGCACATCCAGACATTGGTGAGCCTCCTCATAATTTGCAGGTGCATAGTTAAAAGACTCTGTGTCAACAATTGTCTTGCCTTCGATCGTCTTCTGCTTTGGATATGCCTCCGAGTTACTCACAATTCCTGTTACTTCATCCACTTTCAAAATATCCCACTCCGTAATAAAGGCTCCTGTCTGCACGTCGATAATAAATTCTGACAACCGGTTCGGTGTCAGCACCTTGTCATATTCCTGCACTTCAAATCTTCCTTTGCGCAGAATCTTATTGTGATGTCTGGAAGGTTCCCCATAATATAGAGAAAACTCATACTGCTTCGCATAATTTTGCAGCTTTTCATAATCAGTCTTCCCGGCAAAATGACTTCTCACATACTGAATATTCTGCCTGTCGATGTACATTCGAAATTGATGTACTTTCTGATCATCCAGTATTTTATACGATCCACTCTTCTTCTGCCATGCAGTCCGTACACAGGCAGCATAGGACTCCAGAAATTCCGCATGCGGCGGCATCTCACTGTCAAACTGATACTCACCTGCCAACTGAAGCATCTCATTCCCATCCATATAGCCACCCATCTGAGAGATGACAAGTTGCGCCTTCTCTTTCGCTTTCAGCCCACTGACTTCAAACATATAGGTGTAGACACCCGAGCCAACCTTGTGTACTTCTGCAAATGTATCTTCCAGTTCTTTTAAATAGGTTTCCTGAGGGATCTCTGTCAGAGAATCTTCCCGAAATTCCCCGAATCTTGCATCGATTGCTTCCAGATAGGCAAATACTGCACGGCGGTCCCAGCCATCCTTCTTTATCAGTTGCTTTGACTGGTCTCTCAAAATCGCAAGAAAACTCTCATCTGCTGCCCGCGCCACATTTGACAAATCTTCAATATACTGTTCTGCCGTCACATCCTTCTCCGGGACAATTTCCTGTATCTTCAGCAAAATTTCATTGTACCTGTCCTCAAAGGATACTTCTTCCACAACATCATCGTAAGCATACTGCTGTTGCAGTTCCTGCTCCACAGTCCGGAGATCCTCCTCCGCAATCGTCTCTGACTGCAGATGAAACTGTACCTCCTCCGGCCGATACATTTCATCAAACCGAATTCTCACTGCCGTAAGCTGTACCGCCTCAATATCCACTGCTCCCACATAAGAAAGTGCCGTCAGAAATCCTTCGAGCTGCTCTTCCTCTGTAAATTCCATCTCATAATTCTGTTCTTTGATCCTCTGATCCGTCAATTCCAGGTTGATAATGGGAAGTAAAAAGAACTGTGCATCCAACATATCTGACAGCTCTGTGTAAGACTCATACTCTTTCACACCTCTGTATGTCCCATAAAAAATTTCTGCACAATTCCCATCTCGGATTACAATCTGTTTTTCTCCCTCATTTGGCTGCACAATGGTTCTTGCTCCGTAAATATCATACTCTGCCTCTCTCCCCAGATAACGTCTGCCAAGCCTCACTCTCATATAGGTGATTTCTTCCAGCACATCCTTTACAAAAATCTCCCCTTGTTCCTCCTGAGATTTCTCCGCCTGGTCTCCATCACCCAGAACATTCTCATTTCGGGCACCATCATCCGGAACACGATCATTCTGTATACTATCATCCTGTCTGGCTTCCCCAGATGCAGTTGCCTCGTTTTCATCTACCCTCTGTGCAAATACATTTCCACCGCTTCCTGTCCCCGTCAGGAGCGTGATTCCCGCGAAAATGCCTGCACAGATTATTAAAATGATCCTTCTTTTTTTCCACACGCTCTTTCTCATTCGATTCCCGCTTCTTTTCTTATCTTAATTTTTTTATGCCGATTTCGCTTCTTATATGCATCTCGGAACTTTCTTTCAGTTTTCCCGTTCCCTATGTAGTCTATTCTCTTTTGTCTCTATTATATACTAGGGATTGCTGTCAGAATCCTCTTTCTGGACTTTTTCAGCTTTTCTATCCTCTTCCACAATTTTCAGGAAATCTGCATTCTCATCTTTGATCCTTGGAATAAAACGGTTTGCAAATTTTCCCTTTCCTCTCTGCTTTACGTAAAAGAATCCGATAATTGAGAATACAACCGCACCGATGAAATTGACAAATAAGTCTTTCATCGTATCGATCAGCCCAATATCCAGATAACCTCCTAAGCCCAATTCCATCCCATTGACGGCAGTATTTTTAATATTATCAATATGCACTACCCGATTCCCTCCGGTCGGCTCCAGCATCACAGTGGAAATACTGTGTACGATCGTATCTTTCTGCATATCCATACCCAAAAAACAAATCCATTCCACACTCCCAGAATTCCCACATGACACCGATCGTCATAGAGAAGCAAAATGCCACAACTGCCATAAAAAGAGGTGATAACTGTACTTTCACTTTTTCATTCCGATTCAGAATATCTACAAGGGAAAATCCGATCGCCGCCGCAAGGAATCCATTGATCGTGTGGAGCATCGTATCCCAGTTCGCTACCTTTGTATAGTAAGAACCGATTTCTCCCAGTATCTCCGCCGCAAAAATGAAGATCAATATAAAAATCTCCAGTGTCGTCGGAAGTTCTATCTTCAGTTCCATCTGAATAAAGCTTGGAATCATCAGAAGAATCAAGGTCAGTATACAGTAGAAAACCCCTTCATAATTTCGATTGAATATCTGAAGAATCATCACAAGGATCACAAGTGCGCGAAGGGTCACATACACTATAAAAGAACTCTTGTGCTCCCGAATCTCCATTTTCAGTGCCCGCATCCGGTCCTTTATCTTTTGTCTCATAGCGTCCTCCTTTGTTCATTTATTTTATGAAATCATAGCAAACTCTCCTTGGATAGTCAATGAATGGCTGCCATATATTCCCGCGCTGTTTTTCCCGTATATTTTTTAAACTCTACACTGAATTTCGCATAACTGGAAAATCCAGTCATAATCGCGACCTCCATAACCGGGAAATCTCCTGTTTTTAAAATTCCCTCTGCCTTCTCAATGCGAAGCCGGTTCAAATATTCTCCGACTGTCACATGCATCTCTGCTTTGAAAGTTCTCGACAAATACCCCGGACTAAAATGAATCGCCTCCGCAATTTTCTCCATTGTAAGCGGCTGATCAAAATGTGCATACATATACTGGATTGCTTTTGCCACAGGTGCTGAATGTCCCCTCGTCTTCGTCTCCATCACAATCTGACAATATGCGCGCAACATCTCCTCTTCCAACATCGTTGTCTCCAACCCGCTTCTCGCCTGCTCGATGCGGATCGCAAACAAATCACTGATCTCGTGTACTCTCACAACATCTGCTCCCCCATCCACTGCCGCTATTCTGCAGATCGTATTGACTGTAAACAAAAGATTCTTCTGTGACGAAGCGGATTATCCGGGGTTCGATAGAAAAATTCTCCTTTACTCATCTGAGAGATTCCACGCCTTGCCATCTGGAAATCTCCTTGTTCCACCGCAGCCCTCCATCGCCGTTCCGTCTCGTAATTTAGCAAAACATCTGTCTTCTCTAACAGATCTTCCCTTTCTCTCCTTGTTTCTTTCACACATTCCTCCTGCCCGGGCATCTCCTCATATATGACCGGGATCTGTTTCCACTCAGGACAAACTTTGATCAGATACGAAAGGACATCTGCCATCGATTTTACCCGGTTTGAAAAATATGGAAGCTGTGAATACAAGAGTTCATACTTCCCTTTTCTGGAAAGTGACAGCTTCTGGCTATGAAGAATTTTCAAGACAAGCTGCTCTGAATAATGCTCCGTCAGAAATGGTCCTGCTGACAGATAATAACTCTCGTCCTCCTCTATGACCTTCAGATTCATACAGACGAGATGAAATTCTGGAAAATACTGATAAGAAACACTATCTTCCTTCGCTTTCCCAAGATGTTTCCACATTTTCTCCGGATGATCCCAAAGTTTTCCACACAATTCCTCGGGATATGGGTTTTTTGTGAATTTCACAATACAGTCTCTGTCACCGTCGTAGATTGTCAAGTCAACCTTCAGCGCCTTGTGCAGCACTCTGGCAGTCTGCACCAGTTCTTCATGTGTTTTCATGTTTCCTCTCCTTTCACAACTCTTCTTCCCCCTAAGCTGCCCTATTCTTTCCTAAACCTTATTTTAGAAAATCAGACTTATTTTTACATACCTTTTACTGTCCGCTATTTTTCATCTGACAGCATATTTCAATAATATTATAGCATATTTCTTAATATCTCATCTCACAAAATACGATAAAATAAAAGTATATTCTTCCGGATTTTCCAAGTGATTCCTAATTGGAATCTACTTGCCACAAATATTTCTGAAAGAATAAATTTATAAGATTGGAGAAAAAATAATGTCAACAAAAAAGGCAACAGAAATGATTCGCTACTATAAGAACCCAAATGGGCCTACGATTGGTGTAACAGCCAAAGATGTGATCGAATCCGATGGTCTTTATTTCAAAGACTTAAACGGTGACGGAACATTAAATACTTACAAAGACTGGAGAAAAACTCCTTCAGAACGTGCCAAAGCACTTGCAGAGGAACTTTCCTCCGAGGAAAAGATCGGTCTGCTCTTCATCAATTCTTTAAAAATGGGAGCTTACCAGGAAGACAAAGAGGCAGTCGATGCAACCGGACTTCTTGATGAAAAAGTAATTGAAAAAGACACTACGATCTTTAACGCCGAAAAATATCACGGAACCACGTATACAGTAAAAGATATGGGAATCCGACACTTTATCCTGCGCGAAAATCCAAAACCGGACGAACTGGCAGACTGGATGAACGAACTGAATGCACTTGCTGAAGGCGAGACACATGCGATTCCGGTTCTCATGGTATCAAACTCTCGAAACGAAAACGGAGAGATCGTCTTCGGTATGAACGATGCCGCTGGTGTATTTGCCACATGGCCGGGAACAATGGGAATTGCCGCTGCCGTAAAAGGAAGCAGCCTTGACCTGATCGATGATTTTGCAGAATGCATCCGTGAAGAATGGGATGCAACCGGAATGAAAAAAGGATATATGTACATGGCAGACGTCGTATCTGATCCGAGATGGCAGCGTACTTACGGTACGTTCGGCGAAGATCCAGAACTGATCAACAATATTTTTGACCGCCTTGTTCCAGGCATTCAGGGAAGCAAAGATGGTGTAACAACAGATGGTGTTGCAATGACTGTCAAACATTTCCCTGGCGGCGGTGCTCGTGAAAATGGATTTGACCCACACTACAAACAAGGACAATGGAATGTCTACCAGACAGAAAACAGCTTACAGAAATACCATCTGCCAGGATTCCGATCTTCTATTGCAAACCACGTATCCTCTATCATGCCTTATTATGCAAAACCTGCAGCTGAAAAGAGCGGCATCCAGTACGACATGAATGGAAATCCGATTGAAATGATTCCAGTTGGATTTGCGTTTAACCAGTTTTTCTTAAAGGAACTTCTGCAAAATCAGATGAACTTCCAAGGCTATATCAACAGCGACTCCGGTATCACCATCAATATGGCATGGGGTGTGGAAGAACTTGACATTCCTGAAAGAATCGCACTTGCAGTTAATTCCGGTGTCGATATCATCAGCGGTTCCTTTGATGTATTTGCCGCAAAAGAAGCTTTAGATAGAAGAACAAATGGCTACTATACAGACGGTGCGCACAAAATTCCTGACGGATATACATTAGAGCAGATCACATTGTCTGAAGAAGCTCTCACAACTGCGGCCGCACACACATTAAAAGAAATGTTCGAACTTGGTGTCTTTGAAAACCCATACCGTGATCCGCAGACTGCAAAAGAAGTGATTGCAAATCCGGTACACTGGAAACATGCCGATGACGTACACCGCAAATCTGTTGTCCTTCTGAAAAACAAAGAACAGCTTCTCCCTCTGACAGCAGAAAAACTTGCAGACAAAAAAATCTTTGCAAAAGGATTTGCATCAAAAGAAGATACTGCCAAGGCGCTTACAGAAAAACTGCACAGCATCTTAGCCGAAACTCCAGGAGTGACACTTACAGATCATTACGAGGATGCTGACTATGCATTCCTCTTCGCAAGTCCAAGTTCCGGAGAATACTTCAACGCAACAAAAGGATATCTCGAACTGGATATCTGCGAGAACAAAACTGTCCACGATGTTGACGATCTCGGAAGACCAGCTGAGGCGACACACGAAGAAACAACACTTCTTGGCACTGATGAGATCCGCGTGATTTCAGAAGCAATCCATGCAAATGGAGGAAAAGTGATTTCTAATATTAACTTTACACTCGCATGGATGGTGGGAAATGTCGAACGTTATTCTGACGCACTGCTCGCTGGATTTGACACTTTCCCGGAAGCAACGATTGATATTATTACCGGTGCCTATACTCCAAGCGGAAAAATGCCGATCACCCTTCCAAAAGATGACAGTGTTCTCGCTGTCAATGCCGACGGTGTCTGCGTATCTCGCAACGACGTACCGGGATATGACAAAGACTTCTATATGCCGGAAGAAATGAAGGATGAGAACGGCAAAGCATACGCTTACCGTGACAGCGAAGGAAATTATTATGAAATGAATTTTGGACTTGAGTTTTAAAAATCTTACCCAATAACTAAAAAGGGGGCTATCGGTTAATACCGATTTTTAGGCTCTAAATCTTAAAATACGAATCTCCCATAGAAATCAGTATTTTTAATACTTGAACTTCTTTAGGAGATTCGTATTTTTTTCTTTTCTGTATGTATTTTAGGACGCAAAAACCCCTTGACTGCATTTTTGAAAGCATCCTTTTTCTAAGCAGTCTTTTCTTCGGTTTTTCCTTCAAATTTCTTGATCTCATCATGAAGAAAACGATGGTATTTATTTATATTTCTTCCAATCGCATACAGCATGAATTCTTTGTATACTTTTTCTGCTGTCCGGTAATTAAAACGGCGAAAACCGTCATTTTCTTTGATGTCTCCAAAATGTCCTTCCGTCTGAATGGAACGGATCTGCCGGTTCAAAATCCCCTTCCCGCTCTGGATATTTGCATGGGATTCTTCTTTTAAAACTTCCCATTGTTCATTGATCTTCATGACTTTATTTTTCTCTGCATCTTTTTCGGCATTATATTTATAGAGACATTTTGCTTTATGTCCACAGCCACTACAATCTGCACATCCATACACCTCAAATGTTTGTGTATAACCAGACTGTTCTTTTTTCTCAGTCCTGATATGATGAAGTTCTCTTCCATCATGACAGACGTAATAAAGTTCATCCTCAAAGATCTGCGTTTTCATGTTGTAATACTTCCCAATATCTTCTGTGTACGCACGTGTTTTCCGTTTTTCATGATCCTGCAGCTTAATATAACTGGTGATTTTATGATCCCTTAAGTACAGAAGATTCTTTTCACTACAATAACCACTGTCGGCAGTTACTTCTTCCAAAATTTCTCCAAATGCGTTTTATGCTTTTCTAACACAGGAATCAATGTATTATAATCTGTCCGGTCATTACTTACATATGCCTGAACAATGAAATAATTCTCTACTGCTACCTGAATGTTATATGCTGCTTTTAGTTGTCCATTTAGCATATGGTCTTCTTTCATTCTCATAAAGGTAGCTTCTAAATCTGTCTTGGAATAACTGTTCCTGTCTCTTCCCATGATCTCAAAGCATTCTTTGTATCCCATCAGGCGTTCACCGCAGGCTTCCAGTTCCTCATATAATTGCTGGATTTCCGGTTTTTTCTTTCCTTTTCCATAAACAAACTCGATCTGTTCCTGCTCTACAATCTGAAGAAGATTTTTCTGGAGTTTCACAATCTCCAACGGAGAACAATTGTCAATTTCGATGATGGTATTATTGGATAACTTTTTATGTTTTGTCAGTTTTCGTTTCCGGTTCTTTTCAATGACATCTTTTACTTTCTCTATTCCTTCAATTACAAACATATGAGCATGAGGAATGTCATATTTGATACTATACTCATTTTCGTCGATCAGAACGTTATATTTCTGATACAACGAATCAATGGTATCCAGCAATCCTGCAAGATGATAATTGAGCGTTCCTCTCCAGACAAACGTATAGCGGTTTGCATTTGCTTCTATTTTAGTCCCATCAATAAAAAGCGACTTTAGGGTAATCAGTCCTTCTTTTTGCAGACGGTGGAGAAACTGATAGTTTAATTCATCTAATACATCAGCCGTTAGTTTTTTATTCTTAAATTCATAGAATGCATCTCTTTTGGGTTTCTGTCCTTTGGTAAGCCAGATAAAAGCAAGGTCTCTTTCACATAACTCCACAATACGGTCAACAGCTCTAACTCCTCGCATGTTTGCGTAGGTAACAACAGCATACAGCATGATTGGGTTAAACCCGGTTCTTCCCTTATCTGAACAATTGGCTAACAAGCCAGAAAAATCTAACTCCTCCATCACTTTTTTCAGGGTATAGACTGGATCGTCGTCGGGTAAACTCAATTCGAAGAAACTGAAGTTAATTTTCTGTTGCCCTAATTCAAAAAATTCGTTATAATAATCTTGTTTTAGCATAGTTCCATTATAACATGGAACGGAGAGGAGATGGTTGTCGTTAGCCATCTTTTTCTCTTTTACGGAAAAATTTCAGGGGCAGATTTGACTCGCATGAGTCAAATCTGCCCCTGTTTGGAACTATCTATTTCCCGACAGCCCCTATTTAGTATGTTGGTGCTCTAATTCTGCAATTTTTAAAAGAGCTTTTTGCAGTTCATCCTGTGTGGAGTGCAGTTCATCCTGTGTGGAGTGCAGCTTATCCTGTGTACTGTTTAGTTGAGTGTGTGCATCATTTAATTTGGATTCTGTATCTTGCAATTGTATTTTCTTTTGGTCTAGCTCATCTTGCATTTCATCAATCATATATAAGACAGTATTTCTGTCTAATTCTCGTAATTCTTTAGAAAACATCCCCATGACCTCCTCAATATTTCTACAGATATCGTAGATATGTTCGTACATTGGCTTGAATTCAGGATATGTTTCGATAGTTTTACAATCATTTCGGGATTATCCATACTAAAATACAAGCCATGCATCTAATTTGTTTTGATATCTTTATTTTGCTGATTTTCTTTAAAGATGTCAAGAGGAATAAAAATATATTTTGTAACAATTCCATCTGCAATCCAGTATTTAGAATTTTTGTTCAAAAAAATGAAGATAATTTTGAGGAAATTTATGAAATGTTTTTGGACTTTTTTCAAAGAAGACAATGGTGTAGACGTTTTTGATACTTTTATATGTAAATTTTCTTTTCTGCATTCCTTTTATTCTTTTATATTGCCGTAGAAGCAAGTCTGAGGAATAGCAGGCACATCTTTCACCGGGGAACTGATACCCGATTTTTTGTATTTCGATGTTTGCGATACTGCCGTCTTCAAGTTCTACAACGATATCGGTGATAATAAGAGATGTTTCATCAGTGATGCGGGTAGTATCATTTGGCAGTACGGTTAGTACTTTTACTTTCTGGTTTAGCAGTAAAGACAGTAGTTCTCCAATTCGTTCCGGCACTGCCTCTGGATTCAGTATTTCTTTAATCATAAAATCGTATAATACTTTGACTCCGGATATACCTGTACAGATATTCAGAAATTCTTCTTGAAATTCTGTTTCCCAACTGTCAAATAAAGTTTTTAATGTTTCATCTTTGATTAATGATTTCCATAATTTCTGTACGTGTACGAAGCATGGGAAAATATTGTTTTAATCTGTTTGTCATAGATAAACCTCCTTTGATTATCTCATGTGTGTTGTTGGATCAATGCTTCTGAGTGGAAGCTGGAAATAAAGAAGCCTTTAGGCTTAAGAGATTTTGCTGCGAAAAAGGTGAAATGCAGCGAGAAAATGTTGTTTTTTCAAAATAACATACTTTTTAGGAAAAGTAAAGAAGTTTGAGCTACAATAAAAAGTGCTAT